>Ga0310811_10009920_pt1 | contig 12311 bp, 9 predicted proteins | sample YCmetagenome_FD_207642 | JGI IMG/M metagenome (GOLD analysis project Ga0310811, IMG submission 207642) | Soil microbial communities from experimental microcosm in Duke University, North Carolina, United States - YC | ecosystem: Engineered > Artificial ecosystem > Soil microcosm > Unclassified ... | reverse complement strand
GGCGTCGACGACAACCAGCGGATCCGGCTGGCCGGGCAGGGCGAACCTGGCCGCGGCGGGGCCACGGCCGGTGATCTCTTCGTGCGGGTGCACGTCACGCCGCACCCGGTGTTCGGCCGGTCCGGCAACGACCTGACGATCACGGTGCCGGTGAGCTTCACCGAACTCGCGCTCGGCTCGACGATCACGGTGCCGACGCTGGACGGAAAGGTGTCGCTCCGGGTGCCCTCGGGCACGGCCAGCGGCCGGGTGCTGCGGGCGCGGGGCAAGGGCATCAGCAAGCGCGACGGCACGCAGGGCGATCTGCTGGTCACCCTGCAGGTCACCGTTCCGTCCACATTGGACGCAGCGGAGAAGGATGCGCTCGAGTCCTTCGCCAAGGCCGCGGGCAAGCACGATCCGCGGCCCGAGATCACCAGAATGCTGCGGAGTTCGGGCGCGGAGTGAGATCGTGGTCGTGGACGGATGAGGTGAACTCGCTCCGGCCCGTGGCGGAGGACAAGGTGGGCCACGCACCCGCGCGGCACACCGGCGAGTAGACGGGAGCGGTGATGGTGTTCGGTGGTATGCCCCACGGGGCCGACGAGGACACGCCGGTTTTCGTGATCTCGGTGGCCGCGCAGCTGTCCGGGCTGCACGCGCAGACGTTGCGATCCTACGACCGGCTGGGCCTGGTCTCGCCGGGCCGCACCTCCGGCGGCGGTCGGCGGTATTCGATGCGCGACATCGCGCTGTTGCGCGAAGTGCAGAAGCTCTCCCAGGAACACGGGGTGAACCTGGCCGGGATCAAGCGGATCATCGAGCTGGAGAACCACGTCGAGGCGCTGCGCGGCCGGGTCGCGGAACTCACCGAGGAACTGGCGGTGGCCTATGCCGCGGCGGAGCAGGCCGCGGCGGCGGTGCACGCGTCCTATCGGAAGGATCTCGTGCCCGTCCGCCACGAAACCTCGCTCGTGGTCTGGAAACCCCGGAAGCGCTAGCCCGCGGCGGCGGGGACTCAGCGCAGGTGTTCGGCGAAGAACGCGAACACCCGGCGCCAGGCGTCCTCGGCCGACTCCCGGTGATAGCTCATCCCGGACACCTTCACCAGCAGGTTCAGCGGGCCGAGGTGGAGCTGGTTGGCGAAGGCGTGCCCGGCGTCCGGGTATTCCTTGACGTCGTGCGGGATCCCGCGCTGGGTCAGCTCGGTCTCCAGTGTGGCGGCGGCTCCCTTCAAGCCCAGGTCGCGCTTGCCGAAGCTGGCGACGACCGGGCAAGCTCCATCCAAAATGGACAGATCGTTCGGGAACGGGCCGTAGTAGGGCGCGGCGGCGTCGAACCCGCGCGTGGCGGCCACCAGCGCGAACCCGCCCCCCAGGCAGAACCCGACCACACCGACCTTTCCGGTGCAGTCCGCGCGCCCCGCGAGTACACGACGTGCGGCTTCGATGTCCTCGAACGACCTGCCCTGGCCCGCGGTCAACGACCGGAACACGGACCTGACACAGCGGACGAAACCGCCCCGCGAAAACAGATCCGGCGCCAGCGCGAGGTATCCGGCGGTCGCGATCCGGTCGGTGATGTTGCGGATGTCCTCGCTCAACCCCGCGATGTCGTGGACCACGACCACGCCGGGCCACGGGGGTTCCCCGGAGACGGGGCGAGTGGGTTCGGCCAGGTAACCGCGAATGGAACCGTCCGACACAGGGATGTCCATGCGGCAGAGGCTACTCGGTGACCGCCCGAACCCGGTGCCGTCAGTCGAAGGCGAACGGGTCGTAGGTGATCCGGTCGAGCGCCGTGCCCGCGACCAGCATCCGCGACACGGTCGCGCGGATCATCGCGGGAGAACCGGAGACCAGCACGTCGTGATCCGGCCAGGCGCCGTGGCGGGTGACCGCGTCGGCCAGCGTTCCCTGCTCGAACCCGGCCGGCCCGGTCCCGTGTTCGACCACCGGGCGCACGGTCAGCCACGGGTTGCACGAGGCCATCATGCGCAGCCCCTCCAACGCATAGAGGTCCTCGCGGGTGTCGCCGCCGTAGAACAGGTGCACCTTCGGGTTCTCGCCCCATTGCGCGAGTTCGTCGAGCAGCGACTGCAGGGGCGCCAGCCCGGTGCCCCCGGCGATCATGAGCACGTCCCGGCCGCGCTCGCGGTCGACCGTCAGCCTGCCCATCGGCGGCCCCAGCCGCCACACGTCGCCGGTCTGCGTGTGGCTCACGATGGCCCGGGACACCCAGCCGCCGTCCACGGCCCGCACGTGGAATTCCAGTGAGCCGTCCGGGCGCGGCGCGTTGGCCGGCGAAAGGTAGCGCCACAGCCGGGGGCGTTGCGGCACTTCGACGCTGACGTACTGTCCGGCACGGAACGGCAGCGGCTGATCCGGTTCCACCCGGAGCATCGCGAGATCCCAGCTGAGCCTGCGGTGTTCGGCCACGGTGGCCGGCCAGTTCGCCGGATTCTCGTCTTCGGCCGCGGCTTCCTGCATCTGGCGGGCGATGATGGTGAACGCCTCCGCCCAGGCCCGCTCGATCTCCGGGGTCCAGTCCACGCCGAGGTGATGTTTCATGGACGCGAGCAGGGCGGTACCGATGGCTTCGTAGTGCTTGAACGCGACGCCGAACTTGCGGTGGTCGCGCCCGAGCTGACGGAGAAAGGGCACCAGGTCGTCGGGCTGGTCGACCATCTGCACGACGTGCACCAGCGCGCGCACCATGCGGTTGCGGTCGACCTCCATATTGATCGGGAAGAAGTCGCGGGTCGCCGGCGCGAGGGTGAACAGCATCCCGTAGAAGAACTGGCTGACCTCGGGCATGCAGGACTCGGCCAGTGCCATGGATTCGCGGATGAGCCGCGTCATCGCCGTGGCGGCGGGCGGTGCCTCCCGGTGGACCGACCGGGGAACGGGGCTGACGGGATCCGCGCTCATACCTTCCGAACTCGCTGAGAAATGCCGACCATGCGGTTTCTTATTATTCATCAAGGCGCAAGCGCCCCGAACAGCCGCACATGCGCTGGCCAGCACCGTCCACAGCGCGTTAATTGATCATGAGTATTTCCACCCCATCCAGTCAATCATTCCGGCGACGAAAGGCGCTCGATCCGCCGCAGCGTAACCACAAAAGGCATTTGCGCCATCGAATTGCTCCGTCCGGGTGGCGCGCACCTTTGCCTCCGCCGGGCGGACGCGGCGCACCCCCAATAGTTGCCATGTGCAACTATCTGGAGCTACAGTTGAGGAACGACAGAGGGAAGGTGCGGGATGGGTGCGAGCGACGAAGCGAGTCTCGAACTCGCGCGCGAGTTGCACACGGCCGGACAGTTGCGCCATGCCTGGACCACTCAGGCCTGGCCGTGGGAAGACCTCCATCCGGCGGCCGCGATGTTGCTGTCCGAACTCGCCACCCACGGCGAGTGCCGCCCGTCGGAGCTCGCCAAGCACAAGATGGTGGACATCTCGGTGATCAGCAGGCAGATCGCGCAGCTGAGCGCGGCCGGCCTGGTCGATCGCCGCCCCGCCCCCGAAGACGGCCGGGCCGCCCTGGTCAGCGTTTCCGAGCAGGGGCAAACGGAACTCAAGCGGGTGCGCGAGGCGTACCTGCACTTCATGAGCACCGCACTCAAGGACTGGACCCACGAGGACGTCGCCACCCTCGCCGCCACGCTCCGCTCGATGAACGAGGCGCTGCGCGAGCACTTGAACGGTGACGCCTCCGCCGCGCACGACGGCAAGTAGCGGTCGGCGGTCTTCGGCACCCTCCCCGGCACGCGCACGGCTCGGCCCTGCACGTGTGCGGTTCGCGCGCAATGTGACGTGGATTAGGAATGCCTACCCTATCTTTCCGCGCTCCCCTGTGCTTAAAGTAAGGCTAACCATAGTTTCCCCGGCTGGCCAGAGGAGTTTCGCGTGTGGGCCGACGGTGTGCCTAACCTGCTGATCGGTCTGCGAGAAGGCCTGGAAGGCGGCCTGGTCGTCAGCATCCTGCTCGCCGCGCTCCGCCGCACCGGCGCCAAGACCTCGTCCGCGCCGATCTGGCTGGGCGTGCTCGCGGCGGGACTGCTCGCGATCAGCTTCGGCGCGGTCCTGACCTTCTCCCGGGCCGAACTGTCCACCACCGCGCAGGAAGCCTTCGGCGGAACGCTGAGCCTGATCGCGGTGTGCCTGGTCACGGTGATGGTGTTCTGGATGCGCCGCACCGCGCGCGGCCTGTCGGGCGAGTTGTCGGCCAAGGTCAACGACGCGGTCCAGATCGGCGCGGGAGCGCTCGCGCTGACCGCCTTCCTCGCGGTCGGCCGGGAGGGCCTGGAGACCGCCCTGTTCCTGTGGACCACCGTGCAGGCCGCGGGTGAGACGACCGCGCCGCTGATCGGCGCCGCGCTCGGCATCGCGATCGCCGCGCTGCTGTGCTGGCTGATCTTCCGCAGCGCGATCCGGATCAACCTGGGCGTGTTCTTCTCCCGCACCGCGGTGCTGCTGGTCGTCATCGCCGCCGGGGTGCTCGCCTACGGCCTCGGCGACCTCCAGGACGCGGGTGTCCTGCCCGGCCGCACCTGGCTCGCCTTCGACCTCACCGCGACGATCCCGCCGGACGCCTGGTGGGTCACCATCATCCGCGGCGTCACGAACCTCGCGCCCAATATGACCTGGCTCCAGGTGGTCGCCTACCTGACGTTCCTGGCCGTGGTACTGACCTTTTTCTTCCGCCAGGCCTCCGCACCCGCGCCGGAAAAGCCCGCCGCCGAACAGCCCCGAGCGGAACGCGCGACCCCTCGCCTGGCCAAACGCTGGATCGCGGTGGCCGCCGCGGTCGCGGTCCCGCTGCTGGCCGCCGGGGTGTTCGCGCTCGCGATCCCGTCTTCCCAGGCGGCCGCTCAGCAGGTCACCATCACCGGCACGGCCTGCGCTCCCGACTTCGCCCCGGTCAAGGCCGGCCCACAGGAGTTCACCGTGGTCAACAAGTCGGGGCGCTCGGGCGAGATCTACCTGATCCGGCCCACCGACGGCGGTGTGCTCGGCGAGATCGAGGGCATCGGTCCGGGCACCCAGCGCACCATGCCGGTGAACCTGGCCGCGGGGGAATACGCCTGGCGGTGCCAGATGTCCGGTGCGCCGGACCAGCTTTCCGCGACGGTCGCGGCCACCGGCAGCGGCGGTGTCGCGCCGGCGGCGGTGGTTCCGGTGTCCGAGCAGGACCTCGCCGGTCCGGTGCGGCAGTACCAGGACTACGTGGCACCGCAACTGTCCACATTGGCCACTCAGGTCGACGCGCTGCGGGGCACCCTGTCCGCCGGAGACCCCAACGGGGCCAAGGCCGACTGGCTGCAGGCCCAGCTCACCTGGGAACGGGTCGGCGCCGCCTACGGCAGCTTCGGCGATCTCGCCGACGCCATCGACGGGCTGCCCAACGGGCTCCCGGGCGGTGTCGCCGACGAGAACTTCACCGGCCTGCGGCGCATCGAGTACGGCCTCTGGCACGACCAGAGCCCCGCCACGCTCGCGCCGATCGCGGACAAGCTGGCGCAGGATGTGGCGACGCTGCGGGAGAAGCTGCCCACGGTCACCGCCGACCCGGCCGACCTGCCGCTGCGGGCGCACGAGATCCTCGAAGATTCCCTGCGCGACAAGCTTTCCGGCGATGCCAGCCAGGGCGCGGACGCGGGATACCAGGAGACGCTGGCCGATGTCGACGGCACCCGGGTGGTGCTGGACGAACTCGCCCCGTTGCTCGACGCGCGGCGGCCCCAGCTGGTGGCGACCGCCAAGGCCCAGCTGGACACGCTCGAACAGGCGTTGAAGGCGACCACCGCCGGCCCGCTCACGGCCCCGCTCGCCCAGCGGCAACGCGTGGACGCCGCCATCGGGCAGGCACTGGAGACCTTGTCGAACATCCCCAGCCTGCTGGAAATCCGGCAGGGATGAGCGGAAAGCCGGGCACCGGGGCCGAGAAGAAGTTCGCCGAAACACGGTTAAGGAAGTTCGCATGACACTGAGCAGGCGCAGATTCCTGCAGGGCACGGGCGCGGGCGTGGCGGGCAGCGCGTTGACCGGCGGGCTGATCGCGGCCGGCGCCCGGGCGGACGCGCGGGCGCCGGGCACCGGGAGCGACGGTGTCGTGGAGGCTTTTCCCTTCCACGGCCTCAACCAGGCGGGGGTCTTCACCCCGCAGCAGCGGGCGGCGACGTTCGCGGCCTTCGACGTGACCGCGGCCGACCGACCCGCGCTGACCGATCTGTTCCGCACCCTCACCGACCGGGCGCGGTTCCTCACGGCGGGCGGGACACCGGTGGATCTCGGCGTCGGCTCGCCGCCGTCGGACAGCGCGGTCCTCGGCCCGGTCGTGCCCGCGGACGGGTTGACCGTGACCGTGTCCGTCGGCTCTTCGCTGTTCGACGACCGGTACGGACTCGCGTCGCGCAAGCCCGCGAAGCTCATGCCGATGAAGACCTTCCCGGACGATTCGCTCGACCCGAAGTGGTGTCACGGCGACGTGATGCTCCAACTGTGCGCGAACAACCCGGACACGGTGCAGCACGCGCTGCGCGACATCGCCAAGCACACGCGCGGCGCGCTGCAGCCGCGGTATCGCATGAACGGTTTCACCTCCCCTCCGCGACCGTCGGGGACGCCGCGCAACCTGCTCGGCTTCAAGGACGGCATCTCGAACCCCGCCCCGGCCGATCAGCTGATCTGGGTGACCGGCGCGGAAGGCGAACCGGCCTGGGCGACCGGTGGTTCGTACCAGGTGGTGCGCATCATCCGGATGCTGATCGAGTTCTGGGACCGGGTGTCGATCACCGAGCAGGAGAACATGTTCGGCCGCAAGCGCGACAGCGGCGCGCCGCTGGACGCCGCGGGCGAGTTCGATCCCCCGGACTACGCCGCGGATCCCGAGGGCAACACCATTCCACTCGACTCGCACATCCGGCTGGCCAACCCACGCACCCCGGAAACCGCCGCCAACCGGCTGCTGCGCCGGGGCTACAACTACGACCAGGGCATCGACCTCAACGGCGACCTCGACGTGGGGCTGATCTTCTGCTGCTACCAGCAGGATGTCGTGCGCCAGTTCGAGACGGTGCAGCATCGACTCGCCGGGGAGCCGCTGACCGACTACATCCAGCCCTACGGCGGTGGCTACTTCTTCGCCCTGCCCGGCGTCCGCGACGCGCGGGACTTCTTCGGCAGCGGCCTGTTCGCCTGACCGATCGGCGAACCTCGTCGCGGCCGAGCCGGGCGGCTTCGGCGTCGATCCAGCGCGGCAGGGCGCTCGCATGGCCCTGTCGCCCGGCGTGTGGTAGCCCATGGTCACGCTGAGGAGCCACCCCGGCACGTCCGTCAAGGTCCACTTACCTACCCGGACGAATCTTTCCAGACTTGAGCGGAACACGCTCAACTTTACTGACGTTGTAAGTGTCGACGGTCGATGAGGGAGGCTGTCACCAGAGGGACTCGACACAGGAGTGTGGGATGGACGCTTTCAACCCGACGACGAAGACTCAGCAGGCGATCTCGTCGGCGGCGCAGGCGGCGACCGTGGCGGGCAATCCGAGCATCGCTCCGGCTCACTTGCTCGGCGCGCTGCTCGCGCAGGGCGACGGCGTCGCCGGGCCGCTGCTGACCGCGGTCGGCGCCGATCCGGACCAGGTGCACAAGGAGCTGGAGCCGCTGATCACCGCGCTCCCCTCGGCGACCGGGGCCACCGTGTCCACCCCGCAGTTCGACGGTTACGCGCTCAAATCGCTCACGCACGCCCAGAAGCTCGCGACCGAGATGGGCGACGAATACGTCTCCACCGAACATCTGCTGGTCGGGCTCGCCACGGAAGGCGGCCGGGTCGCCGATCTGCTGAAGCGCCACGGTGCCACCGCGGACACGCTGCGGGAGGCGTTCGTGAAGGTGCGCGGCTCCGCCCGCATCACCAGCCCCGACCCCGAGGGGACCTTCAAGGCACTGGAGAAATACGGCGTCGACCTGACCGACCGCGCCCGCAAGGGCGAGCTGGACCCGGTGATCGGCCGCGACGCCGAGATCCGCCGCGTCGTGCAGGTGTTGTCCCGCCGCACCAAGAACAACCCGGTCCTGATCGGTGAACCCGGCGTCGGCAAGACCGCGATCGTGGAAGGGCTCGCGCAGCGGATCATCGCCGGCGACGTGCCGGAATCGCTGCGGGGCAAGCGGGTCGTCGCGCTCGACCTCGGTTCGATGGTCGCCGGCGCGAAGTACCGCGGCGAGTTCGAAGAACGGCTCAAGGCCGTGCTCAAGGAGATCACCGAGTCGGCGGGCCAGGTCATCACGTTCATCGACGAGCTGCACACGATCGTCGGCGCGGGCGCGACCGGCGAGGGCGCGATGGACGCCGGCAACATGATCAAGCCGATGCTCGCCAGGGGCGAGCTGCGCATGGTGGGCGCCACCACGCTCGACGAGTACCGCCAGCACATCGAGAAGGATGCCGCGCTGGAGCGCCGTTTCCAGCAGGTGCTGGTCGGCGAGCCCTCGGTGGAGGACACCATCGGCATCCTGCGCGGGCTCAAGGAGCGCTACGAGGTCCACCACGGGGTGCGGATCACCGACGCGGCACTGGTCTCCGCGGCCACCCTGTCCGACCGCTACATCACCGCCCGGTTCCTGCCGGACAAGGCGATCGACCTCGTCGACGAGGCCGCATCGCGGCTGCGCATGGAGATCGACTCCCGGCCGGTCGAGATCGACGAGGTGGAGCGCGCGGTGCGGCGGCTGGAGATCGAGGAGATGGCGCTGGCGAAGGAAGAGGACATCGCCTCGCAGGAACGCCTCGCGGCGCTGCGCGCCGAGCTGGCCGAGAAGCGCGAGGAACTGGCCGCGCTGACCACGCGCTGGCAGAACGAGAAAGGCTCGATCGAGAAGACGCGCGATCTCAAGGAGCAGCTGGAACAGTTGCGCGGCGAGGCGGACCGCGCCGAGCGCGACGCCGATCTCGGCCGGGCCGCCGAGCTGCGCTACGGCAAGATCCCCGCGCTGGAGAAGGAACTCGCCACCGCCCAGGAGAGCACGGCCGCGCGGGCCGCGGTCATGCTCAAGGAAGAGGTGGGCGCGGACGACGTCGCCGACGTGGTGAGCGCGTGGACCGGGATCCCCGCCGGCCGGCTGCTGGAGGGCGAGACCGGCAAGCTGCTGCGGATGGAAGAGGAACTCGGCCGCCGCGTGGTCGGCCAGCCGGACGCGGTGACCGTGGTGTCCGATGCGGTCCGCCGCACCCGGGCCGGCGTCGCCGACCCCGACCGGCCGACCGGATCGTTCCTGTTCCTCGGCCCGACCGGGGTCGGCAAGACCGAGCTGGCCAAAGCGCTGGCGGAGTTCCTGTTCGACGACGAGCGCGCGATGACCCGCATCGACATGAGCGAGTACTCCGAGAAGCACTCGGTGGCGCGGCTGGTGGGCGCACCGCCCGGATACGTCGGCTACGACCAGGGTGGTCAGCTGACCGAGGCGGTGCGGCGCCGCCCGTACTCGGTGGTGCTGCTCGACGAGGTGGAAAAGGCCCACCCCGACGTGTTCGACGTGCTGCTGCAGGTCCTCGACGACGGACGGCTGACCGACGGCCAGGGTCGCACGGTCGACTTCCGCAACGTCATCCTGGTGCTCACGTCGAACCTGGGCTCGCAGGCCATCGCGGACCCCTCACTCGACGAGCGGCAGCGCCGCGACGCCGTGCTCTCGGTGGTGCGCCAGAGCTTCAAGCCGGAGTTCCTGAACCGGCTCGACGACATCGTGGTGTTCCACTCGCTCGACACCGAGCAACTGACGTCCATTGTGGACATCCAGGTCGCCCGGCTGGCGCAGCGGCTGGCCCAGCGGCGGCTGACCCTGGAGGTCACCGAAGGCGCCCGTGAGTGGCTGGCGCTCAACGGGTTCGACCCGATCTACGGGGCGCGGCCGCTGCGGCGGCTGGTGCAGTCGGCCATCGGCGATCAGCTGGCGCGCAAGCTGCTCGCCGGCGAGATCCGCGACGGCGACACCATCCGCGTCGACGTCCCGGAGTTCGAAGCGGGCGAGAACCTCACCGTCGAAGCGGTGTAGGCCACCCGTTCCGTGGCGTGGCGTGGCGCCGCCGGACGCGGCGGTGATCAGGAGCGAGCCCGGCGCCCCCGCCGGGCTCGCCGCCACCCAAGAGAGTGACGCCGACACGGCGCGCTGACCTTGGCCAGGGCCGCCGGGGCGATACCCTGGCTTCCGTGGGTATTCCGGCGTGGGTCTTCTTCGTCATCGCCGCCGTCGCACTGGTGGCCGGGTTGGTGCTGCTCGCCGCCGACCGAACCAGAGAAGGCTCGCGCAACCGGGAGCGGATGCGCTGGGCGGATCTGCGCGGCTGGCAGTTCTCGGAAGAGGACGAGCGGCTGATCAAGCAGTGGTCCGCGGGCGCGATCGGGTACTTCGGCGCGCAGACGGCGGTCAACGTCGTCGCCGGGTCCACCTTCACCTCGGACGGCCGCCGCCCGGTGTTCGTCTTCGACATCGAGGCCGACGGGCAGATCCCCGCGGTGGTCGTCGCGGTCCGCTGCAACCGCGTGCATCCGGTGTTGGTCGAGCTGTGGCTGGCCAGCGTGCCGTTCCAGCGCGCGAACATGCCGGAGCTGCTGGGCCCGGTCGGTCAGCGGTACGCCTTCGCCGACGATTCCGAAGGCGCCCGCAAGGTGATCACGCAGGAACTGGTGGACTCCGCGGACGCACTCGGCGGCGACGTCGGGGTGGCCTGGCTGGAACAGGAGTGGGTGCTGGCGAGCACGGCACCGCAGGCGGGCCCTTCGCGGCTGGAACGGCTGTTGCGTGATCTCGGCGAGATCGCCGACATCGTCGATCCGTTCGACCTGGACGACGACGTGGACCGCCAGTTCAAGGACCAGCAGTCCGGGAAACCGACGCCGTGAGCACCGCGTTGGTCACCGGCGCCAGTTCCGGGATAGGCGCGGCCTTCGCCCGGAAGCTCGCCGAGGAGGGCTACGACCTCGTCCTGGTGGCCAGGGACAAACCACGGCTGGAAGCCCTCGGCGCCGAACTCGCCGAACAGCAGCGGATCACCGCGACGGCGCTGCCCGCCGATCTCGCGACGGCCGAGGGCCGCGCGCTCGTGGCGGCCCGGCTGGCCGAGGATCCGGTGCACCTGCTGGTGAACAACGCGGGCATCGGGCTGCGCGGCGAGTTCTGGCGCATCCCGCCCGAGGACCTCCAGCGGCAGCTCGACATCAACGTGACCGCCGTCCTCGAGCTGACCAGGGCGGCGCTGCCCGGAATGATCGAACGCGGGACCGGTGACGTGATCAACGTGTCCAGCGTCGCGGGATTCTTCTCCGGGAGCGGCTCGACGTACCCGGCGACCAAGAACTGGGTCACCTCGTTCACCGAGGGCATCGCCACGGCGTTGCCGCCCGGGGTGCGGATGTTGGCGCTGTGCCCGGGTTTCACGCACACCGAGTTCCACGACCGCGCCGGGGTGGCGAAACCCGGTCCGAAGGCGCTGTGGCTCAGCGCCGACCGGGTGGTCGCCGACGCGCTGACGGACCTGCGCCGCGGCAAGGTCATTTCGGTGCCCGGCCTGCCGTACAAGGCCATCGTCGCGATCGGCGGGCTGGTCCCGCGCGGGCTGCTCCGCCGGTTGTCCGGGCTCGTTTCCGACCGTGAGTAGGCGGTAACTCGGCCGCGACACAGCGGTGACCGAGTGGCTGCCAGGCCGGGTTTCCCCGTGCCACGCGTCACCGGTGTCGGTCCGGCCGTCGGTGCCGTGTGTAAGACTCTGGGCCGTGTCGAAACCGAGTTTGGATCAGGCCGCGAAACTCGAACTAGCCAGGCTCGTCTCCGAGCTCTCGGTGGTACACGGCAAGGTGACGCTGGCCTCCGGCAAGGAGGCCGACTACTACATCGATCTCCGCCGGGCCACCCTGCATCACGCCGCGGCGCCACTGATCGGCAAGCTGTTGCGCCAGTTGACCGCCGACTGGAACTACGTCGCGGTCGGCGGACTGACCCTGGGCGCCGACCCGGTCGCGGTCGCGATGCTGCATTCCGCGGCGGCGGAGGGAATGGTGCTGGACGCCTTCGTGGTGCGCAAGAACGCCAAGCAGCACGGGATGCAACGCCGCATCGAGGGCATGGAGGTCGCCGGGCAACGGGTGCTGGCCGTCGAGGACACCTCCACCACCGGCGGTAGCGTGCTCACCGCCGTGGAGGCGCTGCGCGAGGCGGGCGCGACGGTCATCGGCGTCGCCACCGTGGTGGACCGGGACACCGGTGCCCGTGAGGCGATCGAGAAGGAAGACCTGCCCTACCGCTATCTGCTCGACCTGGACGACCTCG
>Ga0310811_10009919_pt1 | contig 12312 bp, 10 predicted proteins | sample YCmetagenome_FD_207642 | JGI IMG/M metagenome (GOLD analysis project Ga0310811, IMG submission 207642) | Soil microbial communities from experimental microcosm in Duke University, North Carolina, United States - YC | ecosystem: Engineered > Artificial ecosystem > Soil microcosm > Unclassified ... | reverse complement strand
GCCCAACGCCGCGCGCGATCCGTACACGACGCTCGTCCATGGCGCGCGCGCCACCGACGTGAAGCTGACCATGGTGGACGGCCGCGTTCTCTATGCCAACGGCCGCCACCGCACGCTCGACCCCGAACGAGCCACCGCCGACGCGAAGCGTGAGTCGCAGGCGTTGCTCGCGAGAAGTAGATGATCATCGCGCCCTGCACCGTGGTCACCGGCGGGCCCGAGCCCAAGGTCTACGAGGGGGCGGGCGTGCGCATCGCCGGCTCGCACATCGCGCAGATCGCGGGCGCGGGCGACCTGGCGCGCGCCTATCCGGACGACACCTGGTGGCCGGCGCGCGACCGCGTGGTGATGCCCGGGTTCGTCAACACGCACGCGCACCTCGCGCGCCACCTCGCGCGCGGCCTCGGACTGCGCACGCCGGCCGAGTGGCGCGCGTACGACCGCGCGCTCTCGGTGGATGACGTGACGTGCGCGGTGAGCGCGGCGCTGGTCGAGGGCCTGCGCCACGGCGTCACCACGGTCGTGGACTTCCACCGCTCGGGCGCCTGCCTCGATCTCTCGCTGTCCGAGGTCATGGGCGCCGCCGACAAGGTGGGGGTGCGCGTGGCCACGTGTTACGGCGCCGCCGAGGACGACACGCCGCTCGAGCGCCGCGCCGCGATCGACGAGAGCGTTGGCTTCGCGAAGGAGCTGGCGAGGAGCCGCAAGGGCTGCCTGCGCGGCATGCTGGGCGTGCAGGCGACCACGCTCCACGGCATCGAGACGCTGCTCGCCGAGGCCATGGAAGCGGCGGGCGGCCGCTACGCGCTGCACGTGGACCTGGCGCTCGACCTGACGCCGGCCGCGACGTGGACACGCGCCGACCTGCTGCCCGCGGACGCGATGCCGGCGCTGTGGGCGCACGCCGAGCGCGCGCCGCGCGGACTCCTCGGCGCCGTGCGCGAGCGCGGCGACTCGCTGTCGGCGAGCGGGACGAGTGCGGCGGCGGCGATGGTGCGCGACCTCGCCTGGGGGAGCGACGACGGCGCCAACTCGCCACCGCTCCTGGACGGCGCGCCGGCGCCCAACCTCGCCGAGGCGCACTACCGGCGGCTGTTCGTGCACGGCGCGCGCTGGGCCGCGGACCACTTCGGCGAGGAGCTGGGCGTGCTCGCACCCGGCGCGCCCGCGGACCTGATCCTGGTCGACTACCGGCCGGCGACCGAGTTCTCGAACCGCACGTTCCTGCAGCACCTCTCCACCGGGCTGCTTCGGTCCAGGGTCTCGGGGGTGATGGTGGCGGGGAGCGTGGTCATGGACAACGGCGTGCTTGTGACCGTGGACGAACGCGAGGTGGCGGCGCGGGGCCGCGAGAGCGCGGCCCGGCTGTGGAAGCGGATCGCCTGAGCGCGGGCGGCCCGCCGCGCGACGGTGGGCGGGTCGGACTGCGCGCGCTGCTCTCGCTCGCGTGGCCGGTGGTGCTGTCGCGCAGCACGCAGTCCGTGGTCAGCCTCTCCGACGCGCTCATGTCGGCGCGGCTCGGCGACCAGGCGCTCGCGGCGGTGGCGACCGGGTCGATCAACCTCACCTCGATCGCCGTGCTGCCGATGGGCACGGTCTTCATCGTTCAGAGCTTCGCCGCGCAGCTCCAGGGTCGCGGCGACCTCGCTGCGGCGCGGCGCTATGCCTGGTACGCGCTCGCGGTCGCGGCGCTCGCCAGCGTGCTCGCGGTCGCGGCGACGCCGTTCCTCGGCGCCTGGCTGCGCCTGTTCGGGTTCCCATCCGGCGTGCACGACGACATGACCGCGTTCCTCAGGTGGCGATTCTGGTCGGTGGGCCCCTACATCGCGGTGGAGGCGATCGGCAACTGGTTCGCCGGGCTCGGAGACACGAAGCAGCAGATGCGGGCCAGCCTCATCACCATGGTGGTGAACGTGGTGCTCGCCTGGGCGCTGATCTTCGGCCACCTCGGGCTGCCCGCGCTGGGCGTGCGCGGCGCCGGGCTCGCGAGCGGGCTCGCCACCTGCGCGGGCCTGGCCTGGATCGGCATGGCGTTCGCGAGGCGGCAGGCCGAGATCGCGGGCGGCGAGCCGCTCGCGCTCCGCGCCGGCGAGCTCCTGCGCCTGCTGCGCTTCGGCGTGCCGAACGGGCTCAACTGGTTCATGGAGATCGCCGCGTTCACGCTGTTCCTGAACGCCGTGGTCTCGCGCCTGGGGACGACGGTGCTCGCGGCGATGAACGCCATCCTCCAGGTCAACTCCATCTCGTTCATGCCCGCGTTCGGCCTCGGCTCCGCCGGCGCGGTGCTCGTGGGCCAGGCGATCGGCCGCGGCGACCGGGACGACGTGCCTCGCCTGCTCGCGCTCACCGCGCGCGTGGCGCTCGCGTGGCAATGCGGCGTCGGGCTCGTCTACTTCGTCGCGCCCCGGCTCATCATGCGCGCGTTCGCCTCGAGCGCGGGCTCCGCCGAGCTGGTCACGGTGGGCGCATCGATGCTCGCGCTCTCGGCGGCGTGGCAGGTGTTCGACGCGCTCGGGCTCACGATCGGCGAGGCGCTGCGTGCCGCGGGCGACACGGCGTGGTGCATGTGGGCGCGGCTCCTCTCGGCGTGGACCGTGTTCGTGCCGGTGGCGTGGTGGGCGATCACGCTCCGCCGCGGCGGCCCGTTGGCGGCGATCGGCGTCACCATCTTCTACCTCGCCGTGCTCGCGTGCGCGTTCCTGTGGCGCTTCCTCTCCGGCGCCTGGCGCCGGATCGAGCTGGTGGAGGCCGAGCCGCAGCCCTGAAGCCGTGCGGGACGCAATGGCGGCGGCTCGTTCCCCGCGGTGGCCGGGCATCGGCCGGGACCGGCGCGTGGCGCGCCTGCGCGCGGTCACGATACGATGGAGGGCCGTCGCCCTCGTCGCTCACCCTCGGGATCACGACCTTGCGCAGAACCGCACCCCGATCCGCCGTGCTCCTGCTCGCCATCCTTGCCTGCCTCGGCGCCCTCGGGGCCGGCACGTCCGGGGCCCCCGCGTCGTCCACCGTGGGCCTGCCGCCAGCCGACAAGCCGGTGCCGCAGCCGCATCTCGAGGACTTCATCGCCCCGCCCGGATCGACGCAGAAGCTCCAGCCGTTCATGCTCCACGCCGACCTGTGGGTGGGGATCGACCAGCGCGCGAAGCTCGACTCCATCGTGTTCGTGCTCGACAACGGCGCGCGCTGCGCGCAGGTGATGAACAAGGACAGCACGTGGGCGGTGGACTACACGTGGGTCTACCCGCACACCCTGTTCCCGCCGCGCTGGTACGACGCCAAGAGCCTGATCAAGACCGGCGACTCGTTGCAGCTCGGGGACGACGCCGACCTGCAGCTCACGTTCGGAACGCTGCGCATGGGCGTGCACGCGGGCTCACTCAAGCAGGCGACGAGCGAGGCCTACCGGCTCTGGCCCACCGAGATGTCGCCGGCGCTCCGCGGGCGGCTCAAGCTCAAGCTCGACCGCGCGAAGCGGGCGCTCGCGGGGAAGAAGGACACCGAGCTCGACTCGTTGTGACGCCGCGCGCGCTCAGCGTGCCGGCAGCAGGTTCAGCGGCTCCTGGAACGCCAGCGCGTACGACGTGTGCCGGTGGTCGGCGCCGAGCGGGAACGCCACCTCCAGCCGCAGCGCGGTGAGCGGATTCGGGATGCCGAACCGCAGCATCACGCCGGCGCCCACCTCGGAGAAGAACTCGTCGGCATGCGGCAGCGTTCGCGAGGTGGGTGTCGCGTCGCCGGTCACCGGATCGCGACCCCACACCGCACCCGAGCCCGCGAACATCCCGAGCTGGAGCGGCAGGCGCGCAGGGATGGGCAGGTGGAGCGGGCGCCCGAGGTCGTCGACCACGATCAGGTCCAGCCGCCCGTAGGCGCGGCCGGCGCCGGCGAGCTCGTTGCGCCGGAGCGTGCGCACGTTCGCCACACCGCCGAGGAAGAACGCCTCCTGCGGCGGCGTCTCGCCGCGCAGGTACCCGTAGGTGGCCTGCGGCACCAGCGCGAAGTGCCGGCCCAGCGACACGTCGCCGCCCGCGGTGACGCGCGTGCGCCGGTAGAGCATGTCGCTCCCGAGCTGGGGATCGCTCGTCCAGTAGTTGGCGTTCACGCGGAAGCGAGTGCCCGGGATGGTGACGTCGCCACCGAACCCCAGCTCGCTCACCCGGCCGACCGCCGCGGTGTCATTGAACGGCAGCACGGGACCGTGCCCGAACAAGTACCAGTCCGTCGTGTAGGGAAGCGACGACTCGAGCTGGTCGCGAAACGAGAGCGTGGCGAAACCGGATTCGGCGGAGAGGCGCAGGTTGGAGACGAAGCCGTCGCGGCGCAGGTACTGGTGGCGGTCCTCGCCGGCGATGAGCGCGTTGAGCGAGGTGAGGATGGGCTCGTAGTAGTCGCGGTCGAAGGCGAGCGTGTAGCGCCCGGCGGCAAGCTTGAGGCCGAGCCGCGAGTGGAGCGCGTCCACTCTCCACGAGCCGGTCCATGCACCTTCGCCGAGGAGTTCGTGCGTGCCGGTCGTGTACTGGAGCTTCCCGGAGAGCCCCGAGAGCCAGGGCGTGCCGAGGGAGACGCCGGCGCCCAGCTGCCCGCCGTCGGCGCGGTTGAAGCCCAGCGCGGGGCCCCAGTCGAAGCGCAGCCGCCGGCGCTGGCGGGCGTGGGCGTGCGGCCCCTTGAGCAGGCCCGCGGCGAGCGCCGAGTCGAGCCCCGCCGTGTCCACCGGCGCCGCGGTGCTGCCGAACCACTGGTCGGTGGAGTCCCGCATCTGCCGCACGTAGGCGTCGAGCAGGGAGTCGGCGGGCGCATCCTGCGCGCGCGCCGAGGCGGCCGCGAGCAGCAGCACCGCGGCCGCGGCGAGCCGCAGGGCGTTCGCGCGAGCGTTCACGAGCCCTTCTTGCTCGAGCGGCGCACGCGGCCCTGGCGGTCGGTGCCGGCGAACAGGCTGTCCGGCAGGTCGGTGTTCACCGTGTAGTCGCTCAGCGCCAGCGCGAAATCGAACGCGCGGCCGAACTTCGGGATCGGGATCGTCAGCTCCATGCGCATCAGCACGCGCGACATCACCCAGAAGTCGCCGGCGCGGGCGCGCTCCACGACCAGGTGCTTGATGTCCTTGAGCACGAGCGGCACCGGCGACTGCCGGAACTCGATCTCCTGGCGCACGATCACGAAGTCCTTCGTGTCCACCCACACGCGCCCCGAGGGCTCGAACACCGCGAGCGCCGAGCGCGGCTCGAACGCGAGCGTGTAGAGCAGGTGGTCGCCCAGCAGCTTGCGGTCCTCGATCGTGAACTTGAAACTCTTCCGGTTGGCGGGGCGGAAGGCGAAGTTCACGATCTCCTCGCCCATGCTCGGCGAGAAGTCGGCGTTGAGGTCTTCATTGTCGCCGTGATCGCCCTTGTCGGGCTTCTCTTCGTAGTGGCGCAGCTCGACCGTGCGCAGCTTGTCCGGCTTCTTCTTGTAGACCTTGGACACGCTCTCCGCGAACAGCACCGGCGCCTTCTTGCTCTCGGTGTCGCGCATCACGCGCAGCGTCGCGGTGAACGACTGGTCGCGCATGAGCGAATCCCGCCGCGCCTCGCCGCGCGCCACGCGATCGAGGATCTCCTCGAGCGTCACGCGCGGCGCCTTGACGAGCACCGTGGAGACGTCCGTGCGCATGGTGTCTTCCTTGGCGAGCGTGGGGCCCTCGGCGGGCGCGGCCAAGGCCTCGGCCGGCAGGGCGATCACCACCGCCAGCGCCAGGGCCTTGAACACGTGCGCGCGGGGGCAGGGCAGGCCGGAGAAGTGCACCCACCGGGACACGCGCGGCGAGTCGCCGGGGGTGTGGAACGTGCAGGGCAGGGGACGCTGCGGTCGCTGGGGCAGCATGGGGCGACTCCGTTGCGGCGCTACGGAAGGCCAAGGGTGCGAGGGCGGCGGACGCTACCCGGAGGTGCGGCGGAGCCGCAACACGTCGGGTCCGAACGGCTACTTGCGCAAGGATTCACTTCGCGGCGCGAGCGGTCTGGACTAGCGTTACGTGCGCTTCCCGCCGCGCGTTGCGCGCGCGCCGCGGTCCCGGCACGGAGCGTGCCATGCGTGGAATAGGAAGGCTGCACCCTCGGACGGGTGCCCCCCACGCGGAGGACCTCGGCGCTCGACACGGAAGGGCGGGCCGCCGACACGGAGACACCATGCCCAACACCGCACGTTTCACCAGCGCCGCCGTCGCGGCTGCCCTGCTCTCGGCGCTCGCCGGGCCTGCGCTCTCGGCCGGCCCCGTGACCGCCGCGCTCACACCGTCGTTGCTGGCACTCCCACACGTCGCGCTGGGAGCTTCTCTCGCGGGGGAATATGCCGTCGCCACCCCGGGTGAGCCGCTCCGGTCCGGCCCGACGTTCCTGGGCGAGATCCCGGCCCCGACGAGCGTCGAGACATCCTTGGTCTCCTATCGACCGCGTCCGGGTGCCACGACGCACACGCAGGACCCGGCACCGAGCACTTCCTCCAAGTCGGACGTGCGCAGCGTGAGCCAGGTGAACCTGGGCTACTTCGTCCCCGAGGGCGGCTTGGGCACGCGCTTCGACCTCGGCGTTCGCGGCGGGCCGGTGATCGCCGATGTGCTCCAGCTCGGCGTGGCCGCCGACTGGATGTACCGCACCGAGACCATCGAGCGGCCGATCTCCTCGCGCACCGGGCCCGGCGGCACCCCGATCACGCAGACCCAGGCGCTTTCTCGCGCCACCACGAACATGTTCCCGGTCATGGCGTTCGCACAGCTCCACATCTTCGATCTCCTCGGCTTGAAGCCGTTCATCGGCGGCGCCGCGGGCTACCAGGTGCTGTTGCTCCACGGGGAGGACTTCACCACCGGGAGGTCGTTCGACGGCACGTTCGGTGGCTGGGGCTGGCAGGCGTGGGCGGGCGGCTCGCTGCCGCTGGGGGGCAGCGCACGGCTCACGGGTGAGGCGTTCTTCAACGACGCCAGCCTGGGCCGGGACACGGCGGACCAGGCGTCGGGCCAGACCATCCACGAGACGGTGGACGGGGGCGGCAAGGGGCTCCGCTTCGGCGTGGCGTGGGGCTTCTGAGGGCCACCTGGGCCGCGCTCGTCCAGTATTGAACAAGTCCGTGAGGAACCTTCTGCCACCTAGCGGCGTCTTCATGCATGGTCTACTGTAGTAACCCCTCCGCCCCGTGACGGCGTACACGGGGCCCGGGCGCACGGTGTGCCCCGACCCAGGGCAGGTTTCGCCCCGCGGCGCGTGACGGATCCGGCCGGGAGCCACGGCGCCACACTGGAGACCCACATGTACCGCTGGACCCGCCGCGCCCTGCTTGGCGCCGTCGCGATCGTTCTTGGAAGCTCCGCAGCCCTCGCGGCCACCTCGCTCAAGCCCTCGTCGCTGGCGCTTTCCCGCGTCGACCTCGGCCGGGCGGCTGCCGCGACTGACATCCCAGTCTCGCCCGTGCTGCTGGCAGCGGCCCCGGCGCCCGAGCCCGTGCAGTTCGGCGCGGTGCGCTACCAGCCGGAGCAGCAGCAGCAGCAATACGACAATCCCGCGAGCGACCGGCCGATCGTGAGCCAGCTCCACGGCGGCTACTTCGACGCCAGCGCCAACAACACCAACCCGTTCATCGTCGGCTTGCGCGCCGGCCCCATGATCGACAAGCGGCTCCAGGTCGGCCTCATGCTCGACTGGGTGCACCAGACGAAGAACCTCGCCAACGTGCTCTCCACGACGGAAGGCCCGGGCAGCATCACGGTCAAGACCCAGCAGGACACGGCGCGGGCGCTCCTGAACCTGGTGCCGATCATGGCCTTCGCGCAGGCCTCGGGCTTCGGGCTGCTCGGCCTCGTGCCCTACATCGGCGCCGCCGGCGGCTACGAGGTGCTGGTGCTCTCGGCGGACAACTTCGTCAACGGCAATTCGTTCGAGGCCAACTTCGGTGGCTGGGGCTACCAGGTCTATGCCGGCTGCGGGCTCCCGCTCGGCGGCCGCACGCGGCTGAACGGCGAGCTGTTCGTGAACCAGGCCACGCTGTCGAAGACGATCACGGACGCGAACGGCGTCACCGCCAAGCAGGTCGTGGACCTGAACGGCATCGGCTTCCGCTTGGGCCTCGCCTGGGGCTACCAGCCGCGCAACTCGAACTGACGCGCGCCGCGTGAGCCCGCCACCCGGGTAGCGCGTGAGGAAGCGCTCGGGCTAGGCTCCGCCGCGATATGCCGAGACGGTCCCCTCGTGCGCGCCGCAAACCGGGCGGCGCGAAGCTCCCGCAAGCCCCCCGGGTGAGATCGGCGCCCGGCCGCGCCCGTCCGGCGGCCGCCCGCTCGAAGCACGCCGCGAAGGGCGCGCGCACGCGCGTCTCCGCTCCCGCCGCGAAGAAGACGAAGCCCGCGCGGCCACGTGCCGGCGGCCGCGCCACGCGCCGCTTCGTCGCACCCGACCCGGTGCGCGTGCGCGCCGTGATCGAGCAGCTCCAGGAGCTCTACCCGGACGCCAGGTGTGCGCTCGACTTCCGCACCCCGCTCGAGCTGCTGGTGGCCACGATCCTGTCCGCACAATGCACCGACGAGCGCGTCAACAAGGTGACGCCGGCGTTGTTCGCGACCTACCCGGACGCGGCTGCATTCGCCGGCGCCGACCCGGCGGCACTCGAGAAGGCGATCCACTCCACAGGCTTCTTCCGCAACAAGGCGAAATCGATCCGCGAGGCGAGCGCCGACATCGTCGCCAAGCATGGCGGCCAGGTGCCGCGCACGCTCGAGGCCCTGACCGCGCTCCGCGGCGTGGGGCGGAAGACCGCGAACGTGGTGCTCGGGAACGCCTACGGCGTCCCCGGCGTCGTCGTCGACACGCACGTGACGCGGCTCTCGCACCGGCTCGGGCTCACGAACGAGACCGACCCGGTGAAGATCGAGTTTGCGCTCATGCCGCTCGTGCCCCGCGAGCTGTGGACGCTGTTCTCGCACTGGCTGATCCTGCACGGCCGCGCCGTGTGCAACGCGCGGAAGCCGCTCTGCAGCCAGTGCCCGCTCGCGCCTCACTGCCCGAGGCTCGGCGTCACCGCGTCCGCATGAGACATCGGCCACTCGCGCTCGCGGTCGTGCTGCTGCTCGCGGCGTCGCGCGCGCACGCCGATCCGACCCAGCCGCTCGTGCTCTACGGCGACGAGAGCGCCGCCTCGACCGACGACGCGCGCGCGCTGTTCGTGAACCCGGCGGCCCTCGGCTGGCGCTATCCCTCGGAGCTGCTGCTGGCGTATGCGGACCGCCAGGATGGGGCGGGGCGCACGACCGGCGCCGCGACGTTGCGGCGGCTGGCGTTCGGCTTCACGCACCAGTCGGGCGTGGATGAGACCTACGGGCTTGGCTTCTCGCTCGGCGACGAGCACTCGAGCCTCGGCTGGGTGACGAACCGCCGCGACGACCTCGCCGGCTCGCGCGAGCGCGACTACGACTCCAGCGTCGGCTGGCTCTCGCGGCCCTCGGCGTGGCTCAGCACCGGCGCCACCGTGGCGCACCTCTTCCAGCCCGACATCCGAGGCTTGCGGCTCAGGCGCGACTACACGCTCGCGGCCGGCATCCGCCCGCCCGCGCTCAAGCCCGCGCTGGCGTACGAGAACGGCTTCCGCTGGACGCTCACCGCCGACGCCTCGCTCGAGGAGGGCGCACCGCTCGCTGAGACGCGGCTCAAGTTCGGGACCACGATCGAGCCGTGGAACGGGTTCGTGATCGGGCTCTCGTTCGACAGCCAGCGCGCGTACCAGATGGGGTTCACGTTCCGCGGCGTCAACAGCTCGGCGCACGTCACCGGGCAGGTGGCCGATGTGCACCACACGCCGGACCCCGAGCGGAACTACGGCATCTACGCGGTCTCCGCGCACGAGGGCGAGGACCTGCCCATGGTGGTGCCGGCGAAGGCACGGCGTGTGGCGGTGATGAAGCTGCAATCCGCGCTCTCCGACGAGGCGGTGCCCGGCGGCTTGCTGGGCGGGGGTGGCGGGGTACCGGCCGCGACCTACCACCGCCAGCTCGAGCGCGCGCTCGAGGACCCGCTCACGCGCGGCGTGTTCCTGGAGCTGGGCGGTGCTGCCGGCATGGCGCAGCTGGAGGAGCTGCGGCCGCGCATCAGCAAGCTCGAGCAGGCCGGGAAGCCGGTCGTCGCCTACATGGCCTACGACGGCGGGCGCGGCGACCTCTACCTGGCGAGCGCCGCGGCGCGCGTCTACGCCTCGCCCGCGGCCGAGTTCATGGGGCTCGGCCTGCGTGCCGAGCGTCGCTACTACCGGAAGGCGCTCGAGCGCTTCGGCATCCGCTTCGACCGCTCGAGCGTGGGCGAGTTCAAGAGCGCCTACCGCAACTACAGCGTCGACTCGACGCCGCCCGCCGACACCACCGTGATCAACCACATGCTCACGCAGCGCCAGGAGCTGCTGGTGAGCGCGCTGTCGAGCGGCCGTGCCGTGGCGCCCGAGAGGTTCGAGCACATCCTCGACGGCCGGCCGTACACGTCGCTCGCGCTCATGCGCGCGGGGCTCGTCGACTCGGTGCTGTGGCGCGAGGAAGCGTTCGCGGACCTCGGGCGGCTGACCGGCCTCGGCAAGAAGCCACGCGCCGTGGACCTCACCAAGGTGTCGCGGGCGCGCACCGCGTGGCGCGTGCCCACGCGCGTCGCCGTGGTCTACGCGAGCGGCGCGATCGTGAGCGGCAAGAGCACGCGCGACCTCCTGGACGGCGGCGTGATGGGGGACGCCACGGTCATCTCGCAGCTCGAACAGGCGTGCCGCGCCCCCGGCGTGCGCGCGGTGGTGCTGCGCATCGAGAGCCCGGGGGGCTCGGCGTCGGCCTCCTACACGATGGACCATGCGATCGAGCGCCTGCGGCGGGAGACCGGCAAGCCGATCGTGGTGTCGATGGGCTCGGTGGCGGCGAGCGGCGGCTACTTCATGGCGCTCCACGCCGACAAGATCTACGCCGACAAGCACACCGTGACCGGCTCGATAGGCGTGGTCTTCGTGAAGCCGTCGCTCGAAGGGGCCTACGCCAAGCTCGGCGTGCGCCAGGACGACTTCGACCGCGGTGAGTACATGCGCGGGCTGTCGCTCGCTCGCGACTGGCGCCCGCGCGAGCAGGCGGCGGCCGACAGCGCCATCCGGCGCACGTATCGCACGTTCGTGGACCGCGTGCGCGACGGGCGCAAGCTCGAGCCGTTCGAGGCGAACGCCTACGCGCTGGGGCGGGCATGGATGGGTGAGGACGCGGCGGACCGCAAGCTGATCGACGGCATCGGGGGCCTGGAGGCGGCGATCGGCGAGGCGCGGCGGCTGGGCGGGGTCGCGGCGGACGAGAAGATCTCGCTGCTCGAGTTCCGCAGGCCGCTCGGGTCGTGGATCGAACGGCTGACGAGCGGCATGGTGCGGACGCAGCTCGACGATCTGCTGCGCCTGCCGGATCTCGACCAGGCGCAGGCGCGGGCCGACGACTGGGTGGAGGAGTTGGCGGATTAGATCCGCCTCGCAGCACTCGGTCGCTTACCGGTGTGCGGGCCTCAGTTCGCGGTCGGGCGAAGGTCTGAACGCAGCTGTCGTGCCCACGCGCTCGCGGGGTCCAACGCCAGATACTGGCGGGCGAGGTCGGTGGCTTCGCTTTCGCGGCCCACTTCGATGAGCAGGTGGGTGCGGTCGTAGAGGGCGTGGGGGTATTCGGGCTCGGTGGGGTCGACGGCAGCGAACTGGGCGATGGCGCGGAGCGTGAGCGCGCGGCGGAGCCAGACGTCACGCGTGCGCGCGGCGTCGAGCGCGAGCGCCATGCCCCAGCCGAGGCGGCCCTCGCCATAGTGCGGCGAGCGCTCGCAGGCCGCGCGGTAGTGCGTGGCGGCCGTGGTGTAGTCGTGGCGCGCGAGCGCCAGCGCGCCCAGCGCCGCGTGCACGCGCGGCTCGCCCGGATGCCGGAGCGCCCAGTGCGCGAGCGCCTTCTCCGCCTCGTGCATGCGCGCCAATGCCGCGGCGTCGTTCGCGTGGTTCGCGACGTCGCCGCCGAACGCCGCGGCGTGGAATCGCAGTTGGGGCGCGAGCACACCCAGCGAAGCGTCGGGCAGTCCCGTCGCCGCCAGCAGCGCCGCGTCCTCCGGCAGCCCCCGCGGATGATCCGGCCTGAGCCACGTCGCCACCGCCGCCACCGCGAGCAGCCCCACCATCAGCCCGAGGAAGATCAGCGCCGGCAACGCCGGCCACCGCAGCCGCCGCTCGATCTCCGCCACCGGAGGGGTCACGACCATGGGCCGGAGATTAGACGGGGGAGCGCGGGGGCGCACGGCCCGGGGTGGACGGGGCCAG
>Ga0310811_10009918_pt1 | contig 12313 bp, 10 predicted proteins | sample YCmetagenome_FD_207642 | JGI IMG/M metagenome (GOLD analysis project Ga0310811, IMG submission 207642) | Soil microbial communities from experimental microcosm in Duke University, North Carolina, United States - YC | ecosystem: Engineered > Artificial ecosystem > Soil microcosm > Unclassified ... | reverse complement strand
TCAACCCCTTTTGAACATTGTCTGTAAAGAAGTAAGCACTTAATGGAATTAGCCCTCCGATGATGTATGAACCTGCTATGATCAAAGCACTCTGATGAGCACGATTTTTATTTGGTCGTTCAAGGCCAAGTTCAAAGCGCATCATAAAGTCGACCCAGCTTTTAGGATTCTTGGCCATCTCGCGGGCAATGGTTTCCTGCAATTCTTCATTCAGGCCATAGGCTGCAAAAATTTCTTTTGTCTCTCGAATTTCTACTTCGTGCAGTGTTTGAATTTCTTCATACTCACGTCGTTCTTCTGAGTCGTAATGTTCAATTTCTGTACGACCTGCAAGATATCCGCCTAATCCCATAGCGATGGAGCCTGCTGCTATTTCGGCCAGTCCGGCAGTAATAACAATAGATGATAAATCAACAGCACCGCTTAAGCCTGCAGCAAGTGCAAATGGAACTGTGAGGCCATCAGACATGCCAATAACAAAGTCTCTTACTTTTTCTGAACTCTGAAAATGTTTTTCTTCACTCATGGGCATGTAATCTAAAGAAATTCAACAGAAGCCTGTGAATCTCAACCGGATTATTCATATAGGCGGCCTGTCTGTTTTGCTGGTTAAATTTTGCGAGTATTTCGTAATAATCCTTTTCTTTAAGCCTGAATTTTTCCATTATTTCATCTTTCAAATCCGGATCATTTACAATTTGCACGTAGGTCTTAATCTTTTTATTCTCTTCCCGGAGCTTAACCAGTTTTCTTTTTTCTTTTTCGGTTTTAGAAAAATAGGTGAAAGGCGAGAATATGCCTTCTGCAAGTGATGGTGTTACAATAGGCCTTTCTTTAATAACGTATTTATCAACGTGAGGAGAAAGTGCAGTAACTTCTTTCAGCAATACATAGTTTTCGCGCATGCGAATTAAAACTTCATCTTCATCATCAAATAACGGATACTCGAGCTTACGATATCCGATGGATGAGAATATCAATGTGTCAACATCCAGGGCTTCAATAATAAAAGAGCCGTTGGCATTTGAGATGGTGCCATTTGTTTTGCCTTTCACTTGCACCGTAATGTTTGGAAGAGATGCTAACGATATGGAATCAACAACGATGCCTTTGATAATTACTTTTTTGGATTGCGAATATGAAAACGACGTTGCAAGTAAGATTATTCCTATCCCCAAAAGTATTTTGAAATTCATTGGCTTGATGCGCGCTGTTGTAATTTTACATAGATGGATTTCGAGGGGAAATAGTTTTTAATTAACGCCCATATTTTAACTTTTATTCGCGAGCTGGCCGCAGGCCGCATCAATGTCTTTTCCTCTGCTTTTGCGTATGCGTGTTGTAATGCCGTGTTCTTCTAAAATGCTCATGTACATATTCAGAGCCTTCTCAGAGGCTTGCTGAAATTCGCCATCATCAATGGGATTATATTCGATAAGGTTGACTTTGCAGGGAATCAGTTTGCAGAATTTCAACAAAGCACGTGCATGCTCTTCTGTATCGTTAATGCCTTTCCATACAACATACTCATACGTTACTTTTCTTTTACGTTTGGCGTACCAGTATTTCAATGCATTACCAAGTTCTTCCAGGTTGTTTGTATCGTTAATAGGCATGATGGATGACCTAACATGATCTAATGCCGAGTGCAAAGATACTGCCAGGTTAAACTTCACTTCATCATCAGCCATCTTAACAATCATTTTGGCAATACCTACAGTAGAAACTGTAAGTCTTTTGGCCGCCATGTTCAATCCTTTTTGTGAGGTAATTTTTTCAATGGCCGCTATAACATTGGCATAGTTAAGCAAAGGCTCTCCCATACCCATAAACACAATGTTGGTAAGCGGTCTGCCAAAGAACTCTTCGCTTTGTTGTTTAATGGCTACTACCTGATCGTAGATCTCATCCGGATTAAGATTGCGCATGCGCTTTAAACGAGCAGTTGCGCAGAAGCGACAATCCAGACTGCAACCTACCTGCGAAGAAACACAGGCTGTGATACGTTTTTCGGTAGGGATGAGAACGGATTCAACAATTAAACCATCGTGAAGTTTAACAGCATTTTTTATGGTGCCATCTTCACTTCGCTGCATGGTATCTACCATGATATGGTTGATGGTAAAATGGGCTTTTAATAATTCGCGGGTAGGCAGAGAGATATTAGACATCTGGTCAAAATCTTTGGCCGATTTTTGCCACAGCCATTCAAAAACCTGTTGCGCACGGAATGCTTTCTCGCCATGTTCAACAAAAAACTGCTTTATCTCCTCCAGTTTGAGCTTTCTAATATCGCGCTTCGCCGTTGTTTCAACCATGGGGCAAAGGTAAGGAAGATGGGCCGATGTTTAAAATCGGTTTTTTGGGGTCAAATCCAATCGTTTAATCAGGTATTGCAAGCACCGACGGATTTTGATAAAAGAGCTTAATCTTAAATCTAATAATAGCTATCTTTAGATAGCATCAGACTTTATCAATCTTTTCGTTGAACTTAAACTATTCAACCTCATGAATACGAAAGCTGATTCCTTAATCTTCATAGCTGTTCTTGCAATCTTCGCAAGCTGTTCAAGTCCCGATCTCGCTCCTTCAAGTAAAAACCAGTCGGGTAATTCACTCCTGGATTCTGTCATTGGTGCTTATCATGAATATCATGTGCTGGCACGCGATACAGACAAGAACATGAAAAAAATCAAAGAGACACATTATGCGTATGTGGATACACGTGTGACATTAAAAAACAAGCTGTTAATATTCATTGGTGGCACAAGCTCTTTCCCAAGGTATTATCAACTATTTCCGGCCATGGCTGCTGATATGGGATACCATGTTATCAATCTGCAGTATAATAACTCTGTTACATCTCGCGTCTTAAAAAATGTAGCTGATACGGCATGCTTTACAAAGTATCGCGAAGAAATAATTTATGGAAATGATCTGAGCACATACGTAGCGGTTGATACTGCCAATTGCCTTATGAACCGCATGATCAAACTTTTAAAATATCTCAACAAGAATTATCCTGCTGATAACTGGGGACAGTTCTATTCAGAAAACACAATAGACTTTAAAAAATGTTTGTTGACGGGTCACTCTCAAGGGGGCGGGCATGCAGCTTACCTTGCTAAAAAATATGAAGCCGATCGTGTCATCTGTTTTTCTTCACCCGCTGATTATTCAGAGTTATACAAACATTCCGCGAGCTGGTGTTCACAATATTTTGCAACGCCAGCTGATCGTTTTTACGGCTTGATGCACAAACGCGACGAGGTTATTCCTTCAAAAGAAATCTATAGCATCTGGAAAGATATGCGAATGTTACTGGCCGCTGATACCTCATCAGCTGAGAGACCAACTTTTATAAACTACAAAGCTTTGTATATTAACTATCCCGAAAATATTGCGGCCGGTAAATTTAAGGCGAGACATAATATGCCTGTCATGGATGTATCATTACCCGTTGGGCCAGGGGCAGACCAGATTAAAGAAGTATGGAAATATTTTTTAACTGAATAAGCGTTACTTAATCTTCACAAATATTTTAGTCTCACAGGGCCGGGCAGCATTAGAGAGGATGAGGGAATCTGACGGAGCTGACTCTACATTAAAGGTGTTGACAAGTGTATGTGATTGCTTGTCTAAAATATATAGCGTTGCACCATCAAACTTGTAAAGAAAGTTTGTTTTGTTAGAAGCTTTGGTAGTATGCAGTATATGTGTACTCTCATCACCATTCTGATTGTCTTTAAAGCGAAGTACTTGCGGTGTTTTATCATCCCTGCTCTTCATGTCCGCTAGCAATTCATGATCATCATCATCACTCTCAGGCATGTTCTCTTCTATACAAGTGGATTCTTTCACCAGCTGCCAGCTACCAATAAGCGATTGAGAAAAGCCTATGGTAGTAACTGAAGTAAATGCGAAAAAAATTAAAAGCTTTTTCATAACGCTGCGGTTTGGATAGTTAACGTAAATGATCAATTAATAGATATTACCAGCGATTCATTTTTGTTAATAATCATCTACTAAAATAACAATTCATTCTCGTTGAAGCGAGACGTTATTTTAAATTTATTCAAAAATCGAACCAGCTTTAGCGATAAAAAAGTTACTTTAACCGCATTGAACCTGAACAACGATGAGAAACTTTCTTTTTCTACTACTTCTTGGGTGTCTTTTCTCCTGCGAAAAGCCTATAAAAGAAGATGAAAGTCTTATTGAAAACCTGATGTTATCAGAATCTTCAACGTTTAAATCCATCATTGATAACAAAGACAAATTAGAAGTTCAGATTATTTATACCATGATCAATCGCGATGATCATAATCGGCCATCCTTTAAATCCTTTTATTATAATGTAGACTCTACTCGGTATTTCTATCCGGCATCAACTGTAAAATTGCCCATGGCTTTGCTGGCTCTTGAAAAACTTAACCATCTTAATATTAAAGGCCTCGATAAATTCACACCCATGTTTAGCGATAGTGTTTATGCAGGGCAATTTTCTGTTAGCCGTGATAGCACATCTGAAAATGGTTTGCCTTCCATTGCGCACTACACTCGAAAAATATTGGTTGTAAGCGACAATGATGCCTATAACAGACTCTATGAATTTGTTGGACAGAAGGCAATCAATGATTCACTATCTAAGAAAGGTTATTACGCAACGATACTTCATAGACTTGAGCGCCCGTTGCCGCCAGATCAAAACCGACATACAGAGGCAAAACGATTTGTAAGAAATGATACCGTTATGTATCAGCAGAACATGCTTGTTAATTCTGACTCTATACTTCCAAAGCAGATTGTATTAAAAGGCAAAAGTCACTACGATAACTTCGACAACTTCTCAAATACACCATTTGATTTCACGTACAAGAATTTCTATCCGATCACTACGCAAACAATGTTACTACGTGCATTGTTGTTTCCTGAAACTGTACCTTATGTCAGGCAGTTTCATGTCACTGAAAAGGACAGACAGTTTGTTTTACAATACATGTCGCAGTTGCCGCGTGAGACTTCTTTCCCGCCTTACTATCAATACACTGCATTATACTACGATGCATACTGCAAATTTCTGATGTATGGAAAGGATCATAAGAAAATTCCATCTTCCATTCGTATTTTCAACAAGGTAGGCGATGCTTATGGATACCTGATTGACAACGCTTACATTATAGATTTTGACAACCAGGTAGAGTTTATGATTTCAGCTGTTATTAATTGCAATGTGGGTGATGTTTATAACAACGACTCGTATGCTTACGACAGCGTTGGCTACCCATTCATGAAAAACTTAGGACAGGTTATCTATAATTATGAATTAAATCGAAAGCGTGATTACAAACCTGACTTGTCAGCATTTCGATTCACCTATGATCGATAAGTTGTTGATTAAACAGTTGCAGATTTTAAACTAAATGAAAAAACACTCCCTTTTCCTATTTCACTTTGAACTGAAATAGCTCCGCCTTGCACTTCAATAAACTCTTTTGATATAGCCAGTCCTAAACCTGTTCCTGAAGGTGAACCTGGCACTTGAAAGAACTTTTCAAAAATACGGTTGATATATTTTTTATCAATACCCGGACCATAATCTTCAACTGAAAATTTTACACGATCATTTTCGCTCTGACATTTTAAAATTACTGTTCCATTCTCCGGACTATATCGGATGGCATTTGTCAAAAAATTAACCAAGACCCATGTTGTTTTATCAAGATCGGCGAGTACGAAAGGAACTTTAGCAGGGAGCTGTACATCAAGTTTAACATGTTTGCGTTCTGCATGAAACTTCACAGCCTCCAATGCAAAATTTACAATTTCACCAGAGTCGCTCTTCTGGATATTAAGTTTGATATTTCCCGTTTCAACTTGTGAGAGATCAAGTAATTCATTTGTTATCCTGGAAAGTCGGGTTGTTTCGTCTGACAATGTCTGTATAATATTGTTCTGTTCATCGTTAAGAGTGCCCACGCGTTCATCCTTCAATAGTTTTGCACACATCTGTAATGATGCTATTGGGGTTTTAAGCTCATGAGAGATCATGGCAATGAAATTGGTTTTGGCAAGATCAAGTTCCTTGTATGAAGTGATATTCTTCAACAGTATAACTTCCCCAATATGCAGCGTTTCATTTTCACCTGTTGGCGAATATCGTATCGTAATCACTTCCCTGGAAAAATAATTTTCCTTTCCGGAAATGACAACTTTAACCAATCCTGAATTTCCAGTCTCATCTTTACGAATAAGACTTCGGAACAAATCATTATGGAGAGCCACATCCGGCGCATATCGTCCTATAACTTTATCAGGTGTGAGATTCAACAAAGAATATGCCTGATCATTTACAAAAACCACATTATTATCTTCATCTAAACCAATGACAGGATCAGTCATTCGATTAATGATTGTTTCAATTCTTTTCTTTTCGAACAACAGCTTTGCCAGATTACTGTGCTCATACTCATCGAGTTTTTCGGCCATCTTATTGAAAGCTTCTGCCAATTCTTCAAATTCATCTTTCCTTTCAAAATGCAAACGCTCTTCGTATTTCTTATTGGCAATTGATTTGATACTCTTTGTTAATTGAATAATAGGATTGGCTATATAACCCGGAAAGTTCATGATGAATGTAAAAGCTATCAACGAGATAACTGTTCCAATCATTATGAGATAGGTAGATGCTTTAGAAGCTGTCTGTTGAGTGAATGCATTCTTTCTGATGATGGCCTGCATGTTTAATTCCTGGATAGCCAGTGATAACCTGCGAATCTCAGCTATGTCTACATTGTTAACGCCATTATTTTTTATTCTTTCAAATACAATCCTCATGGCATGTGTTAAATCGCGTTCGCCGGGCTCCGTCAGATTTTCTTCCTGTTCACGAAGATTTTTTTCTATTACAGATAAAGCACGTACCGAATCACGATCCAGACTGTCACAACTTTCTAATATTCGTTTTGTATACTCAAGGGTCTCGTAGTTATCTTTTAAAATATTTTCAGAATCCTGAGCTAATTCTTTGAGATAGTATAATCCCAGCCCTGCAATGGTTAAAATTACAGTGAAAAGAAAAACAACACCCAATGTTACTTTGGCTTTTATGCTCATGACAGAATAATAAGGTCTATATCAGAATCAGAAAGTTTGTTCAGCAGGCGATTAAAAATGTTAGTGTTGAGAATCACCTGCCATAGATGAAGATGAGGCTTACCTATACATACCGTTGTAATTTGCTTCTCTTCTGCCAATTTTGCAATTGATCCCGGAATATTCTCGCTCTTTACCTGTATAACTTCAGCACCCAGCTCTGTTGCAGTCTTCAGGTTGTTAATAAGATGACGCTGCACTGAAAGTTTAATACGATTGGAGTCTTCTTTTGTAGTTTGCACATACAACACAAACCATTTTGAATTATAATAACCTGCAAGCCGCGATGTTTTTCGTATAATCATTTTAGCCGTTTCATGATTGCTGCTGATACATGCTAAAAATCTTTCATGACGAAGCTTGGTGTTGATTGTTACCTCTGTATCAACTTTTCGTTCAACCTGGGCTGCTACCTCTTTCAATGCCAGTTCGCGAAGCTGAAGAATTTTCTCAGCCTGAAAAAAATTCTTCAATGCTGTTTCGATTTTGGAAGGATGATAAATCTTGCCTTCTCTCAACCGCGCTATCAGTTCATCAGCCGTAAGATCAATATTTACTACTTCATCTGCTAAATGGAGAATACGATCGGGCACACGTTCCTTAACTTCAATACCAGTAATTTGCTGAACCTCTTCATTAAGACTTTCTATATGCTGAATATTTAATGCACTGATCACATTTATTCCGGCATCAAGAATTTGCAATACATCCTGCCAACGTTTTTCATTTTTACTTCCTTCTATATTGGTGTGAGCAAGTTCATCGACAATAACAATTTCAGGATGAACATTCAGAATGGCTTGGAGATCCATTTCATCAAGTTCTTTCCCTTTATAGAAAATTTTGCGCCGTGGAATAACAGGTAAGCCCTCCATCAGATCTTCTGTTTCTTTCCGGTTGTGTGTTTCAATATACCCGATCTTTACATCCACCCCATTCTTCAACATACTGCGGGCCTCTTGCAACATGCGGAAAGATTTACCTACACCGGCGCTCATACCAACGTAGACTTTAAATTTTCCGCGTTTGGATTTCCGGATGAGGTTAAGAAAATGTTCAACTGATTTTTCTTTGTCTTCCATGAATCAGTAATCAATTAAAATGCATTCGTATCAACAAACCATAAATGGTGACTCCCAAACAAGAGTCACCATTTATTAATAATTATCCGGAGACAATACTGAAAGCTAAAAGCTTATTGCCAGTGACGTACCCGTAAATAAATTATCGCTGGTTGCTTCGTTCTCCCTTGTAAATATTTTATCCTGACTATTCAACATCCTGATTTCTGTACGCCACAAAACATTGGTGCTTACAGTGTAATCAAGATTAAATGACATACCTGTGGTTTTAAATCCGTTAGTTGTGCCTGTTGCTATAATGACGCCGTTCTTATCGTCATAGTACTCTCCTCTTGCTGCGAGAGTAACTTTATCATTCGCTTTGAATCTTAAAATTAAAACCGGCGAGTACCAGGTATTCATCGCAGATGCATGCATAGTTTTCTGCTGCAAGCCGTAATCAAAACCAAGCGTAACATCAAACCTTGATGACACCTGAAAGATGCCGTAAAAATTATGGAAGTAACGCATTAATCGGGCGCTGTCTGGCTTATCCGTTCCAACAAACGTGCTGCTGTTCAAGGTTACATTTTCGTTTGGTTTGAGTGTAACTTGTGTTCCAAATGACGGAAGTGAATTTCCATCCACGCGTTGGATTCGTTGCCATCCATTCAATATCAATGCAGATAAAAACCATTTTCCATTATCTGTTGTATAAGAAATTTTGGCGCCCGCTTCGTAGTATGGACTATTATCGGCCAACAAACTTCGGGTCAGATTCCAGCAATCTTTACCAATAGCACTCTCAAAACCAATATGTGAGCTAAAGATACCAGCATCAATCCAAATATTTTTTCCTGATGAAATTTTTACTCCGGCATTGGCCTCATAAATATTTTTTAGCACACCAGGTTCAGAAGCAAGGTTGGCGTTTGCATACGTACCCGTCATCAATGCCAGGTTACTCCTCACTTTTTCTGTATTATAAGCGGCGCGTATCATGCCTATGTTAAGATTCACTTCATTGTTCCGATTGAAAGAGTAAATGAATCCCGGACGCGTATTGTTAACCGGCTTGTTGAAATCATAAATATAATATGTTTCTAAGTAGCCGCTTACAGTGAGTGGTGACGTCTTTTGTTCATCCTGCGCCTTTGTTAATTGTGTACTTAACAATAGCAGCAGACCAATAATAAGTTTCTTCATTTTTCTAAAAACAACTAAATAAGATTGATTTTATGGTGAAACAATTTGATGATTACTTCAGATTATCCAAAGCAATATTTAATTGAAGAACATTTACTTTTTCTGGTCCAAACATTCCCATCAAAGGACTCTTACTATGCTCGTCTACTAAGGCCTCCAGTTTTTTAGGATCTATCTTTCGGATGTGTGCAATGCGAGCAATTTGAATTCTTGCACTCGCTGGCGAAATGTCAGGATCTAATCCACTACCCGATGCTGTAACCAAGTCTGCAGTAATTTGATCTTTTTTGATTGATGGATTATGAACCATAAAAGTGTCTATCCTTGCCTGCACTTGCGCAAGATAATCCGGATTGGAAGGACCTTTATTACTTCCAGCAGAACCCGCAGCATTATATCCAACAGCAGATGGACGTGACCAGAAATAATTATCAGTCGTGAAGGTTTGCCCTACATTGGCAAAACCATATCGCTCACTGTCAGCACTGTATTTTATAATTTCTCCTTTTCCATTATTGTCTGCAAGTTGAGCGATGCCCCAAACTGCAACGGTATAAGCGCCGCAGAAAAAACCAATACAGCAGATTGTTAATAGTATGGATGATATGATGTGATTTTTCATGGTTAATTAAATAATGGATGCAATAATTAAATCAATAATTTTTATTCCGACGAAAGGAACAGCAATACCACCAAGGCCATAGATCAGAAGGTTTCTTCTCAACAACGCTGCTGCCCCTATAGGTTTATAAGCAACACCACGCAATGCCAACGGAATGAGCATCGGAATAATAATGGCATTGAAAATAATAGCAGAGAGAATTGCACTCTGTGGACTATAAAGATTCATGATGTTCAAACCTTGCAAAGCAGGTATAGAAACAATAAACAACGCTGGTACAATAGCAAAGTATTTGGCAACATCGTTGGCAATACTGAATGTTGTAAGCGTACCGCGTGTCATTAATAATTGTTTGCCAATTTCCACAACTTCAATCAGCTTGGTTGGATCATTATCAAGATCAACCATGTTGCCAGCTTCTTTTGCAGCAGCTGTACCGCTGTTCATAGCAACACCAACATCAGCTTGTGCTAACGCAGGAGCGTCATTTGTTCCATCGCCCATCATGGCTACAAGTTTACCAGCAGCTTGTTCTTTTTTGATGTATTCCATTTTGTCTTCTGGTTTTGCTTCTGCAATGAAATCATCAACACCTGCTTTCTCAGCGATATACTTTGCTGTTAATGTATTGTCGCCGGTCACCATTACGGTTTTTACACCCATTTTGCGCAAGCGTTCAAAACGTTCACGTATTCCAGGCTTGATGATATCCTGAAGTTCAATAGCACCGAGCACTACATTATTTTCAGAAACAACAAGTGGTGTACCTCCATTGGAAGAAATTGCTTTAACTGTTGTTACAATTTCAGCAGGCATACCATGACCACTTTTTTCTGTCAGACTTTTAATAGCATCAAATGCTCCTTTGCGAATACTTCTTCCATCAAGCTCAATACCTGACGTTCTTGTTTCAGCAGAGAACTTAATAATTTTAGCATTTGGTATTCCGTAAGAAAAATCAGATGTGCTTCCGATAGCATCAGGATGTTTGAATCCTTTTGAGGCAGCAAGTTCAACAATAGATTTACCTTCAGGAGTTTCATCTGCAAGCGAAGCAATGGTAGCGCATTCAATCAGCTTATCCTCACCTATACCATTAGCAGGATAGAAGTGTGTAGCCTTGCGATTACCAATAGTGATTGTTCCGGTTTTATCTAGTAAAATAGTATCGAGATCGCCAGCAGTCTCAACGGCCTTACCTGATTTGGTAATAACGTTCGCACTTAGGGCACGATCCATGCCGGCAATACCAATCGCTGAAAGTAATCCACCTATAGTAGTAGGAATCAAACAAACAAAAAGAGAAATGAAAGCAGCAATGGTGATTGGCGTGTTAGCATATAATGAAAATGGCTGAAGTGTTACACACACAATAATAAAAATGAGTGTAAAAGCTGCCAGCAAAATTGTTAATGCTGTTTCATTTGGTGTTTTTTGTCGTGATGCATTTTCGACCAATGCAATGATCTTATCAAGAAAACTCTCACCGGGCTGAGCTGTTACATGTACTTTTATTTTATCTGATAAAACTTTTGTTCCACCAGTAACTGATGATTTATCGCCACCAGATTCACGAATCACAGGAGCAGACTCGCCTGTTATAGCACTTTCATCTACGGTTGCAATGCCTTCTATAATTTCTCCGTCAGCGGGAATGATATCACCTGCTTCGCAGACAAATACGTCACCTTTTCTTAATTGACTTGATGATTTGGTTACAATGCTTCCGTTATCAGTGACAACTTTTGCAGGTGTTTCCTCACGTGTTTTGCGCAAGCTGTCTGCTTGTGCTTTGCCTCTTGCTTCAGCAATTGCCTCAGCGAAATTGGCAAACAACACGGTAAGAAGCAGCACGAAAAAAATGGAAAGGTTATATCCAAATGAGCCTTGTGATTTTTCCCCAATGAGCACCCAGATACAAACAACAAGCATAACCACTGTTCCGATCTCAACAGTGAACATCACCGGATTACGAAACATGATTTTAGGATTAAGTTTTATAAATGATTGTTTCAATGCTTCTTTTACAAGATCACGTTGAAATATTGGTGTTTTTCTTTCTCTAATAGCCATAACTAATTTCTTTAAATAGATTATGCGTGATAAATTAATTCATACTGAAATACTCTGCGATTGGGCCTAAAGCCAGTGCAGTGAAAAAAGACAAGGCAACCAGGATGGCGATTACGGCAAACACCATAACCCCGAATGTTCCAGTGTCAGCTTTTAATGTACCGGCACTTTCAGGAATATGTTTTTTCTCTGCCAG
>Ga0310811_10009917_pt1 | contig 12313 bp, 12 predicted proteins | sample YCmetagenome_FD_207642 | JGI IMG/M metagenome (GOLD analysis project Ga0310811, IMG submission 207642) | Soil microbial communities from experimental microcosm in Duke University, North Carolina, United States - YC | ecosystem: Engineered > Artificial ecosystem > Soil microcosm > Unclassified ... | reverse complement strand
TGATGCCGTTCCGTAGCAATTGCTCGATCCCCGCCGCGGTCTGCCCCGATGGCACCGGATACTCGACAACGTCCAGGCCATTCTTCGTGAAAGCGCCCGTCTTCACCGCGATCCAGTAGATCACAGTCACGATGTTCGGCTTCAGCATACCGACCTTGATCGTGTCGGCTGCGGCCGCACGTCGAAGCGGAAGCCCGGACAGGGCCGCGAACGCAGGAAGCGCCAGCACGCTGCGCCGCTTCATGGCAGGATCCTCCCGCGTATCACCGCGTTCACCGCGGCCAACGTTCAAACATCACGCTATGAGTCGCATTCTGTACGGTCAAGCCACTCAGCGACGAGATCGCGCGCCTCGCACAGCGACGCCGCCGGATGCCTGATGAGGTACAGCGTCGTGCAGGCACGAAATGCACTGACCTCATCCGCACCCAGACGGCGCAGGCCATCCCACGCTCGTTCCACGGCGTGCTGGCAGCTCGCTGTGCCGCCGTCGCCGCACATCGCCGCTAGGCCAGTCCGGAACGCGCGTAGAACTTCACCGGGTTTTCCCAGAACAGTTTGCGCTTGCGGTCCTCTGCCATGTTCTTCCATCCGAGCACGATATTGGTCGACTCGGGGAACGCGCTTTCGCCATGCGGATAGTCCGAGGCGTACATCAGCACGTTCTCGCCGACGATGTCGGCCACCATGTTGGTGACCTTCTCGCCTTCCGACATCTCGATGCTCTGATAGTACCGTCCGCTCATGACGTATTCGCTGGGATGATGCTTCAGGTTGGGCGGCAGTGCCGAGCGGATGGTCTCCATGTGCTCATCGAGCCGCGCCATCCAGAAAGGCAGCCAGCCATGGCCCGCCTCCAGGCAGCCAAGACGCAGCCTTGGGAAACGATCCAGCAATCCGCTGCCGATCAACGCCGCCATGTTGCGCATGCCGCACCACGGATGCGCCGCTGACCGTTGCAGCCACAGATTGTCCCAGGTATCCAACCCGCCCGGCGCGTAGGGCGGCATCACGGTGAACGTGTGCAGCACCGCCGACAAATCGAGCTCCTGCGCCTCGGCCCAGATCGGATCCAGCGACGGCAGATCGATCGGCGTCCCGTACGGCGCATAGACCAGCACGCCCCACGCCCAGCGCTCGCGCCCGGCGCGGCGCATTTCCTCGATGCTTCCCTGGACATCGCGCGAGCTCACCAGCACGACGCCGCCCAGCCGCTCCGAGTAGGGCGCGCAGTAGTCCTTCATCCAGCGATGGAATGCGCGATACATGCCCATCTCAAGCTCCACGTCGTCGCCCGCGGTGAACGTGCCGAACCAGCCGGACGGCAGCATGAAGTTCACGTCAGCGCCCTCGAAATCCATGTCCGCAATGCGCGCGGCCGAGGACCGGTCCACATCCGGCGAAATCGCACGCTCACGCTTCACGCCGGTGAACCCTGCCATATAGCCGCCCGGCGCGACCTCGACCGTCTCGGAATACAGCCGCCGCTGGTACCGGCGTTGCCCCTTGTTATAGGAGACATGGCCATTCTTGCTGCTGGACCTGTACTGCGACCAGTCTTCCAGCCGCCGCTTCTCATCCGCGCTCAGATAGGGCTCCAGCACATCGACATAAGGCCCCACATGCGCATCCGTATCGAAGAACTTGTAGCCACCGCGTGCCATGCTTGGTCTCCCTCAGGACAGTGCACCGCCGGATGAGCGGCGGTATTTCTCCAGCGCAGCGGCCGAGAGATAGCGTTCCTCCAGTGCGCGCTGCTTATCGAGCCCCTCACCGTCAGGCGGGACCTCCGGAATGGTGTAAGAGTGATCCTTGCGGCTCTCGACGAACGCGTCCCACGCGCCAATACCCTGCGCGCGGAACGCCGCCATGAAGTCCGACATGGCCGCCCAGATCACATGATGCGAAAAACTCGGCAGCCAGGCGATCGTCGCGCCCAGCGCCAGATGTTCGTCCAGCGACAGATACCGCGGCAGCTTGCCCTTCATGAACGAGAACGGACACGTCACCGCCGCGCGGGCCTGCTGGATCTCGTCCACTGAATGCGGCGACTCAAGCTGCACCCAGTCAACGCCCGCCTCGCGGTGATACGCCGCCAGGCGCCGCAGCGCCTCCTGCAGCCCACCATTCGCCGCATCGCGCGCGTAACACTGCGCCATCACCACGAAATCGGGATCCAGCTCGTTCTTCATGTCCACCGCAGCGCGGTACCGCACGATCGCCTGCTCCAGCGGCACGACCTCCAGCCCCGCGCTCTGCGTCCGCCGCTTCCCCTCGATCGGCTGGTCATCGATGCGGATACCGGCTATACCCGCGTGAATACATTCCCGCACCAGCCGCCGCACCGCCATGATGCCGCCATGGCCCGTATCGCCATCGATGATCACCGGCGTGGACACACTGTTGGCGATCCATTGCGCGATCTGCACGCACTCGGTCATCGTCGCGGTGCCGACATCGGCCATCCCGGTATAGCCGCCGACGACAGCGCTGGTGCCGACGAACAGCGCCTCGCACCCGCCGCGCTCCATGATGCGCGCGAGCGCTGCCGTCGGCGGATGCATCACGGACAGCACCTGCCCCTTGCGATGGATCAGCTGCTTCAGGCGCGTGGACGCACGCGCGCCGTCACTCTGTGGCAACGCCATGTCGCTGCATCTCCTGCATGATGGTGGACTTCACCGCGAGGAACTCGGCCGAATGCCGATCGCGCGGACGCGGCAGATCATTGCGGATGTCGGCGGCCAGCCGTCCCGGCGACGGCCGCAGGATCGCGATGCGATCCGCGAGGTACACCGCCTCCTCCAGATCGTGCGTGACATACAGCACGGTCCGCTGCTCGGTCAGCCAGGTATTCACCAGATGGTCCTGCAGCGTCATGCGATTGATCGCGTCGATCGCGGAGAACGGCTCGTCCATCAGCAGCAGCGCCGCATCGGTCAGTGCCCAGGCGCGCGCCACCGCGACGCGATGCTTCATCCCGCCCGACAACTGGAACGGATATAGCGACGCCTGCCGCGCCAGCCCCACGATCTCCAGCACGTGCATCGCCCGGTCGCGCGCCGCCGCTTTCTTCCAGCCGCCCATCAGCAACCCGAACTCGACGTTCTTGATCACCGTCAGCCAGGCGAACAGCGCGGGATCCTGAAACACGATGCCACGATCGAGACCCGGCCCTTTGATCGGCTTGCCATTCAGCAGCACGCGGCCGCCGCTCGGGTGCATCAGCCCGGCGATGATCTTCAGGAACGTGCTCTTGCCACAGCCACTGGGCCCAAGAATGCACAGGAACTCATTGCGCCTGATCGTCAGCGTCAGGTGATCAAGCGCGTGGTTCCAGCCGAGCTGCCCCTCGTAGAAGTGGTCGACATCGGTCGCCTCGATCACCGGCGGCGCGACAGATGTCTGAGCAATCGCCACGGCATCACCGCTCATGCGCCGGCACCGTTCGAATGCCGCATAGCTCCGGACTTCCTCATCGGTTTCATATGATGAAACTCGGTTTTATCTTGGTCAACACATGCTACCGGCAGCAACCCCGCTGTCAAGCAGTTCAAGGGGAGGGGCTGTCGCGAACACACGCAGCGCGACGGTTTCGCCAGTACGCACAACAAACGTAGTGACGCAGCGCCTCGTGCTAGGTCGGCATCGTCTCGTACACTGTCAGCCCCGGCGGAATGATCGCCCAGGTAGGACGGCCACGCGCGAAGATCGCGATGCTCGGCTGGAACAACGCCGGATCGTCCAGCGTGCCGGCATAGATCGTGTGTGACGTGTCTTTCCCGACCACGCCGCCGAATACCAGGCTGCCGCACACCGTGCAGAAGTTGCGCACCGCATCGGTGCCGCTTGCTGACCTGCTGGTGAAGCTGCGCGTCGCACCCGTGAAGCGGACCGCAGTGCTCGCGACGCCGATAAACGGGATGAAGCCGGAGCCGGACGCCTTGCGGCAGTCAGCACAATAGCAGAGACCCATGTACGACGGTGCGCCGTCCACCACGTATCGGAGCGCGCCGCAGAGGCACCCGCCAGGATAACGCATCTGGGCTCCGCTCATCCTCGACACCTGGTGGGCTGCGCCGCCGCTACAGGTCGAACTTCCCCTGTCGCGGATCGTTGATCTTCCCCGCCCGCCGCGACCGCGCCGCCGCCTGCGCGCGCGCCTCAGCCGGGCGGAACGTCGCGGTCCACATCTTGCGTTTCCCCTCATAGGCGCGCTGGCGCTCGGCGGCCTCGGCGAGGAACTTCGCCGTCACCTCCACCCGCACCGGCGGCAGCCCACCCCGCTCCGTCATGCTTGCTTCATCGCCACATCACGCAATTCCGGCACCACCCACAGAGGCCGCTCCCCCCGGGCCACACGCAGCACGTTGTCGAATGCGTTGCGCGTCTGCTTCACCCGTGTCTCGCGGCTCGCCCCCGCAAGGTGCGGCGTCAGCACCACATTGTCCAGCGACAGCACCGGCTCCGACGGCGACGGCGGCTCCTGCGGGAACACATCCAGCCCGGCGCCGGCAATCCGGTTGTTGCTCAGCGCATCGTGCAGCGCCGGGAAATCGATCACCGGCCCGCGGCTGCAATTGATCAGCACCGCGTGCGGCTGCATCAGCCCCAGTTCCGCCGTGCCGATCATGTTGCGCGTCAGCCGCGTCAGCGGCACGTGCAGCGTCACAATATCGGATGTGCGCAGCAGCTCCGGCAGCAGCCGGTAGCGCACATTCAACAAATCCTCCTCGTGCTCCGCCATGCGCACGATGTCGTTGTACTGGACGGTCATGTCGAACCCGCCTGCGGCAATGCGCCCCACGCGCTTGCCGATGGTGCCGAAGCCGATGATACCGAGCGTCTTGCCCTGCATCTCGTAGAATGTCGGCATGGGCGTATTGCCGCGCCAGCGCCCGCCGGCCGTCATCTCATGCTGCGGCACCAGCTTCCGGTAGACAGCCAGCATCAGCAGGATGGTGTGCTCCGCCACCGCGCGCGAGTTGGCACCGCCGTTGTTCGCCACCGGGACACCAGCGCGCCGCGCCGCCTCCAGGTCAACGTGGTTGTAGCCAGCGCTGAACAACTGCACCAAACGCAGCCGGGGTGCCGAGCGGTAGAAGCCGTCGTCCATGTTATCGACATTGCCGAGCAGGTATTCGGTCTCGCCCAGTGCCTCTGCGTACCGCGCCGTCCCCGGCGCCGCGATCACCAGTTCAAATCCACCCGGTGCGACGGCCTGCGCCTCCTGAATGGCCTCGGCATTGGTATTCGCGAACAGGATTCTGGACGGCATGGTGGTTCCTCCTCCACGTCTTGTTTCGACCCCGACTATGACTGGCCCCGCGACGGAGCCCCAAGCTCGCGCGAGACGGCGAGACCCGCCGCCTTGATCGCTGTGATGGCTGCGCTTCTCACCTCGCTGGTATAGCGGCCGATGGGGATCGTGACGGTGAGCGCACCAATGACATCACCGCCGGGCCCACGTAACGGAGCCGAGACCGAAGCACCCTCATCAAGCCGCTTGTTGTGGGTTTCGGCAAATCCGTTCGTCCGGATCGCGGCAATGTTCCGCCACAGCGTCTGCCGGTCCACCTTGGCGCCGGGAAATGGCGGCACAAGTTCGGTCCGGTCGAAATACGCCGCAATCTCCTCATCCGGCATCGAGGCAAGCATGACCAGGCTCGTGCTGCCGACATAGAGCGGCGTGAGCATCCCCACCGCGACCACCCGCCGAAGGTCGCGCAGACCTTCCACCTGTTCCAGGCTGACGCGATTGTCGCCCGTCCGGACAGCGATATAGACGGTCTCATTCAACTGGTCACGGATCTGACGCATGAACGGCCGCGCCTGACTCACCAGCCCCGTGGAGATCTTGGCGATCTCGGCCAGCTCGATCACCTGGAAGCCCAGCCGGTAGAGCCCGGTCCGCGGATTCTTGATGACCATGTTGCGGTTCGCCAACGCCGTGAGAAGGCGAAATGCCGTCGCCTTGTGCAACCCTGCTGCCTGCGCGATCTCCATCAGGGACAATTCGGGATGACGCAGACTGAACGTCCGCAACACATCGAATGCGCGCTCGATTGTGGAAACGTTGTAGGGATCCTTCGCAGCCCGCAGCCGCCGTGCCTGCTCAGCTGGCGCCTGCTTCGCCGCGCTCACCTCCGCCTCCCTCCAAGTCTTCGCCCTGCCGTCGGCTGCGGGCCTATATCATCAAATGAAACCTGATATCACACCCAAGGATCTTCCGCCGCATGCGTCAACCCCATCCGGGACATCCGATGACGGTGGCTCGGCAGGTGTGATCGGTTCCTCTCGGATGCCGTCCCGCCCTACACTTCGCCCGATGCCCTCGGCAGAGCACCGGACACACCCATGGACGAACCCGTAACGGTCGTGGATCACCCACTGGTCCAGCACAAGCTGACGCTGCTGCGCGACAAGCGCACGCCCACGGCCCAGTTCCGTCAGCTCACGCGCGAGATCAGCCTGCTGATGGCCTACGAGGTGACCCGCGCACTCCCCCTCGAAGCGGTTCAGGTCGAAACGCCGCTCGAACCCATGCAGTCTGCGCGGCTGCTCGGCAAGAAGCTCTGCTTCGTCTCCATCCTGCGCGCCGGCAACGGCATCCTCGATGGCATGCTGGACCTGGTGCCATCGGCGCGCGTCGGTCATGTCGGCCTGTATCGCGACCACGAAACACTGCGCCCCGTTCAGTATTATCTGAAACTACCGGATGACCTGCCGCGGCGCCTGACCATCGTGGTGGACCCGATGCTCGCCACCGGCCACTCCGCCAGCGCCGCCGTCACGCGCGTGCGCGAGGGAGGCGCGCAGCACATCCGCTTCATGTGCCTGATCGCCGCGCCCGAAGGCCTGCGCGTCTTCCACACCGACCACCCCGACGTACCGGTCTTCACCGCCGCGATCGACCGCTGCCTCGATGAGAATGGCTACATCCGCCCCGGCCTTGGTGACGCAGGCGATCGGCTCTACGGCACCAAGTGACGTGCGACCGCGACCAGCGAAGCATCGCTGCCGCGCCCGCCTACAATCGATAGTCCAATCGGCAGTCCGTCCACCTCCGCGCCCGGAATGCTGACCTGCGGCACACCCGTGAGCCCGCCATGCGAACACAGGCACGAGATGCGATCGCGCAGCGGTCCCAGCACCGGCAGCGCCAATCCCTTTTTCGGTGCCGGAAATGGCGTGGTGGGCAGGCACATGATGGTGCCTGGAGGCAGCAGATAGGCCATGCGCCCGCGCGCCTCCTGCCGCATCAGCTCGGCCCATCCACAGTCCGCCTCGCTGATCATTGACCCCGTCACCAGCCCACGCGCCACGTTGAAGGCCATGCGCGGGTTATCGCGTTCGACCCAGGGCTTGAACGTCTGCCAGGCCTCCACCGGCTGCAACGTCCGCTGCGCGCGCGACCAGACAGACAGACCCGGCGGCGCCATCACCTCTTCGCGCACGTCGCCGATCAGCGTGCCCAGCCGCGCGACCAACGGCCGCAGCGCCTCAGCCACCGTGGCATCGGCAAAGCCAAACGCATCGACGGCGATGATCAGCCGCGTCGGCAGCGCATCGGGGATCGTCTCACCCAGCATCACGCTCGACACCCTGGCGAATGTTCCCGCATCGCGTGCGAACCAGCCTGTCGTGTCCGAAGTCGGCGCCTGCGGCAGCATGCCCGTCAGGTCCAGCCGTCCATGCGTCGGCCGGATGCCGAACAGCCCGCAAAAGCTCGATGGCACCCGCACCGATCCGCCGGTATCCGTACCCAAAGCCGTATCGCACAAACCCGCGGCCACTGCGGCTGCCGAACCCGACGACGAACCGCCCGGCACGCGATCCGGCGCCTTCGTGTTCAGCGGCGTCCCATCGAACGCGTTCTCCCCCAGGATCCCCAACGACACCTCATCGGTGATCGTCTTGCCGATCAGCGTGGCGCCCGCATCTAGCAATCGCTGCACCGCCCAGGCATGCCGCTCCGGCACCGGATGGGTGCGCGGCCAGTCATGATTGCCGCCGCCCGTGGGCACCCCTGCAACATCGAACAGGTCCTTCGCCACGAAGGTCAGGCCCGCAAGCGGCCCATCCGGCGCACCCTCGATACGCACACGCCGTCCAGGAACGAAGGCATTGACGGTGTCTGTCATCGGCTCCCCTGCCAGGCTACACTCACCGTGCAGCATAGGGAGCGAAACACATGGCCGACAACGCACAGACGATCATCGAGCTCGATCGCAAGCGCATGACCGCAATGGCCGAGAAGGATATCGCCACGCTGAACGCGCTGCTGGCAGACGATCTGATCTACACGCACTCCTCGGCACGGCTCGACACCAAGCAGAGCCTCATCGGCAACATGGAGTCAGGGGCCACGGTCTACAATTCCGTTGAACCATCCGACGTGAAAGCGCAGGACCTCGGCGGCGCCGTCGTGCTCACTGGTGTGGCCCGCATCCGTGTCACCTCAGGCGGCAAGCCGAATGCGTTCGGCGTCCGGTTCACCGATGTCTACGCCAACAGGGGCGGCAAATGGCAGATGGTGACCTGGCAATCCACCCGCCTGCCCGACTGACGCGACCACGCCAGGCAGGTCGAAGGCGGCGTTTCAGTACGTCGTCCCTTCGCCTGCCCCGGTGTTCGCCAATGGCTGGCATCACAGCCGGCACCCGGCCAGCTTCGCGCCGTGCAAATCCACATCCCTGACATCGGCACCGGTCAGATCGGCGAACGACAGGTCCGCGCCGTCCAATCGTACACCCCGCAGATCTGCGCCGCGGAGATTGGTGTGCCGCAAATCGGCACCCGACAGATCGGAGTGCATCCGCCGCCCGGCATCCATCATCAGCGACTGCAAATGCACGCCCTGCATCGAGGCGCCGCTCAGCATCGCCCCTGTCAGCACGATCCCCCGCATATCCGCTCGGTCGAGCGCGCAGTCGCGAAAGTCTGCCTCGTCGCAGTGCGCTGCCTGCAACGCCGCGCCGGATAGATCGAGGCCGAAGAACACCGTACGTTGCGCCCTCACCATGGTCAGGCACGCGCCTGTCAATGCACCCGCGGACCGCAGATCGAAACCGCTCAGATCGAGCGCTCGCCCCGACGCCCCACAGCTTTCCACGAACTGACGGTGCAACCGCAACAATTCCTCCAGCCCGACGTCCAGCTCCGCCAGCAGGCGCCCGTTCGGCTTGTCCGTCAGGGCACCCTGCATGTCGGCGCCCGCGATATCCGCATATTCGAAATTCGCGCCGGCGATCACCGCCCTTCGGAAACAGGCTTCGCGCGTGTCGGCCTGCGCGAAGTCGGCCCCTTGCAGATCGGTGGCGGTGAAATTGGCACCGCGAACGTGCGCGCGCACGAACTTGCAGCCGCGCATGATCGCCTCGGAAAAATCCGTCTGGATGGCGATCGCTCCCGCCAGGCTTGCGTTGGTCAGATTCGCGCCGGTGAAGCCGCTGGTTGTATCCGCGCCCTGTTTTGCCTCCGGCAGCAGCACGTGCAATTCGCCCTGCCTGTCGCGACTGAGCTGAGCGCCCGGACGCAGATCCGCCTCGAACAGATTGGCGCCGACCATCAAGGCTCCGGCGAAGAAGCAGCCACGTACATCCGCGTGGATCAGGCTTATGTTCGTCAGATTGGCCTGCCGGAAGTCGCAGGCGAACAAGGTGGCGCAGTCGAATTTGGCGTCATGCAGGTCCGTGCCATAGAAGGACGAACCGGTCAGATCCGCATGCGACAAATCGCAGCAAGCCAGACGGAGACCCGACAGGTCATACCCGGTCAACACCGCGCGCCGCCCGCCTGGTCGTGATTGACGGAACAGCGTGTGATGCCGCAACACTTCGTCCAGCTCGGCCTGCGTAAGCCGGGCCAGTTGCTTCGGATGATGACCACTCAACGTCGAACCGACCGCATGACCGTGGTCATCGATTATCCACGCCGAATCATTAACGGTTTGTGCAGATCAGCCATGCGCGATAGCGTCGCTGTTTTGGCGCCCTCATCGCCTTCGTCACAGGCTCGCGCCATTGGCAAGGCGCAACCCCCACCAGTAGATTGCCCGCAACTATCTCGAAGCGGGGAAACGCTGATGCCGAAGTCCGAATTGTCGCGTCGTGGTGTGCTGGCCGCATTGGCCGCGAGCCCGGTCGCCGTGGAATTCCTCCGCAGCGCGATCGCTGAGGCAGCGCAGAGCAGCCTCTCGCAGTCTGGTCTCGTGGGCGACGTCCAGGGCCCGACGATGATCACCGACCCCGCCAAATGGCCCAAGAAGTTCAGCGAAGCCCCGATGCTGGCCGAGCAGGTGAAGGCCGGCAAACTCCCGCCGGTCGAGCAGCGCATCCCCGCCGAACCGATGGTCTGGCAGCCACTCAATGAGATCGGCAAATATGGCGGCACCTGGCGCCGCGCTTTCACCGGCCCGGGTGACGGCGAGAACGGCAATCGCATCCAATCCAGCGACAAGCCGCTGAGCTGGAGCGCCGACGGCAGCAAGATCGTGCCCAGCATGGCCAAAGGCTATGACCTCAGCGACGACGGCAAGAGCTACACGCTTCACTTGCGCAAGGGCATGAAATGGTCGGACGGCGCACCGTTCACCGCCGATGATTTCATCTTCTGGTTCGAGGACATCTACAACAACCCCGAAATCGTTCCCACGGCGACGCCGGAAATGCGCCCCGGCGGCAAGCCCGGCCGCATGGTGAAGGTCGACGAAACCACGGTGCGCTGGGAATGGGAGGTGCCGTATTTCCTGTTCGAGGACATCATGGCCGGCGACACCGCGATGGGCGGCGGTCAGGCCGTGCGTCAGGCGGGCAAGGTCAGCTTCGGCGCCTATGCGCCCGGCCATTACCTGAAGCAGTTCCTGCCGAAATACTCGTCGGTCGATGAAGTGAATGCCCGCGCCAAGAAGGAAGGCTTCGAGAACTGGGTCCAGATGATCCACTTCAAGAAGGACTGGGAACTCAATCCCGATGTCCCGGTCCTTGGCCCCTTCCGCACCGTGAAGCCCATCAACAACCCGATCTGGCTGCTCGAGCGCAACCCGTACTACTACGCCGTCGATAGCGCCGGAAACCAGTTGCCGTACTTCGACCGCGTGCAATTCACGCTGGCCGACAACCTGGAAGTCATCAACCTTCGCGCGATGGCCGGCGAATACGACGAGCAGGAACGCCACATCGATCTCGGCAAGCTGCCGGTGCTGCTCGAGAACCAGGAGAAAGGCAACTACAAGGTCCATCTGGACCTCGGCTTCGCGGGCTCCGACTTCATGTTCCACGTGAACCAGAGCTACACGGGCGATCCGGAAGTCCGCAAATGGCTGACCAATGCCGATTTCCGCCGCGCGCTTGCGCTTGGTATCGACCGCGAGCAGTTGAACGAAACGTTCTGGCTGGGTGTCGGTACGCCGGGTTCACCGGCACCCGGCGAGACCATGCCGCAAAGCCCCGGACCCGACTGGCGCAAGAAGTGGTCGGTGCTCGACATCGCCCAGGCCAATGCGCTGCTCGACAAGATCGGCCTCAACAAGAAGAACTCCGCCGGGATGCGCCTGCGCACCGACAACGGCGACGTGCTGCGCCTGCAGGTCATCGCGATCGCCGCCTTCCTGCCCTATCCGAAACTCGCGGAAATGGTCGCCGACCAGTGGAAGAAGATCGGTATCGTCGCCGACGTGAAGGAAATGGAACGCGGCCTCGGCTTCGCCAAGCAGACCAACAACGAGCATCAACTGTTTGTCTGGAACAATGGCGGGACGGAACTGCTGTATCTCTTCCCCACCTGGGCCGTGCCGGTGATTCCAGGCTCCGCCTTCGGGCCGCAATATGCTACGTGGTACTCGTCGGGCGGCACCAAAGGCATCAAGCCGGACGATCCGAACATCATGAAGATCTTCGAACTCTACGGCGAAGCGTCGGGCCTGAAAGCCGACGGCCGCAACAAGAACGCGCAGGAAATCTGGAAAATACTGGTGGACCAGCAATACGGTATCGGCACTGTTGGCCAATCACCAGCCGGCCTCGGTGTCCGCCTGGTATCCAATCGCCTCGGCAACATCGCGTCGCGCGTCTGCAACGCCCAGCACTGCCGCACGCCAGGCAATTCGCACCCGGAGACGTGGTACTTCAAGGCATGATGTCATTGCGAGAAACGGAGCAACGAGGGAATCCCGATGGTGACGTGACGTGATCGCCTACCTCGCCCGCCGCCTCGTCCTTGCGGCCATCACCATCTTCGCCATCACGCTGGTCACCTTCGGCATCCTTCACCTGCCGCCGGTCGACTTCGTCACCGCTTACGCCGCCCAGGC
>Ga0310811_10009916_pt1 | contig 12313 bp, 8 predicted proteins | sample YCmetagenome_FD_207642 | JGI IMG/M metagenome (GOLD analysis project Ga0310811, IMG submission 207642) | Soil microbial communities from experimental microcosm in Duke University, North Carolina, United States - YC | ecosystem: Engineered > Artificial ecosystem > Soil microcosm > Unclassified ... | reverse complement strand
TTACGCGCTGGGCGCCACCGGCTTCACGTTGATGTTCGGTGTCTCCGGCGTGCTGAATCTTTCGCATGGCGCCATCATGGTGGTGGCGGCGGTGGTGGGCTGGCTGGTGGCGGGCAATAGCGCGGCCGGCGCGGTGGGCGGCACGCTGCTCGGCATTCTGGCCGGGCTGCTGACCGCCTATGCCACGTATTTCGTGGTGGTGCGGCCGATCCAGCGCTCCAAAGCCATCGCCTCCGATGAGACGGAGATTTTCGTGCTCACAGGCACGCTGATCTGGGGCATCATGATCCAATCGGGCCTCGACTATCTGTTCACCGACAATCCCGTGGCGATGCGGCCTTTGATCCGCGGCGTCACGTCGATCGCGGGGGTGCGCACGCCGACCAACGAGATCATGATCGCGGTACTCTGCTGGGTGGTGATCGGCCTGCTCTGGCTGCTGGTGAATCGCACGCGCATCGGCAAGGCGCTGCTGGCCGCGGCGATCAACCCGCGCGGGCTCACCATGCTCGGTTTTGAACTCTCCAAAATCTACCTTCTGGTTTGGACGATTTACGGCGTGCTGGCGGGGCTTGCCGGGGTGCTGCTGGCCTCGTTCCTGGGCACCAGCCCGGCCAATACAGGCACGCTCACGGCAAGCGCCTTCTCCATCGTCGTGCTGGGCGGTCTGGGCAGCGTCTCCGGCTCGCTGATCGCCGCTTATGTCGTCGGGTATCTGGAAACGATCACGGCTTACCTGGTGGCGCCGACCTTGCGGCCGATTCCGGCACTGCTGCTGTTGGTCATCGTGGTCTATCTCCGCCCGCAAGGGCTGCTCGGACGGCGTTAGAGAAGGAGGAGAAAGGCTACTTTTTGTGAACAAAAAGTAGCAAAAAACTTTATTATTTTGGGGCCGTGCCAGTTTCAGCGTCTCAGGCCCAGCGTAACCAAAAATTTTTGCGCCGCTTTTTTTAAAAAGCGGCCGCTTCCTTACTAAAAATAAAGCCCCCAGGGGAAGAGAATGAATTTTCTAAAACATCCGCCTTTCTGGTTTGCCGTTATCCTGGTGGCGTTCGCTTCGGTCGCGCCGTTGTGGCTCTCCGCCTATTTTCTCGGCGTGCTTACGCTCGCTTATTATTTTGGCGTGTTCGCGATGAGCTGGGACCTGCTGTTCGGCTTCGCGGGCGAAGTGAATTTCGGCCCCACGGCGCTGATCGGGCTGGGCGCCTATGGCGCGGCGATGCTCAACAGCATGGCGGGCCTGCCGGTCCTGGTGTGCCTGATATTCGGCGCGCTTCTGGCGGTCGCGGGTGGGGCACTGCTGGCCTTGCCGGCACTGCGGCTCACCGGGCCGTATTTCGGGCTCGTCACCTTGGTCGCGGTGCTGCTGCTGCAGAATTTCATCGTCATTTTCGCCGGCCTCACCGGCGGGGAAATCGGCATGACCGTGCCGAGCGTGCTTTCCATCAGTGCCGGCATAAACTACGAATACGCACTCGGCTTCCTCGTCGTTTGCGCCTTGATTCTTTACGGCCTGTCGCGCTCGGCGCTGGGGTTGATTTTGCAGGCGAGCGGCCAGGATGCGACCGAGGCGGCCGCGCTCGGCTTCAACACCACCAAGCACAAATTCGCCGCCTTCTGCATCAGCGCTTTGTTCTCCGGCCTCACCGGGGGCATGCTGGTATTCTATATGGGCGCCGTCTCAGTAGACACGGTCATCGACATTTCCATCGGCGTGCAGATCATCATCATGGCCGTGCTGGGCGGGCGTCGTACCATTCTCGGCGGCATTCTCGGTGCGGTGTTCATCATCCTCGCCAACGAGTTGCTGCGGCCGCTGGGGCAGTTGAACAATTTCGTCGTCGCGGCCGTCGCGCTCGCGGTGATCTTGTTTTTCCCCGACGGGTTTCTCGGTCTTTTGCACCGCGCGAGGAGTGTTTGATGCGTGATGTGGTGATCAAAGAGGCCTGCCTGAATGTCAGCGGCCTGACCAAGCGTTTCGGCGGCCTGGTGGCGGTGAAGGATCTCGGCTTTCGCATCATGCCAGGGGAAATTCTCGGCCTGATCGGCCCGAACGGCTCGGGTAAATCGACTGTGATGAAGCTGATCATGGGCATCATTAAGCCCAACGCCGGGTCGATCCGGCTTGAGGGCATGGAGGTCGCCGGCTGGCCTTCGCATCGCGTAGCGCGGGCGGGGGTGGGCATCGTGTTCCAGCATTCCCGCCCGCTGCACCGGCAGACGGTGCTGGAGAACATCAAGCTCGGCCTGCTGCCGGATTCTCTGCTGCGGCTGATGCATGACCGTGCGGTGGACCGCAAGGCGCGCGAAATCGCCGCCCGTGTGGAGTTGGACCGCGTGCTCGACCGCTATCCCTCGACGCTGCCCTTCGCGGATTTGCGCCGCATGGAGCTGGCGAAAGCGATCGCCCGCAATCCCAGACTCGTGTTGGTGGATGAGCCCTTTGCCGGCCTCACGTCCCATGAGGTCAAAAGCTTCTCGGCCTTGATCGAGGGGTTCCGCGATGATGGCAGGGCGGTGCTGCTCGTCGACCATAATGTGAAGAGCGTCGCGGCCATGGCGGACCGCGTGCTGGCCATGTATCTGGGCGAATATGTCGCCGAGGGCACGGCCGAAGAGGTGATGCGCAACGAAACGGTGCGCAGGGTCTATCTCGGCGGCGCCATCGAAACCGCCGCGCGGCCGCAGATCAGCCAGAAAGCCGGGCCGCCGCTGCTGGAGGTCGCCGATGTCAGCGTGCTCTACGGTAAGGCGCAGGCGCTGGACAAAGTGTCGCTGCACGTGAAGGAGGGGGAATTCGTCTCCGTGGTCGGCCTGAACGGAGCCGGCAAAACCACCTTGTTCAACGCCATTTCCGGCCTCGTGCCCTATTCCGGCAGCATCAAATGGGGCGGCGAATCCTTAGGCGGGCGCAGCGCCGCCTCCATCGCTCGCGCCGGCATCGTGCAATGCGCCGAAACGCGGCAGCTCTTCGGCGATATGAGCGTGCGGGAAAATCTCGATCTCGGCGGCTGGCATCTGCCGCCGGAGGAGAGCGCCAATCAGCTCGACTGGCTGTTCGAACTGTTCCCGATCCTGCGCCGCCGGCAGGAGCAGGCGGCCAAGACCCTCTCGGGCGGCGAGCAGCAAATGCTGGCGATCGCCCGTGCGCTGATGATGCGGCCGAAATTCCTGCTGCTGGACGAGCCGACGTTGGGCCTCGCCCCGGTGATCCTGGAACAGATTTCGCGGGCGTTGGAATTGCTGCGCAACACCACGCCGATCACCGTGCTGCTCGCCGAGCAGAACGTGACCTTCGCATTGCCCCATGCCGACCGCGTCTATGTGCTGGAACATGCGCGCATCATCTGGGAGGGCGATCCGGAACGCTTCGCCCGCGAAGCCGGGACGGGGTATTTGTGAGGAAAGGAAGCGCTACTTTTTGTGAACAAAAAGTAGCAAAAAAACTTTGATTACTTTGGGCCCGTGCCGTTCGAGCGCCTCAGGCCCAGCGTCAATAAAAGTTTTTGCGCCGCTTTTTTCAAAAAGCGGCTGCTTTCCTTCCTTTTTACCTAGCGCGGCCGGGTTGTCAGCTCTCCGATGCGTTTTTCGTTGATCGTGCTTTGCACCAGCCGGTCCACATAGATGCCCGGCGTGTGGATCTGGTCCGGGTCGAGCGTCCCGGCTTCGACGATTTCCTCCACTTCGGCGATGGTGATTTTCCCCGCGGTGGCCATTTCCGGGTTGAAATTGCGCGCGGTTTTGCGGAAGACGAGATTGCCCGCCGGGTCGCCGCGCCAGGCTTTGACGATCGACAGATCCGCCCGTAGCCAGGTCTCGCGCACATAAAGCTGTCCCTCGAATTCTTCCACGGGCTTGCCTTGCGCCACCACGGTGCCGACCCCGGTGCGGGTATAGAAGGCCGGAATGCCGGCGCCGCCGGCGCGGATTCGTTCGGCCATCGTGCCTTGCGGCGTCAGTTCCAGCTCCACGTCGCCGGCCAGGCATTGCGCCTGGAACAACCGGTTCACGCCGAGATAGGAGCAGATGGCTTTGCGGATCTGCCGTTGCGTGAGCAGAAACCAAAGGCCGAAATTCTCGTTGCCGCAATTGTTGGAGATGATTGCGAGGTCTTTGGTGCCGGCGCGAAAAATCTCCGCGATCAGGCTTTCGGGGTTGCCGGCATAGCCGAACCCGCCGGACATGATGGTCATGCCGTCGAACAACACATCTTGCAGAGCCGCCGCCGGGCTGGGGAAAATTTTCTGAACCATGGCGGTCATAGAGCAACAGGCGCGCAGAAGATCAAGAAAGTGGCCGCTTTTTGAAAAAAGCGGCGCAAAAACTTTTGTTATGCTGGGCCGGGGGGCTTTGTCGCTGACACCGCCCATGGCCCAGCATAACAGAGTTTTTTTGCTACTTTTTGTTCACAAAAAGTAGCGCTTCCTTTCTTACTCCGTGCACGGCCGTGCCGCCTCGGGGTACGCTTTTTTGCAGAAATCGAGGCCGAGATCGGCGCAGTAATCCTCCAGCACCATCACCGAGCCGGATGGATCAGCCACCCCAACATAGCCGTCGGGGCGCAGCAGATACACCGCGTCGCGCTCCAGTCCGGCCGCCTCATAGGCTTCCCGCCAGGGGAACAGATGCAGCGGAATCTCGCGGGCCAGGCACCAGGCGGTGAGGTCCGCCTCGGCTTTGCCGTAGACATGGACTTGCCAGTTCAGGTCGCACAGGCTGGTCAGGTTATCCTTCCCGTCCTCCATTTGCACCCAGGGAAGCCGGTCGCCGCTATGCACCTCCACCGCCATGCCCCGGCTTAAGGGGCTGCCGCGGTAATTCACGTTGATCTGCGACACGGTGCGGAACAGGTAGCTGCACATTGCCTCGAAACGCGTCATGCGTGCCAGCAAAGGCGGCATCAGCCTGGTACGCAGCAGGTCGGCGAACATGCCGGGGGTGGTGGCGAAGCGGAAGCCCCGGTCGGTCGTCGCCACCAGCCGCCGCGCGAACCGGATGCGCTCGCTCTCATAGCTGTCCAGCAAGCTGGCAGGGGCTTGGCCGTGCAGCACCGCTGCGAGTTTCCAGGCCAGATTGATGGCGTCGCCGATGCCGGTATTCATGCCCTGGCCCCCGGCCGGAGTGTGGATATGGGCGGCGTCGCCGAGCAGGAACGCCGACCCCTTGCGCATTTGGGCGCAGACCCGTTGATTCACGATAAAGGCCGAGAACCAGGTCTCCACGGTATTTTGCAGCTGAAAATGCCGGATCGGTCGGGCGCTGACATCGGCGAATGTCAGGGTTTCCGCGCGGGCCGCCCGTTCGTCGCGCAGCGTGCCGAGCAGCCGGGCCCGGCCCGGCGTGGGCAAGGGAAAAAGTGCCAGAAAATCCGCCTCGTCGAGGTCGATATGCAGTTCGCCATCGAAGGCCGGACCGCTGCCCGTGATGTCGGCGACGTAGTAAAGCCGCTCGTAATTGCGGCCGGCAAAGCCGATGCCCAGGCTCTCGCGCACGGTGGATTTGGCGCCGTCGCAACCGGCGATGAACCGTGTCGCATAAAATTCCTCGCCGTTTGGGTTTTGGATATGCGCCGTTATATGGCTGCCATGGTCGGTAAAACCGAGCAATTCATGCTGCCGCTCCACGGTAACGCCGGCTCGTTCCAGCCATTCGAGCAGCAGCCGCTCGTGCTCCGCCTGCGGAAAAATCAGCAGAAACGGGTAGGGGGTTTCTTCGCCGCCGATCTTTTCGAAAAGCAGGCGCGCCTCCGGGGCGCCTTTGACCCAGAAATTGACCGCCGGCACCTTGTGGCCGCGGGCGACCACAGCGTCGGCGAGATTCAATTGCCGGTAGAGTTCCAGCGTGCGGGCCTGCACGGAAAGGGAGTGAGAAGTGGTGGCGGGGCCGGCATTCCTGTCGATGATACGGGGGCGGACGCCCTGTTTCACCAGCCATAACGCCAGTACCAATCCGGTGGGCCCGGCCCCGACGATCAGCACGTCATGGCGCATCACTCGTCCTTTCCCCTCCAGCGACCGCTTGCGCCGCGAGAAGCCCGATCAAGATCGATCATTATAGAACGAAATTTGGAGGGCTGGGGGACGTTTTTTTAGATGGCATGACGCGAGGATGCAGCCGCTTTTTAAAAAAGCGGCACAAAAGCTGGTGTGAGCTCAGGTTCGCGGCGCTCTAGCTTATATCTAGAGACGGATTCAGATTTTAGAGCGGATCGCTACGCGATTCGATCTAAAATCATCCGGCTCTAGCCGGCGGAGAAGAAGGGGACCGGCACGCCGAAAGTCTGCAGCAACAGCACAATGTTGAGCGCGAGGATCACCGCGGTGCCGGAGACCGCCAACGCACTGAGCAGACGGCTGTTGGCAAACTCGCCCATCAGGTCGCGCCGGCGGGTAAACAGCACCAGCGCGATCATCGGCAGCGGCAAGGCGAAAGACAGAACCACCTGGCTGACGATCAGCGCGGAGGTGGCATTGACGCCGAGGCCGACGACCACGAAGGCCGGCAGCATGGTCACCAGGCGCCGCACGGCGAGGGGGATGCGGAAGCCGACAAAGCCCTGCATGATCATCTGCCCCGCCATGGTGCCGACGGCGGCGCTGGAAATGCCCGAGGCCATCAGCGAGATCAGGAACACCGCCGCCGCCCCGGCGCCGAGCAGCGGTGTCAGCGTGTGATAGGCGGTCTCGATTTCCGCGACATCGGGATGGCCGGCATGGAAGGCGGCGGAGGCCATGATCACCATCGCCATGTTGACCGCGCCGGCGGCGCCGAGGGCGATGACGCATTCCCGGTTCGAGAAGCGCAGCAAGGTCCGGCGCTCCGTCATGTCCCGGCCGGGCGCGCGCGCCTGGGTGAGCCCGGAATGCAGATATACGGCATGCGGCATGATGGTGGCGCCGATCATGCCGACGGCAATGGTCAGGGCTTGGGCATTCGGCAGCGAAGGCACGATGCTGTGCAGCCCGGCCTGGCCCCAGGCGACGGGGGCGATGAACATTTCAATGAGAAAGCACAGGCCGACGACGCTGACGAGCCCGCCGATGATGAGCTCGATCGGGCGGAAGCCGCGGCGGTCGAACAGCAGAATGCCATAGGTGACCAGCGCCGCCACCACCATGCCGCCGAGCAGCGGCAGCCTGAACAGCAGCGACAACCCGATCGCGCCGCCGAGGAATTCCGCGAGGTCGGTCGCCATGGCGGAAATTTCACTGGCCGCCCACATCGCATAGACGACCGGAAGCGGAAATTGCGCGCGGCACATCTCGGCGAGATTCTTGCCGGTCACGATTCCGAGTTTGGCCGAAAGCGCCTGAAACAGCATGCCGATTAGGCTCGCCAGTACGACAACCCAGAGCAGATTATAGCCGAACGCCGCGCCGGCCTGGATGTTGGTGGCGTAATTGCCCGGGTCCATATAGGCGATGGAGACGATCACTGCGGGGCCGGCAAACAGCAGGGCCGAGCCCAATCCGCCCCGCCGCCCCGCCAGTACCTCACGGATACCCCGCGTGGTTTGCTCCGTGAGTGATGGTTTCGTCAGATCGAGATAGTCGCTCATAAGGCCCCGCGGCATTTGCACCATATGTAGCTTAGGCTACATTTTTGACAAGAGGCTTTATTCTCATGCCGAGGAGACAAATTGCCGACTTGGCAACGCCGGCGGGCGATTGGTGCTCACGCCGGCTTGGTGGTCATCGGTGTGCCGGCGGCTGAGGCGGCGTCGGGATGAAGGACAAACTGGAACACCGCCCCGTGAGGAATGTTCGGGGCAACCCACAAGCGGCTATCGTGGCTCTCAAGGATCGAGCGGCAGATCGACAAGCCCATTCCCATGCCCATTGGTTTCGTCGTGAACAGAGGATTGAACATGCCCTCTATGTCTTTTGGCGCGATGCCTGCCCCGGTATCCGCAACGGAGACCAGAACCTCGCCATCCTGCAGCGCGGTGTGCACGGCCAGGATCCGGGGGGCCGCGCTGGTCGCCATCGAATCGATGGCATTTGTCATCAGGTTCAAAAGCACCTGGCGCAACTGGATGGCCTCCCCGGTCACCGTGGGCAGCCGCGCATTGGGTGGGGCATCGACGGTGATGCGGTGTTTCTGCAAATCGCCATGCAGGAAAAAAAGCGCATCCTCGATCAGCCGATTCATGTCGCACGATGTTCGGCTTTTGACCTCTCCCTTGAAAAGCGACCGGATGCTGTCGATGACCGCGCCCGCGCGATGACCATCGGCCGTGACTCTCTTGAGCGCGGCCTTGGCTTCGCCGAGATCGGGCGCCGCACGGTCGAGCCATCGGAGGCCGGCCGCGGCGCTCATGACCATGCCAGCCAAGGGCTGCTTGACCTCGTGCGCGATCATGGCGGCGACGGCATTCCCGGTCATCAACCGCGCCTCGTGTTCGCGGCGCTGGGTGAGGACGGCATGGAGCAGCCGGCTGTAAAGCGTCGTGATTTCATAGAGCAGAACAATCAGGACGAGGCTGCCGGACAAGAGCCCGAAAACCCGGCCGGCATACCAGCCGACGGTAAAGCGGCCCGGTACGGGAAATCTGATCAGCAGGATCTCGATGACGTACGAGCACATCACCACCATCAACCACAGATCGAGGACGGATGGCTGCCGGATCCAGAGGGTCACGATGGCGATCACGCTCATGAGCACCGTGAATCCGGCGGCATATTTCCAATCTGGGGCGAGCTCATCGATATTGTGCGTCAGCGCCGGGAGCGACATCGCGTTCGCGGTCACGAGAAAAGTCGCGAGGCCCACCAAAGCGATGACCACGACGCTGGAGATGACGACAGGGTAATGTGAGGTCGTCCAGGTCTGCCTGGCCGTGCCGGCATGCTTCATGAGTGCATACACGATCACGAACAGTGAAAAGCCCGAATGCCACAGCATGTAGAGCCATGTCGAGCTGCGCAGCCCGGCGTCGAGCAGCCCTTCGGGGCCAAACGCGCCGGGAAAGGTCAACATCCAGGGAATGACGATCAGCGCCGTGAAAAGATAGCCGCTCGATATGACGAGAACGGCCCAGGTTCTCAGGATCGAGAATTGCGCAAACAGCAAAACCGCCGTGATCAGGTTGTTGCCGAATATCGCCGCGGCATAGGCGGGAACAAAGTCAGTGACCCGCGGTGGTTGCAGGAGAGAAAGGGGCCCCACCGTAATGAAAAAGGCGGCGACCAGAGAAAAGACGACGGCGAGGGCGAGCCGTTTTTGTGCCGCGCTGGGCGGCAGGCTCGACAAAAGGAGCTTCTGCTCCGGAGCGCCAGATGCGCTTTCGGGAACCGGCACGTCTTTTTGCGGCATGAAACGAATGTCGCTTGACCGGTCTCGCCGCCGGCCATGGCCTCAATTTCGTCTATTCTGCCTTTTTGAGCCGGCGAACGATAGGGGGATTGTCGCCATCGCGCTTTTTTGTCGGCGCCCCGCGCATCCAGGGTGAGACGGGGCAAAAACCGATTGCTCTGGCATCGCTTTTTACAAGACGCAACGCTCCGCCGGCATATAGTCCGGGTTTGCCGAAGGACGTCGCAGCGATCGACTGGCGGTCGCCGTTCTCATGCCGTCCCAAGGCAAGGAGCAATGCGATGATACGTCTTGTGAAGATTTTTGTCGCGGCATCCTCTCCTGATTCTCGTCTCCATAAGCTAAAGGCTTCGTCCATGTCGCTCACTTGCAAAGTTCTTCTGGCCCTGGCTTTGGCCATTGCCCTGGCACCGTTTGCCGCCCAGGCTCACAGCGCCGCCGCGCCGCTCATTCGGTCGAGCTCGGCAACCATCGATCATCCCACCGCGATCTGCGGTGGCGTTGGCATGAACTCTTTTCCTGACTCGTTCGGAGGCTGAAGGTCTCATCCGGTCACGGCCCGCGGCGCGATGACGCCATGCCGCCGGCGCTGAAATCCTGGGGGGATCGGCACCGGGCGCTGATTATGAATGCTCCGCAACGCGCGCTACGGCGCGGGCGATGCGGTGCCTATTTCTGAGGGCCGGCGAGTTGTGCCAGATAGGCGATCACATCGGCGCGCTGAGCTGGGTCCGAGAGGCCGGCGAAGGGCATTTTGGTGCCGGGCACGTCGCTCTGTGGCGATGTGAGGAATTTGTTGAGCGCATCCGCCGTCCAGGTCAGGTGCGCATTGGTGAGCGCCGGTGAATAGGCGTAGCCTTTCATGCGCGCCGCTTGCTTGCCGTAAACACCTGCGAGGCTCGGCCCGAACAGCGCGACACCAGGGGTGGTGGAGTGGCATGCGGCGCACTGGCTCTGAAAAACCTGCTGGCCTTTGGCCGCGTCTCCAGCCGCCAGCGCCTGGCTGGCGCCCGACATCAGGAACACACCGAGCCAAAGCAAACCGGCAAGCGATTTCGGTCGAAAGGTCATGCGTAACCTCCATAGCGGGCCCTGCATCGGCCCTGTACTCAGGGTTTTCCCTTGGTCTGTACCAGATAATCGACGATCGCCGGAACATCGGTCGTGCCGATCGGTGCTCCATAGAGTTTGATCATTTTCATCACTTCGCCCTGCCAAGCGGCTCTCGTCAGGTTCGGGCACGACCAGGCGCAGCGGAAACCCGTTCAGCAGGGGCATTTGCGTGCCATTCATGAGATAGGCGACCATCAACTCGCCGTCACGCGCATGGTCGATGGACAGTGATTTCTTGAATTCGAGGGTGGCGGGAAGCACCGGCCTCTCCAGACCGTTGAAACGCACCTGGACGGCACCTGGTTGCACGCCGGCGCGGTCGAGCAGGTCGCGCAGGCGAAAGCCTGTCCAGCGTGCATTGCCCATGGCCCCGTTTCCCCATTGCCCGCCCGGCACGCGGGGTTGGAAGAGGCCGCGCGAATTTCCCGAGCATTGGTTGACGGCGACGATCTCGTGACGCGGCAATGTCAGCAGATCGGCGAGAGACAGCGACAAAGGCCGCGCCACATGGCCGTCCACGACCAGGCGGAACGTTGTCACATCGACTTGTGGCGGAATAACCGGCAAGTGCCAGCGCACATAGAATTGATCGTTCGGTCTCAGTACGCCCTGGTCGAACACGGCAAAACGGGTCTCCCAGCAGCGGTGACCGCGCGCGCTGCAAAATCAACGCGCCTTTCTCGGGAAATTCGGTGGTGAGCTGCCTTGTATCAGGGCCGCCGGGCAACGGGAGGGGAGGCAGCTAGGAGGCGGCGCCGCGCAGCACCACGCAGGGCAGTTGCCGGCGGCTTAACGCCGAACATGCCGCGAGTGCCTCACCGGCGGACAGATGCACCAGCCGCGCCCGATACAGCACCAGCCCGCCGAATGGCGTGGTCGCGGGCAAGGCAATGTCGGCCGCCTGCAGTTCGGCCGGCAATTGCGCCCGCGCGCCCTCGGCCACGGTCCGCGCCAGGCCCAGCGTGGAAAACGCGCCGACCTGAATCGCCCATGTGTCCGTGGTCTCCGTGCGTGTCTCCGCGCGGACCGGATGCGCTGGGGCAACCGCCATGGCCGCGGTAAGCACCGGTGCGCGCGCTGGCATTGTTGCCGGTTGGTAGAGCGCTGATTCGGCTACCACGGCGGACGGTATCCGAGGTTGGCGCGGGGGTCCTTGCGAACCCGCGCCGCCGCTGGAGGCGGGGAGGCAAGGATGGCCCGGATCATAGGCCGCATCGGGGTCGCACGCCGCTTCGCTGGCGCTGGCCATTTGTGCCGCCGCCGGGGCAGGCTGTGGCGCCGCTCCCGGCACACAGGGGCTTGCGGGGTCGTAAGCCGCATTCAGATTGCACGTGCCGGTCTGCCCCGCGGGGCCGACGGTGCAAGGCGCATCCGGATCATAAGCGGCGTTGGCATCGCAACTGCCGGCGCTGATCTCATTCACTGCGAGCACCACGGGCCCGGCACCCGGCGCCGGGCTCGCCGCACTGCAGGGATGTTGAGGATCATAGGCCGCGTTCACGTCGCAGCCGGTGGCGAAATCCACCTCGCTCGGCGGCCCGGCAGGCCCCGCATTCGCTGCGGCATAATTCGCCAGCGGGCCGGAAAACGCGATTTGCGTGCCGAGATTCGGCGTGACGTCGGCAAGATAATTCACCGTCTCCGTCGGCAATGGCTGCGTGCCGGCGAGATAGGCGTCGAGATCCTCCGGCCCGGCATTATAGGCGGCCAAAAAGCCCGGTGCGCCGTACCGGTCGTACATCTGTTTGATATAGGCGGCGCCGGCCATGATGTTGTCGCGCGGAGCGAACGGGTCGGTTCCCAAACCTTCGCTCGCCTCCAGCATCTGATAGGTCTCCGGCATCAGCTGCATCAGCCCCATCGCGCCGACTGGCGAGACCGCCTG
>Ga0310811_10009915_pt1 | contig 12314 bp, 8 predicted proteins | sample YCmetagenome_FD_207642 | JGI IMG/M metagenome (GOLD analysis project Ga0310811, IMG submission 207642) | Soil microbial communities from experimental microcosm in Duke University, North Carolina, United States - YC | ecosystem: Engineered > Artificial ecosystem > Soil microcosm > Unclassified ... | reverse complement strand
GCCGGCGCCGGGAATGAGCGTCCGCCGCTGCACGGGCAGCGAGGTGCGGGCGCCGTTGCCGGCGACGAACTGCACGGACTCGGGGTGGTCCCCCGGCGCGGCCGGCATGTCCACGCTCAACGGCACGTCGACACCGGCGTGCGCCGGGATGGTGATGGCGTCGGTGGCCTTCTTGGTCACGTAGTGCTGACCCATGGTGCGGAAGGAGATGTTGCCACGGTACGAACCCGGCACGTTCGGCGGCGACTGGAGGTGCGCCCGGCCGTTGGCCCACAGGATCTTCGCGGTCCAGGTGCCGGCAGCAGGCGCGGCCACCTCGACGTGCTGAAGATTCGGCACGGAGCCGAACTTGGCCGAGCCCGAGGGCGGAGTGCCGTAGTCGTAGGAGATCTGGCTCAACCGGCCGGCCGGGTCGACCAGGGTGAAGGACAGAATGGTGCCGTTGGTCGGATCCGGCGTGATCATGTCGACGCTGAGCCGGTCCAGCCCGGCCGGCACGGTGAAGGTGATCGGCGAGGCGGCGGTGGCGCCGTAGGCCGGCACCGGCAGCGAAGGATCGGGCGCGCTGACCGGCTCGGTGACGGTGGAGCCGAACTGCTTGGCAGCGCCCAGTTCCCGGTACGTCCCCTTGACCGTCGTCGGCGCGCTGCTGGCGTTGTAGAGGCTCACGGTCTGCGCGCTGGCACCGGCATTGGCCGTGATGTCCAATTGGGACGGTGACGGGACCAGGGCCGGGGCCTCAGGCGCGTCGGACGTGCCGCCGGGGGTCTGCTGGGCCGCGCGGACGGCGGCGTACACGTCGAGCAGGCCGGCGCCCTGCTGATCGGCCGGCGCACCAACATCCTTGGCCGTGCCGGTGAGGATCTGCTTGACGAGCGCGGGAGTCGGCTTCACGCCGTTGTGCGTGTCGGCGTACGCCTGGATGACGTCGGCCGCCGCACCGGCGACCAGCGGGCACGACTCGCTGGTGCCGCCAAACGCCTCGGTCAAGGTGTTGGTCGGGCAGTCGGAGCCGATCGGGCTGCACGCGGCCATGCCGCCGTAGCCCGGGGCGACCAGGTCGACGACGCGGTTGTTGGGCGCGGTGCCGCCGGAGGACAGCGGGGTGATGTCGTTGTTGATCCAGCCGTCGTAGCCGTAGGCCTGGGCGTTGAGCCGCAACGTGTTCGTCGCGCCGACGGCGATCACCTGCGGGTCGGTGGCCGGCGAGGAGACGGTGCCGGAGACACCGCTGTCGCCGGAGGAGACCACCACGGTGACGCCGGCCGCGACGGCGGCGTCGTTGGCCGCGTAGAACACGGAATAGCGGCCGGGGCGCGGGGTGTAGCCGTACGACTCGGAGATCACGTCGGCGTGCTCGACCACCACGGCGTGGTCGATGCCGGCCACCACCTGCGACTCGAGCTGGATGTCACCGGCGGCGCTCTCCGGAGTGTCGATCAGCCGGGTGTCGACCAGCGACGCGTCCGGGGCGACGCCCTTGATCCGGAAGGTGCAGCCGGCCGGCAGGCCCGAGAACGGCAGCTCCTTGCTGTAGTCGTAGGTGACAAGTCCCTGTCCGGCAACGGAAGAGGCGTCGCCGTAGTACTCGCCGTCGCTGTCGTCCTCGGTCGGGTCGGGCGCGTCGATGACCACGTGCGAGCCGTCGGGACGGACGAAGTTGGGGTTGCCGGCCAGCTCGTTCATGCCGTCGATGGCGACCAGCACGCCCTTGCCGGTGGCGATCCTGGACGCCTGCTCGGTGTCGCCCGGCTTGTCGGTCTCGACCTTGTCGACCGACAGCGCCTCCGGCTCCAGGAACGGCTTGGCCGGGTCGCTCGGACACAGCTTCTGGCTCAACCGGGCCGGTTTGGCCTGCGGCACCCGAGCCGGACTGTCCTGTGGCATCGCTTCATCCGGCACGATCTCGCGCACGGCCGGGTTGGCCCGCAGCCGGTTCACCTCGGCCGTGGACAGCTTGGCCGCGACCGCGTTCACGCTGACCAGCTGCGTGATGTCACTGCCGCCGTTGGCCTTGATGTCGGCCACGACCGACTGCTGGTCGTCACGGGTGGTGGTCGTGCGCTGCGAGCTCTGGGCCCGTAACTTCAGCTCGCTGTGCTGGTTGCCGAGCACCACGATCACCCGCCCGCCGTCCGCGGCGCCGTCCACCGCCGGCGCGAGCGGGGCCGCCTGGGCTGCTCCGGTGCCCAGCAGCGCCAACGCCGCGCTCATGGTCACAGTGGTCGCGAGCAGGCGAGATCTTTTCACGGGACCTACCTCGGGCAGTCGTCGCCGATGATCGTCAGCGGCCAGTCAATCCCGCACGGCCGGGCCGAAACAACCGACGAACGTCCACTGCCCGACCGACCAACGGCGGCTGGTCCCGTTGCCGCCCAAGGACTACGCTGACCGCCACGGCATTCGCCCGAACACCCCAAAACGGCCGAACCGGCTGGGGGCCGGCTCGGCCGTCAGGCGCGACCGGTTCAGTGGTCGCGTCGGGTCACCAACCGCGCCAACGCGGTCAGCTCGGCGGCGACCCGAGGCGCCGGGGCGGCCAAGGCGAGTTCGGCCAGCGCCAGATCGAGCTGGTCGACGGCCTCGCGCTGGGTCCACGACTTGCCGCCGGCCAGATCGACCAGTTCGGCGGCACGGGCAAGCTCCACATCGGACAGTGCGTCTTGCCTGCCGTACAAGGACGCGAGCTCGTCCGCCGCCGGCTCGCCGGAGGTGAGCGCGGCGACCACCGGCAGGGACTTCTTGCGGCTGACCAGATCGGAGTGCACGGGCTTGCCGGTCACCCGCGGATCACCCCAGATGCCAAGGAGATCATCGACGAGCTGGAAGGCCAGCCCAAGGTGCTCGCCGAACACCCGCATGTGCTCGACCTGCGCGGCGGTGCCGCCACCGTACAGCGCGCCGATGGCGGTGGAGCAGGCCAGCAGCGCGCCGGTCTTCGCGCTGGCCATGGCCAGGCACTCGGACAGGTCCACATCGGACCGTTGCTCGAAGGAGACGTCCTCGCACTGGCCCTCGACCAGGTCCTGCACGGCCGAGCTCATCATCCGCATCGCGTCCTGGGACCGCGGATGGCCGCTGCCGGCGAGCACGTCGAAGGCCAGCGTCAACAAGGCGTCGCCGGCCAGGATGGCCGGGCCGGTGCCGAAGACGGTCCACGCGGTCGGCCGGTGCCGCCGGCTGACGTCCCGGTCCATCACGTCGTCGTGCAGCAGCGAGAAGTTGTGCACCATCTCCACCGCGACGGCGGTCGGCACGGCGTCCACGACGGACCCGCCGACGGCCTCGGCGCACAGCACGGCCAGCGTGGGCCGGATGGCCTTGCCGGCGTCGCCGCTACGAGCCGAGCCGTCGGCGTCCCACCAGCCGTAGTGGTAGCCGGCGACCCGGCGCATGGACGTCGGCAGCGTGTCCACCGCCGCCCGCATCGCCGGATCCACCAGATTTCGGCTCCAGGCCAGCACATCGGTGGCCGAGCGGGGCTGCGAGATCACATCGATGGGAACCACCTCCGAGGTCACGGGGCGAACATCCGCACCGCGGACGTGCCGAAGCCGGTTGGCAGCGCGAACCCGTGCCCGCCACGGGACCGGACCAGCTCGGCTTCCCCGTAGCGCACGGTCTTCCGATGCCAGTTGAGGATCGCCGACATCCAGTCCTGGAGCTCGCGCACGTAGCTGTCGACGGCCCCGCGCTGTGCCGCGTTGAAACCGAATTCCTCGCACAGCGCGGGAATCTCGTGGTCGCGGGTGCGGATGAACTGCTCGACACGGGCGGTCATCAGGTCGTTGACCATGGCGACCGCCTGCTCCTTCGAGCAGTTCAGGAAGTTCTGCACGACCAGCACCATGTTGAGCAGCTCGCCCTCGTACTCGATCTCCTTCTGGTACGAGAAGATGTCGTTGAGCAAGCAGGCCTGGTCCTGGGCCGAGTCCTCGAGGCCGCGCACCTGGCTGGTGGCGAAGAACTCGTCCGGGATCAGGTCGGCCCGGGCGAACCGGGCCAGGCTCATGGTCAGATCGGAGCCGAACGTGCCGCGCCGCATCTCGATGTAGTCGACGGGATCGGGAATGCGGTTCTGCTGATGGCAGTCGGCTTCCCACACCCACGCGTCCAGCATCGTGTCGACCGCGCGCCGGAACAACGCCCGGTGCTTGTCCGGCATCGGCAACGCGGTGCGCACCCAGAGGTCCGCGAGCCCGCGCTCGTTGGCGTCGGTCGGCACCGGCATCGTCACGCAGTCCAGCGGCATGAACGCCTTGGTCCGCGCGACGAACGCCCGCGGGCCGGCCGGATCCCGGCCACGGAAGAACAGCTTCGGGAACAGGTCGTCCCCGTAGGTGCCCCAGGTCAGCCACTGCGAGCCGAGGTCGAGCTCGTCCTGGGTGCCGTCGGGATCGATGCCGGCGGCGCAGATCGGCAGGTCGAGCTCGACCATCTGCCGGTCGGTCCACACGCCCTCGCTGGTGAAGCCCATCGCCCGCGACCATGCCCACGTGTTCTGCCGGGACTGGTCCAGCAACGGGTTGAGGTGCAGCGGGAACGGCATGGTGAAGTCCGGCAACGAGGTCGGTCCCACGGCGTGTGGCGTGTGGGTGAAGCGCTTGAGCCGCTTGGGAAAGCCCAAACGAGAACCCAGAGTCCCCAATCCGGTGGGGCCGCCGGGCACCCAGCCGGTCGACGTGTCGGCGTTGGCGTTCATGTACCGGCTGGAACGCATGTGCCACTCGTGCCCGCCGGACTGCCAGTCCTGCAGGCCCCGGGCGTAGACCAGCACCGCGGCCCGCTCGTCCGGCCGCAGCCCGTACTGCTCGAACATGGTCGGCAGCTCGGTGAACACGGTGTGCTCGAACTGCTGCATACGGGAGGAGATCAGGTCGTTGGTCGCCTCCGCGGCCTCCTGCGTGGTGCAGCCCAGCGCCGTCTCCAGCACCAGGACCATGTTGGCGTTCTCGCCTTCCTCCTCCACCTCGCGCTGGTAGGAGAAGACGTCGTTACGCAGGTGCACGGCGTCGGCGAAGGTGTCCTTCAGCACCCGCATCGGCCGCGTCCGGGCGACCGAGTCCGGCACCTCGGCGCCGACCGCCACCTCGACCAGGTTGGCCGACCACGGCGCGCCGCCGACCTTGCGGCGCATCTCGATGTAGTCGATCGGGTTGGCCACCCGGCCCTCGTCGATGTTGACGATCTCCCACATGCACTCGACGAGCAGGTTGAGCGTGCTCTCGATGAAGCGGACCTTCCACTCCTGGCTCATCATCGGGATGGTGCGCCGCCACAGGTCGGTCAGCCCGGCCTCGACCGGGTTGGTCGGCGTCGCGGTGATCTCCCCGTGCAGCGGCATGAACGCGCGCAGCCCGTCCAGGTACTTCTTGGCGCCCTTGATGTCCTTGGGCTTCTTGTACAGCTCCAGGAAGTGGTCGTCGAAGAAGAACACCCAGACGTACCAGTCGGTGATCAGGTTGAGGATCTCGCCGGCGCACTCGGGATGGGTGTACGCGCACAGCAACGCGTAGTCCATCGCCTCCAGCCTGGCCTCGCTCCAAATGATCTCGCCGCCGGCGTAGGCCGGTGTGTCGACCATGTCGAAGTCGCGCGCCCACTTGCGGGTGTGGACGCGCGCGCCCTCCAGGTTCGGGTTCAGCCGCGCCGGGTGAACCTGATAGAAATCGGGGAGTTCGAACGGTTGTGCCACGGATCCCTCAGTTCCCCAGCTCGACGTCTTCCAGCACGCCGAGCGCGTCCGGCACCAGCACCGCGCACGAGTAGTAGGTGCTGACCAGGTAGGACAGGATCGCCTTGTCGCTGATCCCGGTGAAGCGCACCGAGAGGCCGGGCTCGCGCTCGTCGGGAATGCCGGTCTGGTGCAGGCCGATCACGCCGTTGTCGTCCTCGCCGGTGCGCATGGCCAGGATGGTGGTGGTGTTGAACTCGGGGTCGATCGGAATCTTGTCGCACGGCAGGATCGGCACCCCGCGCCAGGACTGCACCGGCCGGCCGTCCACGACCACCGGCTGCGGGTACAGCCGGCGCGCGGTGAGCTCACGGCCGAACGCGGCGATCGCCTTGGGGTGGGCCAGGAAGAACTTGGTCTTGCGCCGACGGGAGACCAGCTCGTCCATGTCGTCGGGGGTGGGCGCGCCGTTGCGGGTGTGCAGCCGCTGGCTGTGGTCGGCGTTGTGCAGCAGGCCGAAGTCCGGGTTGTTGAGCAGGTCGAACTCCTGGCGCTCGCGCAGCGCCTCGATGGTCAGCCGCAACTGCTCCTGCACCTGGTCGTGCGGGCCGTTGTAGAGGTCGGCGACGCGGGTGTGGATGCGCAGCATGGTCTGGGCGACGCTGAGCTCGTACTCGCGCGGGGACAGGTCGTAGTCCACGAACGTGCCGGGCAGGTCGATCTCGCCGGCGTGGCCGGCCGACATCTCGATCGCGGCCTCGCCGTGCTTGTTCTGCGACTTGCCGCCGCGCGCCCGGTAACCGTCCACATGGGACCGAAGCGCCGGCGCGCTGTCCATGATCTGCAGGAAGGTGCCGCGCGGCAGGGAAAGCACCACACAGCCGGTGTTGGCCCGCACGGAGAACGGCCAGCCGCCCTCGTCGACCAGGCTCTGCTCGCCGAAGTGGTCGCCGTCGGCCAGCGTGCCAAGCCCGGCCTCGTCGCCGTACTTGCCGGTGCCGACCTTGTCGACCCGGCCGTGCACGATCAGGTACAGCTCGTCGGCGGCCGAGCCGGCCGACACGATGGTGTCGCCGGCGGCGAAGTGCCGCTGGGTGAACCGGCCGGCCAGCGCGGCCAGCACCTCGGCGTCGTCGAAACCGCGCAGCGGAGCCAGTTCGCCGAGTTCGGCCGGGATCACCCGGACGCTGTCACCGGTGCTGACGAACTCGATGCGGCCGTCGCCGACGGTGTAGGTGAGTCGCCGGTTGACCCGGTAGTTCGCGCCCTTGGCCTCGACCCACGGCAGCTTGCGCAGCAGCCATCGCGGCGTGATGGCCTGCATCTGCGGGGCGGACTTGGTCGTCGTGGCCAGCTGCCGGGCGGCCGCTGTGCCAAGACTCAACTGGGAGGCTGCCGGGTCCAGGGTCTCGGTCACGACCTGTGGCTCCAATCACGGTGACACGGAAGGCTTTTCGGTGGCGACCCGCACGCCGACGGGGGATCGTCCCCGGCGGCGTGCGGGCGGTGTTCGCCGGGCCGGCCGCGGGCTGGTTGGGCCCGCGGCCGAGCCGGCACGCGTCGGGCGGTCAGTTGGCGCCGAGCTGGACGTCCTCGAGGATGCCGAGCGCGTCCGGCACCATCACCGCGGCCGAGTAGTAGACGCTGACCAGGTAGGAGATGATCGCCTTCTCGTTGATGTTCATGAACCGCACCGAAAGCCCCGGCTGGTACTCGTCGGGCAGCCCGGTCTGGTGCAGGCCGACGACGCCCTGGTTGTGCTCGTCGCCGGTGCGCATCAGGATGACCGAGCTGGTGCGCTGCTCGGTGATCGGGATCTTGTTGCAGGGCAGGATCGGGATGCCGCGCCAGGACGGCATCTGGTGGCCGCCGAAGTCGGTGTTGCCCGGGTAGATGCCGGCCCGGTTGCACTCCTGGCCGAAGGCCGCGATGGTGCGCGGGTGGGCCAGGAAGACCGTCGGCTCCTTCCACACCGTGGCCAGCAGGTTGTCCATGTCGTCCGGGGTGGGCGCGCCGCCGCGGGTGTGGATGCGCTGGCTGAACTCGGCGTTGTGCAGCAGGCCGAAGTCGCGGCTGTTGACCAGCTCGTGCTCCTGACGTTCGCGCAGGGCCTCGATGGTCAGGCGCAACTGCTGCTCGGTCTGGTTCATCGGCTGGTTGTAGAGATCGGCGACGCGGGTGTGCACCCGCAGCACGGTCTGCGCGACGGACAGCTCGTACTCGCGCGGCGAGGCGTCGTAGTCGACGAACGTGCCGGGCAGGTCGGGCTCGCCGGTGTGGCCGGAGGACAGGCTGATCTCGGCCTCGCCGCTGTCGTCGGCCCGGCCGAGCGCGGCGTTGGCCTGGAACATCACGACCTGCTCGCGCAGCTCGGCCGACTGGTCGGTCAGCGCCTGGAAGTCGGCGCGGGTCAACGAGAGCACGGTGGCGCTGGTGATCGCCTTGGCGGTGAAGTCCCAGTTGGCGTCCGGGTCGACCAGCGCGTCGACACCGAAGTAGTCGCCGTCGGCCAGCGTGCCGAGCACGGACTCGTCGCCGTACTTGCCGGTGCCGACCTTGTTGATCTTGCCGTGCGCGATGAGGTACACCCGGTCCGCGCCGCTGCCGTGCTCGGCGATCACGTCGCCGGGCGCGAACTCGTGCTGGCGGAACCGGTTGGCCAGCGCGTCGAGGACCTCCATCTCGTCGAAGCCGCGCAGCAGCGGGAGCTCGCCCAGCTCGGCCGGGATGACCCGGACGTCCGCGCCGGTCTTGGTGAACTCGATCCGGCCGTCGCCGACGGTGTAGCTCAGCCGCCGGTTGACCCGGTACACACCGCCGTTGACCTGCGTCCACGGCAGCACCCGCAGCAGCCAGCGCGAGGTGATGCCCTGCATCTGCGGCACGGACTTGGTCGTGGTCGACAGGTTCCGCGCGGCGGCCGTGCCCAGGCTCAGCTGGGACCGCCCTTGCTCAAGTCCTGCTCCCGGCTCCAACGTCTCCGTCACGACCGACAACTCCTCACCAGATCGACATAGAGGAAGAAAAAAGAGAAAAAGAATAGGCGGGACCCCAGTTCGCCCCACCCTCGCCGTCGTTAGCGAGACATTGGCGAATTGATCGCAGGACGATATGAGCGCCGACAGCAGCGAAACTAGCACCGCCGTTCAGCGGACGTACAGTCGCCCGAGCGGGTGACTATTGCACGGCCAGAAGTTTGGTCTTTTGTTCACCCAACCCGGCTAGTAACAACCCACCGTGCGTAGCACCGCCCACCGATATCGCCCGGTCACCGGCCGGCAATAGGACAGCGGGGTAGCAGTGCACCGCCATTCGGGTTCTCTTCATCACCGAACCCTCGGTCGACAAAGCGGGAAGGCGATCGCGGCGGCTTCGGCGATCGGGTGATGGGACGTCCGTCAACCCACCCGAAAGAGACACGACTCGGCAGAACAGGGCCGCCTTTCGGCCATCCGGGTGGCAAACGGGCACCGCCCGCGAACGCCGCCTGGTTGCGCCGACAACAAACAGGACGTGACCGATCACTCACCCAAAGTCACTGGATCGGGCAGAACAACTGTGTTATCCGCGTCGATCGAAATCGCTATCCATAAACCGGCAATGGGTCGCACGGCCCGCCGACATAACGCGGCGACCGCCGATCTCGTGCACTTACCCACCGCACCCATTGCCCGAAAGTTCGTGACACTTCGTCAGGTCACCGGTGTGACCCGGTCAGCTCTTCACGACGACCCGCGCGCACCCGGTACCGTCGGTGCACCCAGCCTGACGGGAGCACAGCGATGCGCGATGTCGGCGGCACCGGCCGACGGTTGATGCCGCGCGAGGAACGGGCCGCCAGCATCGTGGCCGCGGCCGCCCGCGCGTTCGCGAGCGGCGGCTACGCCGGCACCTCCATGGACGACGTGGCCGCGGAGGCCGGCGTCACCAAGATCATTCTGTATCGGCACTACGCCACCAAGAAGGACATCTACACCGCGGCGCTGGACGCCACCTGGCGGCGGCTGGTGGACAGCTCCCAGTTCGGCTACGACACCGCCGCCGGCCTGCGCGCGCTGCTGGCCGCCGCCCGCCGCGACCCGGCCGGCTTCACGCTGCTGTTCCGGCACGCGGTGCGCGAGCCGGTGTTCGCCGCGTACGCGCAGGAGTTGGTGGCGCAGACCGTGCTGGTCGCCGAGCAGACGCTGGGCGACTCGGTGCGCGACCCCCAACTGCGGTCGTGGCTGGCTCGCGGCGTGACCGACCTCGTGCTCAACTCGGTGCTCGAGTGGATCGCGACCGGGGATCCGGCCCGGGACGACGAAGCGGCCGGCCTGCTGTTCCAGACAGCCGCGGCGGTCATTGTCCACCACCGGTCAAGGGCGGCCCCCCGGTCGGTTGCACGACGATCGGATGGACTTCGCGAAACTGTATACTGACGAGTTGCGCAGGGAGTACTGTCGGGCCTCCACGGTCAAATCTGGGGAGGTGACAATGGCGACTGGCCAATTCCCGGCTGATGATGCCGAGACCGCCGCGAACGTCTTCGCTGGAGAACTCAAGCGTTGGCGGACGCTGCGCGGGCTGTCGAGGACCACACTCGCGCGACGGATGGGCTACGACCGCTCATACGTGTCCAAAGTGGAGAGTGGGGCCAAACCGCCGTCCCGGGACTTCGCCTTTCACGCAGAGAAGGCGTTGCACTCGGGTGGCGCGCTGTACAACGCGTATCGGGAGCACAGCAGCTCGGTCGAGCGGTCCAAGGCCGACGGCCAGCTGGTGCGCACCGCGTCGAGGCCGACGCAGCCGTACGCGGACCTGATCGCCGGTGGCGTGCCACCGGCGGGGCGGTAGATCGGGTCGAACCTCGCCGATCGGGAAAAGGTGGCGCGAACCCCCGCCGTGCCGACTGAGCTTCCCGTGACGCGACCAGGCGGGTCACAGCCAGTGACCCGCCTGGTTTCATTTTCAAGTAGTTGCAGGTTTAGGAAGCGGTAACCACGGCGGTCCCCCGGATGTGTCGGGGGGCCGTTATGTTCATTTCGTGAACGAACCGAGCGAAGCGATTCGACTCGGGAAGGCGGCCCAGATCTCCGGCGTGTAGAAGTGGCCGCCGGGCAGCTCGTCCACCCGCACCCGGCCGCCGGCCAGCTCGGTCCACCGCTGCGCGTGCCCGGCCGGGGCCCGGCCGTCCTCCGCGCCGTAGATGACCTGCATCGGCGCCTGCACCGTGGTGCCCGGCCGGTACCGGTAGCTGCGGCTCACCGTGAGGTCGGCCCGCAGCAGCGAGACCGCCATGTCGACCAGCTCCGGCTCGTCCAGCAGCGCCTGCGGCAGCTGGCCGACCGTGCTCATCCAGTGCACCAGCTCCTCGTTGCTCTGCTCCAGGTTGGGCGGCGTGCCGTCACGAACCGGCCAGTCCGTCGGCGCCTCGCTGGCCGACACGGTCAGCGCCGTCGGCCCACGGCCGCGTCGTTCGGCCCTGGCCGCCACCTCGAACGCCATCACCGCGCCCATGCTGTGTCCGAACAGCACATACGGCCGATCCGCGACATCGGTGACGACGGCGTCGACCACGTCGTCGCACAGCGGGTCCCACTCGGTGGCGTACGGCTCGGTGAACCGACTCTCCCGCCCCGGATAGCAGACCAGCACCAGCTCGGTGTCGTCCGGCAGCTGCGTCGCCCACGGCCGGAACGGGGCGGTGCCGCCGCCGCTGTAGCCGATGCACACCAGCACCCGGCTCGCCTGGGGCCGCTCCCGCGGCCGGACCAAGATCTTGGCTCCCGTGCTCACCGGATCAACCTAACCCGTGCCCGTAGCCTGGTGGGGTGCGCCTGCTACCGCCCCAGGCCCGCCGACCCGCCGTCGGCCTCGTCGTGCTGTGCGTCGCCGTCGTCGCCGTGGGGGCGGCGCTCTACCACCGGCAGCGTCGCGCGGGTTCGTTCGACAACGCCGTGGACGACTGGCTGTTCACGATCTTCGGGCGCTTTCGGGTGCTGCTGTACCAGCTGCTGCACGTCGCCGATCTGCCCATCGTGGGCACGGTGCTCGTAGTCGTGGCCGTGACGGCGCTGCTGCGGGCCCGTCCGGACGTCGCCGCGCTGGCGGTGATCGGCCCGGCCGTGGCGATCGGGCTGACCGAGGTGGTGCTGAAGCCGTTGGTGCAGCGCCGGTACAACAACTGGCTGTCCTATCCCAGCGGGCACACCGTCGGCATGCTCTCGACCTGCACGGTGCTGGGCGTGATCGTGCTCGGCGCCGGACTGACCCTTGCGCTGCGCGTGGCAATCGGGGCGCTGCTGTTGGCGGTGTCCGTGCTCGTGGTGCTGGCGCTGATCGTCGACGGATTCCACTACTTCACCGACACCGTCGCCGGTGTCGCGCTGTCCGTCGGCGTCGTGCTGCTGGTGGCGTTGGTGGTCGACCGGGTCACGGTCACGCGGCCGATCGTGCGCACGACGGCGTCGGCCTGACCCCACGAACGGCGGAATTGCCGGAAGTTGCACTTAGGCGGTTCTTTACATCGTCGCCCAGCATCGCGAAAATCCTTGACCAAGGCGATGAGTGAGGTGACGGCGTGCGACGGCTTGCGATCGTGCTGGCAGCGCTACTGACCGTGTCCACGGCACTACCCGCAGCCGCGGCGCGGGCAGCTTCC
>Ga0310811_10009913_pt1 | contig 12314 bp, 12 predicted proteins | sample YCmetagenome_FD_207642 | JGI IMG/M metagenome (GOLD analysis project Ga0310811, IMG submission 207642) | Soil microbial communities from experimental microcosm in Duke University, North Carolina, United States - YC | ecosystem: Engineered > Artificial ecosystem > Soil microcosm > Unclassified ... | reverse complement strand
CTCCACATCCCGAGGCATTTCTTTATGGATTCCGCATTGTATAAGATCGCTTATGAGGACCGGGCCTTTCCGATCGGGGAGGGCCAGACCATCTCCCAACCCTATACGGTGGCCTACCAGACCCAGCTGTTGGAGGTAAAGCCTTATGAAAAGGTGCTGGAGATCGGTACCGGCAGCGCCTACCAGGCTTCGGTGCTGGCCGAGATGAAGGCGCAGGTGTATACGATCGAACGGCAGAAGAAACTGTTTGATCTAAACAAGCAATTCGCCTATCTCAAAAAATATCCTTCCCTGAAATTCTTTTATGGCGACGGCTTTGAAGGGTTACCCACCTATGGGCCTTTTGACAAGGTGATCGTCACCGCTGCCGCCCCGTTTATTCCGCCAAAGCTGATCGAACAGCTGAAACCGGGCGGGCTGATGGTGATCCCCGTAGGGGAGGGCCAGGTTCAGCGGATGCTGAGACTGACGAAGCAGGCCGATGGGAAGGTGACACAGGAGGTTTTCGATAACTTTTCCTTTGTGCCGATGGTAGAAGGCAAGAACAGCTAGAGAAAGGCGATGATCTTTCCCCTGGTCTCTTCCTCCTTATATACTTTCCGGTGTCCCAGGCCTTTTGTAAGAATGAATTTGACATTCGGGTGGCCGTCCTGTTGGACCAGCAGCGCCTCCTTTAACGGGGTGACGCGATCGTCCTCGTCCTGTACGTAAAGAACCGATGCATTATTCTGCTGAAGCGCCCGGCGAAGGGAATACCAGTCGAAGTGATGGCCGCTCGTCTCCTGCACATAGTCATCCATTTCGGTTACGACCTCCGGGGACAGTTGTAGCTGGCGGGCGAAGGCATGGACGGCCGTCGTCATTTCGACGGCGGGTGCGATCAGGACCAGCCGGGTGACGCGGTTATGAGGTGTGTTCTCTAAAAACAGCGCCAGCGCCATTCCGCCGAGCGAATGGCCCATATAAGAATGGAAGGGGCCATAGCCCTGTTCGATCTGCCTGAGGACGCCGACGTAATCGGGCAGCCGGATGCGGCGCCCGCCGGATGCGCCATGAGCGGGGGCGTCAAAGGCGAGGACCTCGTATCCTTTCTCTACCAACGCGGCAATATAGCTTCCGAAATGACAGGACGCGGATTCGAACCCGTGGGCGATCAGCACTTTTTTGCGAGGCGGCGTTTCGGCCGGAAGCCAGCGGCGACCCCGGACGGTATGGCCACCATAGCGGAAGGTGAGCGGTTCGCCACTCTCGAAAAAGGCAGATCCTTTTTTGGTGACCCGCTGCTGCGGCGTGCAGAACAGCTTAAAGGCCTTTATCGCGGCTTTTCGCGGAGAAGCCAGGGAAAGGATGTTTATCCGGGCCCGTGTATATCGGAGTGCCAGTTTTTGCGATATCTTCATAACGCCGTAAAATTACAGAATGAAGGTAACAATCATCGGATCGGGAAATGTGGCCACGGTCATGGGCAGCGGCCTCGTCGCGGCGGGGCATACCCTGCTGCAGGTGGTAGCGAGAAATGCCGTCGCGGCGGCGGAGCTTGCGGCGGAATGGGGCTGCGGTTATACGACGCGGTGGGAAGCCATCGAGCGGTCGGCCGACTTGTATATCGTGGCTGTCAGCGACCAGGCGTTACCAGGGCTGAACCGGGAGCTGCGGCTGCCGGGACGGCTGGTGGTGCATACGGCGGGGGCGGCGCCCTTGTCGGCGCTGGCTTCGGTCAGTGAGCGGCATGGAGTGCTTTATCCCCTGCAGAGCCTGCGAAAGGAGGTCCGGCCCTTCCCGGAATTCCCGTTGCTGATCGATGCGGCAAGACCCGAAGACCTTGTCTTGCTGGACGGCTTCGCCCGGACCCTTGCCCGGCAGGTCAAACGCGCAGACGACGAATTGCGGCGGAAGCTGCATGTGGCCGCCACCTTTGCCAATAACTTCACCAACTACCTCTATACGCTTTCGGCGGATTTCTGCCGGCAGGAAGGGGTCGACTTTTCCCTGCTGCTTCCGCTGATCCGGGAGACGGCCGAACGGGTGGAACGCTATGACCCGCGGACCGTGCAGACCGGGCCGGCGATCCGGGGGGACCGGGCGACGATGGAGCGCCACCTGGAAGTTCTTGCGAATTATCGTAATATGAGTGAATTGTACCGGATCTTTTCCGGGCAGATAAGAGAATATTATAAGTAGTATTTTTGCCCGCATGAGCGTATTGGAAAAATTCAAATCGATCAGGACTTTTGTATTCGACGTAGATGGGGTAATGACCGACGGCAGCGTTGACGTTTTCGAAACGGGGGAACAGGTGCGGCGCATGAACACCCGGGATGGGTATTGCCTGCAGCTGGCCGTTAAAAAAGGATACCGCGTGGTGGTGATCTCGGGCGGCACCTCGGAAGGCGTGCGCCAGCGGCTGCAATATTTGGGCATCAAGGATATCTTTCTAAACGTACACGATAAGGTGGCCCTGCTGGACCGGTATGCGAAGGATCATGGGCTGGACGAAAAGGATATGCTGTATATGGGGGATGATATTCCCGACTATGCCGCGATGCAGCATGTCGGGCTGGCCTGCGCCCCCTCGGATGCCGCGCCGGAGATACGGCATATTGCCGCCTATATCTCTTCTTTCGGCGGAGGCCAGGGATGCGTGAGGGACGTCGTCGAAAAGGTGTTGAAATTAAATGGACAATGGGACCTGGATCAATCCGTGGCCTCAAAATAGAATCGGTATGTCTCAATTGATCGGAGCTTTTTTTCGCCTTATCCGCTGGCCAAACCTGGTGTTCATCTTTCTTACCCAGCTGTTGTTCTATTATTGCATCCTGTTACCGGTGTATGCCGTACGGTATATTGCCGTCCCGATGCCCACGCCCAAGCTAACGCCCCTGCTGTTCTTCCTGTTGACGGCGTCCTCCGTGCTCATCGCGGCCGCAGGTTATGCGATCAACGATTATTTCGATCTCAACATCGACCGGGTGAACAAGCCCAAACGAATGGTGGTAGAGAAGGTGATCAAGCGCCGGTGGACGATCCTTTGGCACTGGCTGCTTTCGGGGATCGGCGTGGTGCTGAGCCTGTATGTCAGCTGGCGGATCCGGAACCCCATCATCGCCGCGGCCAACCTCGGCTGCGTAGTGTTGCTTTATTTCTACAGTACGACGTTCAAGCGGAAGCTGCTGATCGGGAATATCATCATCTCCCTGCTGACGGCCTGGGTGACCCTGGTGTTGTTCGTTTGCGAGGCGAGGATCACCGCCGATCCCATCGCCCGGGAGATCAGCGCCCGCATCTTCAAGTTTGCGATCGTCTATGGTTCCTTCGCCTTTATCATCTCGCTGGTGAGAGAGGTCGTGAAAGATATCGAGGACCGCGACGGAGATGAAAAATATGGCTGCCGGACAATGCCCATCGTCTGGGGCGTGAATGTTGCAAAGGTCTTTGCGGGCACCTGGCTGGTGGTGCTCATCGGCGCATTGATCATCTTTCAATTTTATGTGCTGCAAAAGGCCTGGTGGCAGCTGATCCTGTACAGCATCCTGCTGATCGATCTGCCCTGCCTCTGGCTACTGCGTAAGCTATACCAGGCGCAGACCCGGGAGCAATACCACCTGCTGAGCAATGTGATAAAGGGAGTGATGCTGACGGGGATCTGTTCGATGCTGCTGGTGCTGTCAAACTGATCTATGGAACCTATCATATTGGCGTCCGGTTCGCCCCGGCGCAAGCAATTGCTGGAATGGGCGGAGGTGGATTTTGAGATCCGCGTGAAGGACACACCGGAGAACTGGCCGGCGGGGATGGCGACCATCGATGTTCCCGTGCATATCGCTCGAAACAAGGCGCTGGCGGTAAAGGCCGGCGCCGAGCCTGGACGCGTGGTCATCGCCGCGGATACGGTGGTCGTTTTAGGCAATGAGATCATCGGCAAGCCCAGAGACCGGGCCGACGCCGTCCATATCCTGTCCCGGCTGGCGGGACAGCGCCATGAGGTGATCACGGGCGTGGTGCTGCTGCGGGACGGGGAAGAGCAGGCCTTTGCCGATATTACGGCAGTATGGTTCCATCCGTTGCATGCGGCAGAGCTGGAGGCGTATGTCGACAAATATAAACCCTATGACAAAGCCGGCGCCTATGCGATCCAGGAGTGGATCGGGGTGGTGGGGATCAAAGGGATCGAAGGAGATTTTTATAATGTCATGGGGCTGCCCGTGAGCAGGGTAGTAATGGCACTTAAAAAGTGGGGGTATGCGTGAGGAGTTATTGCATTTCATCTGGCGATTTCGCCATTTTCACCAACAGGGACTGGTAACCGAAGACGGGCAGCCGCTCCGGATCGTCTTTCCGGGCGAACTGAATACCGACCAGGGACCCGATTTCCGGGACGCAAAGCTGTCGATCGGCGGGGAGCCGCGGACCGGCGCCGTGGAGCTGCATATCCGAACCTCGGACTGGATACGGCATGCCCATGACGGCGACGTGCATTACCGGGCCGTGATCCTGCATGTGGTGTGGGAGAATGACCTTGCCCATCCACCGTCGGGGATACCCGTGCTGGTGTTACAGGACCGGGTTTCCAAGCCTTTGCTGAGCCGGTATGAGCACCTGATGAAGCTACAGGGATTCGTTCCCTGCGAGCGGCAGCTGTCAGCGGTCGATGCCGGCGTCTGGCAAGACTGGATGCGGACCCTGGCGACGCGGCGGCTGCAACGCCGGGCGCTGGTGATCTTTGGCTGGCTGGAAGCTCTCCGGCAGGACTGGGAGGAGGCGACCTGGTGGCTGATGGCGAGGAGCCTCGGGCAGCCCGTCAATGCGGCTGTCTTCGAGGCGGTGGCCCGGAGCCTGCCGTTGCGGCTGCTGCGGCGGCATCGTCAGCATGGACCCACGATGGAAGCTCTTTTACTGGGTCAGGCAGGGTTGCTGACAGAGGGGACAGCGGAGAAGCCAGGGGCCTATGGAGGGGCAGGGACCCATCGCGAATATCGTTTCTGGCAGTTAAAATACGGGCTCAGGCCGGTTTCACAGCCGGTATCCTATCTGCGGATGAGACCCGCTCATTCCCCCGAACTCCGTTTAGTCCAGCTGGCAGCCCTGCTGGCAGAAGGCAAAGGCTGGTTCGCCATAGCCCGGGACGCCGCGACGGCCGACGAGGTGCTGCAAGCCCTGAGCGGGGTGAAAGGCCTTGGGGCCGGGATGCAACGGGGAATGCTGATCAATGCCTTCATCCCGGTGCTATATGCCTACGGCCAAAGGGAAAAAGCGTTACGATGGCTGCAACACCTGAAGGCCGAACAGAACCAAATCACCCGCGGCTGGACCGGGCTCGGAGTGGTGGCAGCCGACGCAGCCGGGTCGCAGGGATTGCTGGAGCTCAAAAAAGAATATTGCAACGCCCGGCGGTGCCTCGATTGTGCGATCGGCCAGGCGTTGCTGTTCTCAAATGCCGCCTAGGCAGGAACCGCGCTGTTCCAATGGAACTCGACATTTACCTTCATATCAGGATGGATACTATACATCACCGGGCAGGTCTCGGCAACCCTTTGGAGGATCGTCTTTGTCTTTTCATCAAAAACCTGTCCTGCCGGGAAGTCGAAAACGACATTGATGCCGGCAATGCGCCGGGGATCGGCGGCCATGATCTTTTGCACAGACAGCTTCATCCCGCCAAGATCTACCCCCATATCCCGCGTCTTGATCCCCATGGTAGTGGCCATGCAGGACCCAAGGGCGGTGGCTACAAGGTCGGTAGGAGAGAATCGCTCTCCTTTCCCCTGGTTATCAGTGGGTGCATCCGTCTCTATTTCTGTCCCGGATTGCAGATGTTGGGCAACCGTTCTCAAATCTCCTTCGTAAATAACTGTTGAGGTCATTGGACAATAAATTTTACATAAATTTACGCCAGTTAAATCTAAATCATTAGCAGTGAAGAAACTTTTGCTCGTCTTTCTCGTCTCGACCCTGGCGCTGCCCCTCCTTGCCCAAAATCCGGATAGCGCCAACATGGTCTCGAGGCGTAACCGGCAGAACTCCAAGCGCGACCGGATGAACAACCTGCTAAGGATGGAAGAGGAAGGGGATCTTATCTTCAATAAGCATAATATATTCGGGATCCGGCTGGCTTCCGACGGCTATGGCATCAACTTCGAAAAAGGGAAGTTCAAATCGCCCCGGCGGACCTTGCTTTTTCAGTTCGAGCTCAACGAAAAGAAGGATCCAAAAGAACATCATATCTCCGCCACCTCCGACGGGATCAATTTCTCCTCGGTGGTGCCCTACAAGCTGAATAATCTCTACGAGTTCAAGATGGCGGTCGGCCAGGAGCACCTGATCGGCGGGAAAGGTAACCGAAACGGGGTAGCGGTCACTGCGCTCTACTCCGGCGGCGTCACCATCGGCATGCTCAAGCCCTATTTCCTGGATGTCCAGAACCAGGTCACCGGGGCGTCTTTCCGCAAAACCTACGATCAAATGGTGACCGATACCGCATCCGGGGATGTGATCACCGGCGCCTCCGGTTTTACGGTGGGCTGGGGCAACCTGTCCATCAAGCCGGCGGTGAACGCCCGGCAGGCGATGCGCTTCGACTATGGCCGCCTGAACCAGAGCGTCGCAGCCATCGAGGTCGGATTGACCGAAGAATTCTACTTCAGCAAAATACCGCTGGTCTACCTGGTAAAACAGCGTCAGTTCTTCTTCAACGCATATGTCGCGATCCTTTTCGGGAACCGAAAGTGACGTACATTTGTAGGATGGAATCCAACCAAAATACATCAGCCTGCCTCCCGGCAGATGGCTCTAAAATACAGAAACCCAACTGGTTACGCGTAAAGTTGCCGATTGGCGAAAACTACAAGCACGTCCGTGGCCTGGTAGATACCCATAAGCTTCACACCATTTGCGAGAGCGGCAACTGTCCCAATATGGGCGAGTGCTGGGGCGAAGGGACAGCCACCTTTATGATCCTCGGCAACGTCTGTACGCGCAGCTGCGGCTTTTGCGCCGTCGCCACAGGCCGCCCCGATCCGGTGGACTGGGACGAGCCGCAGCGGGTGGCCGAAGCCATTTACCTGATGAAGGTCAAGCATGCGGTGATCACCTCGGTCGACCGGGACGAGCTGAAGGATGGTGGCAGCATCATCTGGCAGAATACCATCCGGGCCGTGAAAGCCCTCAATCCCGATACTACGCTGGAGACGCTGATCCCCGATTTCAAGGCCGAAAAAGAGAATATCGCCCGGGTCATCGAAGCCGCTCCCGAGGTGGTCTCGCACAATATCGAGACGGTGGAGCGCCTGACGCGGCAGGTACGTATCCAGGCCAAGTACTGGCGCAGCATGGAGACCCTTAAAGTGCTCAAGGAAGGCGGGATGCGGACCAAGAGCGGGATCATGCTCGGTCTTGGGGAGACGAAGGAAGAAGTGATACAGACCCTGGGCGATCTGCGCAACAGCGGTGTCGACGTCGTTACGCTGGGGCAGTACCTGCAGCCGACGAAGAAGCATCTGCCGGTGCTTCGGTTCGTCCATCCCGATGAATTCGCCGAGCTAAGAGAGATAGGGTATGATCTTGGGTTCGACTACGTGGAAAGTGGTCCGCTGGTACGCAGCTCCTATCACTCCGAGCGGCATGTCATTCCCGGCTATGGCCGTGGGGAATGGCTGAAGGCGAAAGAAGCTATATAATATGCCCCGCCCCCTCGCCCTTTGCCTGCTCTATCTTTTACCTGCCCAGCTTTGCCGGGCACAGTTGCATTGGCAACGGGTGGATTCCCTCTACGGGCCCCTGCCCGGCTCCCTCCACGTCTATCGAAGCACCGACAGTCTCGAAGGATTTCCTTCGGTAGCCTATTATGTCTCTGCCCGGCTGAAGGACAAGGGCATCCAGTTCTCGGCGACAACGGGACAGGGTAAGCGCTTTACGCCGGAGCAGTACTACCAGATCGAGCAGTCGCCGCTGGTTGTCGTGAATTGCACTTTTTTTTCTTTTACCACCAATGAGAACTTCAATCTCGTCGTCAGGGACGGGAAGATGGAGGCCTATAATGTCACCTCGCTACGCGGAACGGGCAATGACTCGCTCTTCTTTTATTATCCTACACGTGGCGCCATCGGCATCGACCGGAAGCGGCGGGCGGATGTCGCCTGGACGTTTACGGACAGCACCCGGCGCTGGCCATACGCATTCGAGGACCGGCCGGTCATCGCGAAGGGAAAGGATACGGTGCCGTCGATCTACTCCCTGAATGACATCGAATGGAAATGGTGGAAGATGCGGACGGCCGTGGGCGGGGGACCCGTGCTGATCCATGACGGGAAGATGCGTATCACCACGCTGGAAGAGCAGCTCTTCCCCGACACCCCTCCCAACGGGGAACGCAATCCGCGGACGGCGATGGGCTATACGCGCGATGGGCGGCTGATCATTTTGGTGGTACAGGGGCGGACCCCGGGCGTTGCGGCGGGGGCGAGCTTGCAGCAGGAGGCACAGCTGCTATTGCAGCTGGGTTGCTATGAAGCGCTGAATCTCGATGGGGGTGGCAGCACCTGCATGCTGGTCAATGGCAAGGAAACGATCCATCCTTCCGACAAAGAAGGACAGCGGCCGGTGCCCGCGGTATTTTTGATAAAGCCGTCAAAGCCATAGCTGCCGGAAGCAGCCCGGCCAAAGCCCTAAGCTTTCATGTCCCAAACCAATGCGCTGGCGCCGAGGATCGCGGCGTCGGATTCCTTCAAATGACTGACGAGAATCTTCACCTTGTTCTGGAATACCTGGATCAGGTTCTCCTCCATGTGCTCGCGGGTGGGCTTTAGGATCAGATCGCCGGCCTTTGTCAGTCCGCCGAAGAGGATGATCGCCTCGGGGCTGGAGAACATGACAAAGTTGGCCAACGCCATTCCGAGGATGGAGCCGGTGAAGTCGAAAACATCCTTTGCGAGCTTATCTCCCTGGATCGCGGCGTCATAGACGACGCGGGAGTCGAGCCGTTCTTTTGGCGTGCTGCGCAGCAGGCTGAACTCCTCGTTCTTCTCGAGCATCTCGATGGCGGTGAGCTTTACCCCCGTGGCAGAGGCATAAGATTCGAGCGAACCCTTCTTGCCGGTGCCTTCATGATAGCGGCCGCCGGGAATGACGGTCGTATGGCCGAGCTCGCCGGCAAAGCCGTCATGACCGTAGATCAGCTTGCCATTGGCGACGATACCGCTGCCCACTCCGGTGCCCAACGTGATCATGATAAAGTCTTTCATGCCTTTGGCCGCGCCATACATCATCTCGCCGATGGCGGCCGCGTTGGCGTCGTTGGTGAGCGTGGTGGGGAGCTGAAATTTATTCTGGATCAGCTTGGCCAGGGGGATGATCCCCCGCCAGGGCAGGTTGGGGGCATATTCCACCGTGCCGCTGTAATAGTTACCGTTTGGCGCGCCGACCCCGATGCCCCTGATGCGGCCCGTTCCGCCGGCCTTGTCGATGAGGGGGGCGACATGGTTGAACAATTCATCGATAAAGCCCTCGACCTCGGCATGTCCGCGGGTGGAGATCTCACTGGAGAAAAGGACGTTTCCGTTGCGGTCTACGATGCCGAATTTTGTGCCGGTGCCACCGATGTCGATGCCAATCGCGAGCGGATCATAAGGGGTGGAGGAGGTGGCTTTTGCCATGAATCGTTTGTTTTTGTATAGGGTTGCAAATATAATGGATAAGTTTTGAGCCTACGGTTTTATGGGAAAATAACCTTCGGCTCAAAACCGCCAACTATTTGGGCCTTCGCTGTGCCCGGCCTGCCAACGCTTTATCAAACGTTGGGTTTTAGAATGAGGTTGTCCGAAGGACTAGTGGCCACCGGCGGCGCGAAGCGCGTCGAAGTCGATACCCTGAGCCTTTAGATCCCGTTTGGAGCGGACGGCATAGTAAGCCAGGTAGGCGAAGCAGGCGACGCCTACAAAGTAGGAGTTCTGGATGCCGATACCCGTATCCGCCAGGTATCCCTGCAGGAGGCTGACGAGGCCGCCGCCCATGATCATCATGATCAGGAAATTCGACCCTTCATTGGTGTGCTTGCCCAGGCCCGCGATGGCCAGGGTGAAGATGCAGGGCCAGAGGGTGGAGCAGAAAAGGCCGACGCAGGTAAAGGCGTAGACGCTGACCATGCCACTTGCAAAGATGCCGATCAGCAGGGCCGTGATCCCCATCAGGGAGAAGATCAGCAGCTGCCGTGCAGGATTGCCCCTGCTCAGGAGGTTGCCGACGATCATGCCGACGATGATCAACGCGTAGATATAAAATGGTTGCACGTCGTGACCGGCGATGATATTGACGACCAGGAAAACGCCGAAGGCAAGATAGGGCATCACAAAGCTGAGTACCTGTCCGGCGAGCTTGCTCACGCCAAAGGCGCCGACGGAGGCCGTCCAGCGGCCGATCATCAGGCTGGCCCAGTATAAGGAAACATAGGGCGCGATCTGATCGGTGGGAGTGTGCAGCTTCTCTCTCATGAACAGCGGCAGGTTGCTGGCGGTAGATACCTCGACACCCACGTAGATGAAAATACCCAACATTCCCAGCACCAGCTGCGGGTATTTGAGGGGGCTGCCGCGATCGACCACCTTATGGGAATCCGTTGCATCGGCGGAGGTTTGATCCAGGTCGATCTTATTGGGCAGGGAGGAGAATTTGAAGATAAGGGCGATGAGGATAAAGACGACGCCCAGGATGAGATAGGGACCTTTCACGCTGCTGATGCTGGCTACCTTTGCCGCGCCGGAGCTGGCTGTGGCCGAACCGAAGATGGCGAGGCTGACGATCAGCGGGCCGATGGTGGTGCCGAAGTTGTTGATACCGCCGGCCATGCTCAGGCGTTGCGAGCCGCTGGCCGGATCACCCATGATGATGGCGAGGGGATTGGCCGCGGTCTGCTGCAGAGAATAACCCAGACCGATGATAAATAAGCCCGTGATGAGAAAGGCAAAGGAGGCGGACATGGCTGCCGGATAGAACAGCAGGGAGCCAAGGGCGGAGATGATCAGGCCCACAGCGATCCCATTCTTATAACCGATGCGGTTGAGGATGTCCCCGCCGCTGAATTTTGAAATGAGATAATAAATAATAGACCCTACGGTATAGGCAACATAGAAGGCGACTGAGATCATTTGCGCCTGCCATTGCTCCAGGTGTAATTTTTCCTTGAAGACCGGGATGAGAATATCGTTACTGGCAGCTACGAATCCCCAAAAGAAGAAGACGGTGACGAGTGTTCCGAACTGTGACCATTTGGTTTTTTGTTGCATAAGCAGACAAAGGTGGTTAATGCTGTGATCAGAATAATGGACCAAAATACCACCTTTTTCCGAAGCGAAAAATTTTTTCATCACCGGCACGCGGTTTAACCGAAAACCTTACTAAATTGAACAGGAATGGAAATACTTCACGTTTCAGCAGAGTGTTATCCCGTTGCCAAGGCCGGTGGACTTGGTGATGTAGTGGGCGCGCTGCCGAAATATCAACGGGACCTGGGACATATAGCAAAGGTGGTCATGCCGATGTACCGGACGAAATTCCTTGCCGCAAACGAATGGGTAGTGGTGCACAAAGGATATACGCACCTTCATGATTACTGGTTCAATTATACGGTCATCAAGGAAAAGACCAATAAGCTCGGTTTCGACCTTTACCTGGTGGATATCTACGGACTGCTGGACAGGGAAAAGGTATACGGCTACTCAGATGATGTGGAGCGCTTCACGGCTTTCCAGATCGCAGTCGTCGACTGGCTGTCGGCGTGGAAGCACCACCCGGATGTGGTCCACGTGCACGATCACCATACGGCCCTGATCCCGTTCATGCTCAAATATTGTTTTGCCTACCAGCATCTGCAGAACATCGTTTCGATCCTGACGATCCACAATGCGCAGTACCAGGGGCAGACGGGGATGGACAAGACGGTATACATTCCGGCATGGGACACCTGGAAGCGGGGATTGCTGGAATGGGCCGGGGCCCTTAATCCTTTGGCCTGCGGTATCCGCTGCGCCTGGAAGGTGACTACGGTGAGCCCGACCTACCTGGAGGAGATGAGGACCAGTGCGGCAGGGCTCGAGGCGCTCCTGGAATATGAGAAGGGGAAGTGCAGCGGCATTTTGAACGGGATCGATACGGTGATCTGGGATCCGGCGACGGACCGGTATTTTGAGAACCATTATGACGTTACAAGTGTTGAGGAGGGCAAGGCAAAAAGCAAGGCCCTGCTCTGCGGGGAATATAACCTGGACATCCGCAAGCCGCTGATCGTTTTTATCGGCCGGCTTGTCGGGGACAAGGGGGCGGACCTC
>Ga0310811_10009912_pt1 | contig 12315 bp, 9 predicted proteins | sample YCmetagenome_FD_207642 | JGI IMG/M metagenome (GOLD analysis project Ga0310811, IMG submission 207642) | Soil microbial communities from experimental microcosm in Duke University, North Carolina, United States - YC | ecosystem: Engineered > Artificial ecosystem > Soil microcosm > Unclassified ... | reverse complement strand
AGGATGTGCCGCCGCTCGTAGCCGGCCCCCCGGATGTCCAGCAGCAGCCGGTTCTCCGCCAGCCCCATCTTCAGCTCGTAGGGACCGGCGTGCGCGCCGTCGGGCCTGAAGAAATTCTCCTCCAGCAGATCGAAGATCGCGATCTGCCGTTCCTGCTCCTGGTCACGCGACGCCGCCGCGAGGGACTCCTCGTCGAGGTCGACCTTCTCCAGGCGGTGCGTCTTGCGGTCGTCGGCCATGGCGTCCGGGCGTGAACGTCTGCGGGTGCTTTAGGGTATTCCGGCCCCCCGCGTCATCCCGCAGTCTCGAGAAGCGGCGCCACATACGAAAACAGCGCCCGGCGCGAAGACCGGGCGCTGCTCTGATATCGGAACAAGCAGCCGCGGCCGCCTGCCCCTGACCGCAATTGTTCAGCCAGGTTGGGCGGCCGCCGGCGGCTCACCCCTGGCCGAGCCGGATGGCCGCCGAGCGGGCGTGCGCCGGTAGACCCTCGGCTTCGGCGAGCGCCACCGTCGCCGGCGCGAGCGCGGCGAACGCCGCCTCATCGCACTTCACGATCGAGGTGCGTTTCAGGAAATCGTACAGCGACAGGCCCGAGGAGAAGCGCGCCGCGCGGCTCGTCGGCAGCACGTGATTCGACCCCGCCACATAGTCGCCGATCGCTTCCGGCGCATGCCGGCCGAGGAACATGGCCCCGGCGTGCCGCACGCGCTCGGCCAGACGCTCGGGGTCGGCGACGGCGAACTCCACGTGCTCTGGCGCAATGCGGTCCACAAGCCGCGGCGACTCGTCGAGAGGCGCAATGATCACCGCGCCGTGGTCGCGCCAGGACGCCGCCGCATCCTCGCCGGTCGCAAGGGTGGCCAGCTGCGCTCGCACGGCGGCCTCCACCTGCTCGGCGAAAGCCTCGTCGTCGGTGATCAGGATCGATTGCGCAGCCGGATCGTGCTCCGCCTGCGACAGGAGGTCGGCGGCGATCCAGTCGGGCCGATTGGCGCCATCCGCCACGACTACGATCTCCGAGGGGCCTGCCAGAGCGTCGATGCCCACTACGCCATAGACCCGGCGCTTGGCGGCCGTGACGAAGGCGTTGCCCGGCCCGACGATCTTGTCGACCGACTGGATCGGCCCAGCGCCGTAGGCCAGCGCGGCCACCGCCTGGGCGCCGCCGACCCGCCAGATCTCGGTCACCCCGGCTTCCTTGGCCGCCGCCAACACCGCCGGCTGCAACCGGCCGGGTGGGGTCACCATGGCGATGCGGCCGACCCCGGCCACCGCCGCCGGGACCGCATTCATCAGCACCGTCGAGGGATAGGCCGCGCGACCGCCGGGCACATAAATCCCGACCGCGTCGAGCGGCGTCCAGCGCCAGCCGAGCTCGACGCCGGCGGCGTCCGTGAACCGCTGGTCGGCCGGGCGCTGGCGTTCGTGATAGGCGCGGATGCGGCCCGCGGCGAAGGCGATCGCCTCGCGCACCTCGGCGGCGCACGCCGCCGCGCCGGCCTCGATTTCCTCGGGGCTCACCCGAATGGAGGTCTCGTCCAGCTCGATGCGGTCGAACTGCCGCGCCAGCCGAAGCACCGCGGCCAGTCCCTCGGAGCGCACCGCGGCCAGCACGTCGCGGACGATTGCGTCCACTTCCTCGGGGGTATCGCGGCGCTCGTCGACGAAGGCGGCGAACTCGGACTCGAAGGCGGGATCAGTGAGACGGAAGCGGCGCATGGCGGCCGCTTCTTTAGCCGCAGGCGCGGCGGAGCGCCATGCCGTCAGAGCTCATGCGCTGGCGTGCGCGGCGTCGGCCAAGGGTTTGAGACATCGGCCAGCACGGCCTCGATGCATTCGACGCTGGCCTTCAGGTCCCCGCCTCCGGCGAAGCTCAGTGTAACGTCCCCGCCTGGGGCTTCGCCCGGTGTGAAGGTCATGGCCAGCAGCTCGAGAACCGCTTCAGGTGCGCCCCGCCGAATCTTGCGGGCTTGCACGGCGAGCACGCCGCCCAGTTGCAGGCCTGACCGCACCCGCGCGCCACCCGCCTCCCAGCGATAGCGGTTGAAGGCGATGGTGAGCCGATGGGCCGCCGGCTCATAGATAATGTCGCCGACCTTCATCACCGCGTCCTGCATGGCCGCGGAGATGATCGCCAGGTCCTCCTGGTCCTGGGCCAGCAATCGCAGGGGTTTGGGTTCTCCCATGGCGGTCTAGAATTCCTCGCCGTCGCCTTTGATGCGCCGAATCTGCGCGCCACAGGCTCCGAGCTTCTCCTCCAAACGCTCAAAGCCGCGATCGAGGTGATAAACCCGGTTCACGACCGTTTCACCGCGGGCTGCGAGTCCGGCGATGACCAGGCTCACTGAAGCCCTGAGGTCGGTCGCCATCACCTGCGCCCCTTCAAGAGTGTCCACGCCCCGGACCCGCGCCTCGCCGCCGGCGACGCTGATATCGGCGCCCAGCCGCGTGAGCTCCGGCGCGTGCATGAAGCGGTTCTCGAAGATCGTCTCGCGGATGACGCTCTCACCATCCGCAAGCGTCATCAGCGCCATGAACTGGGCCTGCAGGTCGGTCGCGAACCCCGGAAATGGCGCCGTGTCGATTTCGACCGCCCGCAGACGGCCGCCGTCGCGCTTCACTGTGAGGCCGTCATTGTGCGGCGTCACCTCGACGCCGGCCTCGGCCATCTTGTCGATCAGGGTCTCGAGGAAGTCGCTGCGCGTCCTCGTCAGCCGGACCTCACCGCCGGCCATCGCCGCTGCGAGGGCGAAGGTGCCGGTCTCGATCCGGTCGGGCATGACCGCATGGGTCGCGCCATGCAGTCGACCGACACCCTGGATGTGGATGGTCGCGGTCCCGGCGCCAGTGACCTTCGCGCCCATCCTGTTGAGGCACTCGGCGAGGTCGTTCATCTCCGGCTCGCGCGCCGCGTTGACGATCTCGGTGTCGCCGTCCGCCAGCACGGCGGCGAGCATGGCGTGTTCGGTCGCGCCCACCGAGGCCATCGGAAACTCGATGCGCCCGCCCTTCAGGCCGCGGGGCGCCTGGGCGTAAACGTAGCCCTCGTGCAGATCGATCTGCGCGCCAAGCGCCTCCAGCGCCTGCAGGTGCAGGTCCACCGGCCGCGCGCCGATGGTGCAGCCGCCCGGCAGCGAGACCTTCGCCTGGCCCGTGCGCGCGAGCAGCGGTCCCAGCACGTTGAACGAAGCGCGCATCTGCCGAACCAGGTCGTAAGGGGCGATGGCGCTGACGATCTCGCGGGTGGTCAGCAGCGTCTCGGGCCCATCGCCACCCTCGGATTCGACCACCTCGGTCCCAAGCCGGTGCAATAGCTTGCCGAGGAAGCGCGTGTCCGCCAGGCGCGGCATGTTGGTTAGCCGTAACGGCTCGTCGGTCAGCAGGCTGGCCGCCATCAGTTTGATGGCCGAGTTCTTGGCGCCGCTGATCGGAATTTCGCCGTTCAGCCGCGCGCCGCCGGTGATGGCGATGCGATCCAATCCAAATCCTTCAGAAAACGGCCGCGCTGTGTGGAGGCGCGGAGGGAGCCCATTGCAGGTTATCTAGCGTGCGGCTATCGCGACGGAAAGGGCGCGCTCAGCGCCGGTCCTCCGAATCGGGGGGCGACTCAGGCGCACGCTCCGGTTCCGGCGCGGCCTTTCGACGCCGCAGATTCGCTCGAAGCGCCCGGGCGAGCTTCGCCTCCCGCTCGCTGGGCTTGGCTTTCGGGTCCTCGCGCTGCGGCATGGCTCCGAGGTGCGGCGAGGCGTCCGCGCCGTCAAGTCCGCCATTGTGCAATTGGGGCTTCACTCCGGCGCGCCGGTTGGCTATAGCCCCCGCCTCGCCTTTCGCCGCCGTAGCTCAGTGGTAGAGCGCATCCTTGGTAAGGCTGAGGTCGGCAGTTCAATCCTGCCCGGCGGCACCATGTTTCCCCAGCCCTTTCAAGGGGTTGGGGAAACTCCCCCCTCCCGAAACAGCAGATTCCGGTGCTGGGAAGCACATGGGAAGCAGCGCGGCCCATTTTCCGGCGCGCGATCACGAAGGCGAGAGGCCGCTTTTGGCGCGCCTGAGGAGCCCTGCAGGGTCAGAATCGCGCCACCCGGGCGGGCGTCGACCGCTGGCCCAGCCGATCTTCGGCCCGCCGAGCCGGTCGCGGGCCCGACGCATCCGCCATCCGGCGGGCCTTCATCTGGGCTCACTGGCATCTGAGCTCACGGGTTAGCCGCGCTCGGCGCGCCATCTTGCGGACGTGGCTCCCCTGCGGCGGACAGCAGGCCCACGCGCGCCATCTGGCTGAGGATTCGGCGGATGTTCGCGACCGCCATGCCGATGAGGGCGTGGGCGAGCCGGCCGCGGAACGCCTGATCGTCGAGGATCATCCCACCCTCGGCGCGGACGACGAACCCGGCGCGCTCGAGGCGCCGGACGTGCCGCCGCAGCGTCTCGGGCGGCACTCCCAGGCTGTTTGACAGAGGCGACGGCCGTGCGGGGCGGCGCGCCGCCAGGGCGTCCGGACCGACGCTGGGATCCTCCAGCGGCAGATGCCGAACGTTGGCGCGGACAAGATTGAGCAGAACGAATCCGACGAACGGGTCGCCCAGCTCGGTGGTGAGAAGTTCGGCGATCCGCAGCATGTAGGCGTTCGCGAGGTGGTCGGTGAGCTGCAGCAGCGGGCGTGCTCGGACCGGTGACCGCGGACCAGGCGCCAGTCCCAGGGCCGCTGGCCCCAGGTGGTCCAGGATGTCGCGGTGCAGCCGTTGCAGGCGGGCGTACCGCAACCCGCTTTGACGTGTCGCTTCCGGACGCGCCATCCACTCCGGCGCGACGCGCAGGCCGGCGCGATCGCGCACGAGGCGGCCCGCCGTCGCGAGCGCCGCCGCCCGACGGCGCACCGTCTCGAAAGGCAGGCGCAGCGAGGCGGCCACCGCGTTGACGCTGATCGGCCGCATCGCCTCGGCGGGAGCCGGCCCTTCCAACGCCGTCAGGTCTCCGGACCGGACAAGGCTGTCGACGAAGGCGGAGAGGTTCGCCTCGAGCACCGCGGCCTCGATCAACGGGCTGAGCACGTCACCTTCCTCGCGGGTCAGGTCCACCAGGTCGAGATAGACGCCCACGGCGATGCGCCCGAGATGAAACTCCGGCGGTCGTTCACCAAGATCAGAGCGTGGGGCGCGCAGCTCAGCGTCTCCTCACCGTCCCTTCATCGAACCCTAGAATGAACCTAGGTCTTTGAGAAAGGTCCTGACGCCTAAGCCGGCGGCGGACTTCGGCTCACGGGGCGGCCGCCAGGCGCAATGCGCCCGGGTGGACGCGGCTGACCGCCCCGGACGGGCACTCGCTCGCGACGAAGCGGCCGAGCCGGCCGCGGGTCTGACGCCGCCGACCGGTCTCGCCTTGACCGTCGAGATGCGGTATGGCCGCCGCGGCCCTCGCGGGCGGATCGGGACTTACGAACCGGACATGGCTGCCGAACGACCCTTCAGCCTCGACCTTGCGACGACGAACCCTCGTTCGGCGCTCAAGGCTGCACGCGTCCCGACGACCGCGCCCGCGATGATGATCATTATTAGCCCCTGTCCCCCGGGAACGGGGCGATCGCGTTTGGACTGACCCCCCCACCGATCGCCGAAGGTCTTCGCAAAAAAGACCCCGCTCCCGACCCGGAGCGGGGTCTTTTGCTATGCGGATCACGTTCGGCGGCGCTTCCAAAGAGAGATGCCGTGCCCGACTTCCCCGCCGCCACCCCTGTCCTCGCCGCCACGCGCCTGGTGCGGCTGCTGCGCTGTCGCGGCCAGCTCGGGCAAGCGAGACGCATCCAGACCATCGTGGCGTGCGGCGGCTTGGAGACGGCGTTCGCATGCGAAACCGCCTTGGTCGCCGCGTGGCCGGGCCCCGCGCCGGATCACGAGCTGATCTGGTCGTTGCCCGGCGCCCCGCCTGGGCGCTCGGGATTCACCATGTCGGCCCACGACGCGCACGGGCGGCGTCTGGCCGGCGCCGACGGCCTCCCGCCGGCCAAGCTTGGCGTGTCGGGCCATGTCTGACGGGGTGTCCACGGCCATCGCGGATTTGGGCCCACGACATATCTTCCTGGTGGAGGCGGACGCCGTCGGCGATACGCTGGCGCGCTTGCTCGCGCCGTTCATCGTCGCCGACGCTTCGGTGCTGCGGCTGGACTATCAGGTCGACGGCGCGGATGCGGCCGTGCGGATCGAGGTCGCCGAACTCACCCTGCAGCGCGCACAGCTGATCCAGCGACGGCTCGAAGGGTTGCCGGTGGTCCGCCGGGTCGGATGCGGCTGGCGCTGAGCCGACCTGGCTACTGCAGGATGTTGCGATCGCCGCCAGCCGCCCGACCATTGAGCAGCCGGGCGGGGCGCCGTGCGTCTTCCTCCGACATGCCGTCCTGGGCCGTCATCGCGATGACGGCGGTCTCGCCGGTCCAGATATCGACGACCTTGAACCGTCGTGGAGCCGCCCCAGTTCAGCGCAGACCGGCGCTAGGCGAGTGGAAACTTATGTCGTACAATTCTACGCGACCGTCGGCACGTGATCGCCTTTCATTTGAGCGGACGGTCATCCATTGACGACCTGAGCCACCCTCCATTGAAGCTGAACCAGACGGACCTCCACGCCCACGAAGCCCCTGACGATCCGCCGATCGGACGTCCCGCCAAGGGGAAGTCGCGGCTGCACGGGGCGATTTCGCACGATCTGGGGGTGGCGATTGTCTCCGGCCGCTACAAGCCCGGACATGTGCTCGCCAATGAGATTGAGGCCAGCGGACAGCTGCATGTCTCCCGCAGCGCCTACCGAGAGGCGGTGCGCATCCTCGCCGCGAAGGGGCTTGTGGAGAGCCGGCCAAAGACTGGCACCACCGTGAGCCCGAAGAGCCGCTGGAATCTGTTGGATCCGGACGTCCTCGCCTGGACGATCGAGGGCGGGCCCAGCGACGAGTTCCTGCGCGGCCTCTTCGAGCTGCGCATGATCGTCGAGCCTGCGGCCGCCGCGCTCGCGGCCGAGCGACGCACTCTCCCGCAGCTCGCGCGCATGCGGCAGGCCTTGCAGAACATGGAGCGCCACACCGTCGCCACGCCTGAGGGCCGGGCCGCCGACCGCGAGTTCCACGATGCGATCCTCGAAGCTACGGGCAATCCGCCGCTAATCAGCCTGTCGAGCAGCATCGGCGCGGCGGTCAATTGGACGACCGTATTCAAGCAGCGCAAGCGCAAGCTGCCGCGCGATCCGGTCCCCGACCACTGGCAAGTGTTCGACGCCATCGCCGCCGGCGGACCCGAAGCGGCCCGCACCGCGATGGCGGAGCTCGTGCGCTTGGCGCTCGAGGACACCCGCGGCGCGCTCGCCGACTGAATCGCGCCCGGGATGCCATGACAAGCTGCTCGGACTCAGATTTTGTCTGAGAATAACCCACGCCGCGGAGGCGCGGAGACCGTGATCCTCGTGACGCACGGCCACGTGGAGGCCATGGCGCTCGCGGATCGCATCGGCGACATTCACGATCAGCACATCCAGCACTGATCGGCCGCCCTGCAAATGGAAAGGGCGGCGGAAGAGTCCGCCGCCCACTCAAAGGGCCTTTGCCCCGCCTGTGCCTGTGAGGATCAGAACCGGAAGCGGACGCCCGCGCCGAAGGTCCGGTCGTACATCCGCGTATCGCGCGGCGTATCCCCGCTAGTTCCGAAATTGTCGCGATAGGTGGTGTCGAGCAGGTTCGTGGCGTCGACCGTCAGGGTGAGGTTCTGCGTCAGGTCATAGCTAGCAGAGAAGTCCAAGAAGCCGATCGGATCGACGATCACCGCCCCGCCCGGGTCGGTGGTATAGCTGTCGGTCCACTTGCTGCGCCAGTTGTAGGCGAGACGCGCCGAGAGCCCGTACTTCTCGTACATGGCGACGACATTGTACGAGTAGCGGGAGACGCCGGTGATGGGCTGCATGACCGAGACGCCGTTGCTGTCGGGCGGCGCCTGCACCTCGCCTTCCGACAGGGTCAGGTTCGCCTGCATGCCGAAGCCGGCGAGCGGGCCGGGCAGGAAATCGAAGAACTGGGTATAGGCCAGCTCGAGGCCCTTCAGCGTGCCGCTGCCGGTGTTGTGCGGGCGGCTCACCAGGAACGCTTCGGCCGTGCCGTTGTAAGGGACCTGCTCGACGGCGGAGTAGGTCTGAATGTAGCCGTTCAGGTCCTTGTAGAAGGCCGATAGCGTCAGCGCGCCGGTCTTGGAGAAATACCACTCGGCGGAGAGGTCGAGGTTCTTGGACTGGACGTCGCGGAGCTCGGGATTGCCGCCCGCTCCCGTGCCAAACGTCGCGCTATTGCCGGTGGCGCTGGTGACCGAGAGGGCCAGCGCCGGGTCGAGCTCGGTGAACTGCGGTCGCAGAATGGATTTCGAGGCCACCAGGCGCAGGATGACATGGTCGATCGGCTGCGCCTTCAGCGTCAGGCTCGGCAGGATCTGGTTGTCGTCGCGCTTGCTGTTGATGTCCTGCACCGAGGTTGCGGAGCCCGACGCGATCTCCTCGATGGCGTTGAGGGTGGTCTCCGTCTTCACAGCCCGCGCGCCGACGATGCCGTCGATCGGCACGCCTGCGACATCGAAGTTGAAGCCGGCCTGAGCGTAGGCCGCGGTCACCACTTCCTTCAGGTTGAACGTCTGGTTCGGATCGAACGGTTGGCCACTGGCCGGGAAGCCGGCCAGCTGCCGCAGGCTGGTGATGTTGTCGCGCACGTAGGTGGCGCTCGGCACGGCGAACCCGTTCACGCCGAGCTTGCCATCGACGATGTCGTCGGCCGCATCCGTGCCGATGCCCGCCGGCGTGACGGTGCCGGCCGGGAACAACAGGCTGGCGGGATTGGTGGCGGCGGAACTGCCGGTCCGCGCCGCCCATCGGACGCCGACCTTCACGTTGCTGATCAGGCCGTCACCGAACTTGTAGAGCACATCGCCACGCCACGCGGTCTGCTCGCTGTCGGCGACGTTGCGATCGTCGAACAGCTGGAACAGGCTCAAATTCGCCGGGTCTCGATAGTTGAATCCGTTGAAATTGACGTTCGGTGTGCCGCCAGCGTTGAAATTATATGTCATCGTCGGAACGACGTACGACGTATCTAGAATATAGGCGGTGTTGTTAATTTCGCTCTTGTTGTACGTGATCTCAGACGTGACCGTCATAGGACCGCGATACCAAGTTCCTCCGACGTTGAATTGGTATCCGTCGGTGACCTGGTGGTAGACCTGCTGGCTCGCGATCGTGAAGTTGTTGAGCGTCGTGATCGAGCCGGCGACCGGAGTGTTGTTGGTCTGCGGGCCGGCCGATCCGGGCTGGGTGGTCACCGAAACCACGTTGCCGGCCTTCGGAATGCCGACGAAGAAGCTGGTGTTGTAGTCCTGCACATAGCCCGTGTAGAGGCCGTCGGCGTGCAGCTCGAGGTCGGGCGTCGGCCGCCATTGAATGGAGATGTTGGCGGCCCGGCGCTGGCGGTCGCCGTCGGTGACGAGCCCGCCGACCGTGTCCGGGATCAGGACCGGCGTGTTGCCGGTCGCCGCGTTGCTGAACGGGTTGAAGCCGAAGTTGAACGCGGTCTGGTCCTGGTACCGGGTCCGATTGTAGGAGAGGGCCGCGAGAATTCCGAACTCCTGCCCGTTGGCGAACGTCCAGCGGTTGCTGTACAGGCCGCTGCCGACGAAGCTCCCCTTGCCCGCCTGGTCGCTGTAGAAGCCCCGCACGTTGCCGGCGATCTCCTGGCCCTTGAAGTCGAATGGCCGGTGCAGGCGGATGTCGACGATACCGGAGACGCTGCCCTCGATCTGGTCGGGGGTGTTGGACTTGTAGACGTCGACGCCCGCCACGAGCTCAGCCGGGATGTCCTGCAGCGCGACGCCGCGGCCGGTGCCGGTGAAAATCTCCCGACCGTTGACCACCGTCTCGATGTCCGGCAGGCCGCGGATCAACACCGTCCCGACCTCGCCGGCTGCGCGGGTGATCTGGATTCCGGTCACCCGTTGCAGGGCGTCCGAGACGGTGTTGTCCGGCAGCTTGCCGATGTCCTCCGCGACGATGGAATCGACCACCTGCGCCGAGTTTTCCTTGATCGATTGGGCGCTGCTCAGGCTGCCCCGGATGCCGGTGACGACCACCTCGGAGACATCCGCGCTGGCCGGATCGGCGGGCGCCGCGGCCGGCGCAGCGGTTTGCGCCCAGCCGGGCGAGGCCGCCAGCAGAACCGCCGCAGCGGACGCAGAGCAAAGCGCAACGATCTTGGTGTTCACTGATTTCCTCCCCACGACGTCTTCCGCGCCGCCCTCGTACGGGCAACGACGCGGCTGCGTCCATTAGTCCGACAATTCCTATGACGAGGCTTGGTCAGACGCAAGCCCCCCCAACTAATTCCCTGCGCAAGGGGCATCAACGCCCTGAGTCTATGGTCCTTTTCCACCGGACGAAGTGCGACTCTTGTCCGACCTTTAGATCGATCTGAAGTGCCGAGCTGGCGGGTGCTCGCGGGCCGCAGGACGGCGGCCGTCGAATCAGGCGCCGGCTGGCGAGCCGCGGATCGCCGCTCACGCAGTCCGGGCGTACGGTCGGGTTATTGCACCGCCTCCGGCCAGCCGTCCGCGGTCCAGCGGATCGGCGATATCCGCAAGGTCGGCGCGCCGCCCGCCGCTTTGTCGTAAGCGTGGTAGACGATGTAGTCCTTGCCGTCGGTATCGTGCAGGAAGCCGCTGTGGCCCGGGCCACGGAAGCGGTCGCCCTCCTGGAGATCGGCGCGCAGGATGATCGTCCCCTCGCCGTCCATCAGGCGGCTGCCGTCGCGCCCGAGATAGGGGCCGCGGATGTCCTTGGAGCGTCCGACGACCGTATAGTAGGTGCTGTTCACGCCCTTGCAGCAGTAGTCGTAGGACGCGAACAGGTAGTAGTAGCCGCCATGCTCGACGATGTACGGCGCCTCCACCGGCGCCGGGCCGCCGGCCGGGGCGCGGCGGCGGGCGATCGAATAGGGCTTTTCCTTCGGATCCAGCAGCTTGCCGGTGTGCGGGTCGAGGGCGAAAAGCTTGATGCCGGTCCAGAAGCTGCCGAGCGCCAGCCAGTGACGGCCTTCGCGGTCGATCACATGGTTCGGATCGATGGCGTTGAAGTCGGACGCTTCCGTCGACATCAGCACCAGGCCTTCATCCTTCCAGCCGTAGTTCGGCGCCTTGGGGTCCAGCGTCGGGCTTGTGAAGAGGCCGATAGCCGAGCGGTTCGAGCCAAAGGTCGAGACGGCGTAGTAGAGGTGGTACTTGCCGTTCCAGAAGGACACGTCGGGCGCCCACATCTCCTTGGTGCCGGGGATCGCCTTGAGCGCCCAGTCCGGCAGGCGCGCGAACACATGGCCGCGCGCCGTCCAATGGATGAGGTCCGGCGAACTCCGCAGTAGGATGGACGAGCCGGGCGCGTCGGAGCCCGTGCCGTAGACGTAGTAGGTCCCGCCCTCACGAACGAGCACCGGATCGTGGGTCGGCGTCAGGTCTCCGGTCATCACCGAGTTCAGCGGTCCGACGTCGGCCGGCCCCGCCGACGCGCCGCCGGCGAAGCAGGCCCAAACAGCCGCCGCGGCGAACGAAACCAGCTTACGAGCTTGCATTCTCTTCCCTCCCCTTGGGGCGCCGGGCGGCGGCGTTCGCCACCCCGGACCCAGTCTGCGTCGCGACCTCCGCGCTTATTTGTCCGAGTATATGGAGCCTCCAAACGCGTCAACGCCCTGGATGCCGTCGGCCCGGGCAAACGCCGGGCGCTGGCCGGGCCGTCACGGAGCGCGACGTGACTTGCCCGCGAGGCGGTTCCGCGGCGCCAGCTCGTGCGCATCCGGCTCCGTGAATTGAACCGATCGGACGGACAACTCTGAGCGACGTCGCTCCGCGATCGGGTATCGCCGAACGAGGATTGCTCTCGGCAAGAGAGTTCGCTGAAGCCCGGAGGACCCGCCTCGCCTGCTCTCGCGTATGGTCGCGTGGCCGAAGTGAGAGGCCCGAAACGCAGACAAGGCCTCCTTCTCACAAGCCACGCCCAACACCACTGGAGCACAGCTTGAGCGTCGCTTGACGCCATGTCGCAATGCGCTACTGAGTTGTCCGACAATAAGCACGGGGAGGTTCCGATGTACCACGGGATGGGGCGGCTGCTGCGCGGCGCCGCGATTGCAGCACTGCTGGGGCTGAGCGCGCCGGCGCTGGCGCAGGCCCAGACGGCCACCGCCGCCCTGACCGTGCATGCGGATGCGGCCGGCCCGCACATCAATCGCCAAGTGTTCGGCCAGTTCGCCGAGCACCTTGGGCA
>Ga0310811_10009911_pt1 | contig 12316 bp, 13 predicted proteins | sample YCmetagenome_FD_207642 | JGI IMG/M metagenome (GOLD analysis project Ga0310811, IMG submission 207642) | Soil microbial communities from experimental microcosm in Duke University, North Carolina, United States - YC | ecosystem: Engineered > Artificial ecosystem > Soil microcosm > Unclassified ... | reverse complement strand
ATGCGCGGCAACTCGTCGATCACATGCGGGCTGAGCGCAGGGAAGCGGTGTGATTGCGTCATTCCGGGGCCGAGCGAAGCGAGGAGCCCGGAATCCATAAACGCCGACGGTGCCGAATCGCGCGTGCGGTGGTTACGGATCCCGGGCTCAGCTCTTCGGGCTGCCCCGGGATGACGCGAGCGCTACCTTGGCATAAGCACCCAGTAATCGAGATCGAGAATGACCGCCGGATGATCAGCGGCATCCTGTTTGTACGGGAAGTCGCCGCAGGGCTGGTCCTTCGTCGCTACCGTGCGCAGCCGCAGCGCGCCGACATCCGTGCGCCCCGGCAGTTCGGCCTTGTCCAGTACCTGCGACCACGCAAACACCGTGCAGCCGGCGAACAGCGGCGCCACATGGCGGCCCCCATTGATCGCCGCGATGTGGAACGCATTCGCGAGCCCGTTGAATGACAGCGCGCGCGCGAGCGAGATCACGTGCCCGCCGTAGATGAGCCGGCGGCCAAAGCGGTCCTTGCTCTGGGCGAACTGATTGAAGTGCACGCGCGCAGTGTTCTGATAAAGCCGCGTCGCCATCTGGTGCTCGGCTTCCTCGACCGTCATGCCGTCGACATGGTCGATCTTCTCGCCGGCCGCGTAGTCGCCGAAGCGATGCTGGGAGCCCGCGAGCGCGAAGTCGTAGTGGCGCGTCACCACCATCGGACAGGCCTCGCCGAGCGCCTTCGGCTCGACCACCTTGGGCAGGTCCGGTACGAGATCGCCCGGCGCTCCTGCTGCCTCGTCGCGCTTGCGCACCATCACCCAGCGCACGTATTCGAGCACCTTGGCGCCGTCCTGCTTGAAGCCGGACGAGCGCACATAAACGACGCCGGTCTTGCGGCTTGAGTTCTCCTTCAGCCCGATGACCTCGGAGACCGCGGTCAGCGTGTCGCCGGGGTAAATCGCGCGCAGAAAACGGCAATCCGCGTAGCCAAGGTTCGCAACCGCATTGAGCGAGATGTCCGGCACGGTCTTGCCGAACACGATGTGAAACACGAGCAGGTCGTCGACCGGCGCGGACGGATAGCCGATCGCATAGGCGAACGAATCGGAGGATTGCGCCGCAAAGCGCGCGCCGAACAGCGCGTTGTAGAGCGCGACGTCGCCCGCCGTGACGGTGCGCGGCGTCGCATGCTGGATCGTCTGCCCGACGCGGAAGTCCTCGAAGAAATTGCCGGAGTTGGCTTTGGTCATGATGCGCTCCGTCATGCCCGGCCTTGTGCCGGGCATCCACGTCTTATAATGCCGCAGCAAAGCAAGACGTATGGCCGGGCACTAGGGCGTTTACGCCCGTCTTCGACGTGCTATGCCCGGCCACGACGAAGCGAATAGGAACGCCATGCCCACCTACAATCTCCTGCTTCTCCCCGGCGATGGGATCGGCCCCGAAGTGATGGCCGAGGTGAAGAAGCTCATCGCCTGGATGAACGCACACGGCATGGGTACCTTCGCGACCGAGGAGGGGCTGTGCGGCGGCTGCGCCTATGACGCGCATGGCGTCGCGGTCACCGACGAGACGGTTGCGAAGGCGAAGACCGCGGACGCCGTGATCTTCGGTTCGGTTGGCGGGCCGAAGTGGGACAAGGTGCCGTACGAGCATCGCCCGGAGGCTGGACTTCTGCGGCTGCGCAAGGACCTCGATCTTTACGCGAACCTCCGTCCCGCCGTGACCTATCCGGCGCTGGCGGACGCCTCGTCGCTCAAGCGCGAGCTGGTCGAAGGGCTCGACATCATGATCCTGCGCGAGCTGACGGGCGGGGTCTACTTCGGCGAGCCAAAGACGATCACCGATCTCGGCAACGGGCAAAAGCGCGCGATCGACACGCAAATCTACGACACCTATGAGATCGAGCGCATCGCGCGTGTCGCCTTCGAGCTCGCGCGCAAGCGGCGCAACAAGGTCACCTCGATGGAAAAGCGCAACGTCATGAAGACCGGCGTGCTCTGGAACGAGGTGGTGACGCAGGTTCACCAGCGCGAGTTCAAGGACGTGCAGCTCGAGCATGTGCTCGCCGACGCGGGCGGCATGCAGCTGGTGCGCAATCCCAAGCAGTTCGACGTGATCGTGACCGACAACCTGTTCGGCGACATGCTCTCCGATGTCGCCGCGATGCTCACCGGCTCGCTCGGCATGCTGGCCTCGGCCTCGCTCGGCGAGGTCGATCCGAAATCGAAGAAGCGCCGCGCGCTCTACGAGCCGGTGCACGGCTCCGCGCCGGACATCGCCGGCAAGGGCGTCGCCAACCCGATCGCCATGATCGCGTCGTTCGCGATGGCGCTGCGCTATTCGTTCGGCATGGTCAAGGAAGCCGACATGGTCGAGAAAGCGATCGCGGCTGCGCTGGATAAAGGCCTGCGCACCGCGGACATCGCTTCACCCGGCACGCAGACAGTTGGCACCACCCAGATGGGCGACGCGATCATTGCGGAGATGGAAAGGCTGGCTGCCTAGTAAGACGTGTACGGGTTGAAGCCCGGCAGATCGAACGGCATCGGCAGCGGGTAGCGATGGATGCCGAGCGGATCCCACGAGCTGGTCGGCGCCTGCCAGCTGTAAGTCGGTGCCTTCGCATAATCGAGGAATTTGCGCTCGCCCGGCGTCACTTCCGTCCCGCCGTCGAGATAGCTGCGCGGCCGCACCGTGATGCGGGTGCGGGCGCGGCCGTTCTCGTCGATGATGGTGATGCGCTCGGTCTGATCCCCGCCGCGATAAACGCGGCGCTGGGCGTCCGCCGGGGTCGCCGCCACGAAGGCGGAGGCGGCCAGAGAAAGTGCCAGCAGCGATGCGAGACGCATGTTGAACCTCGTCGGCGACTTAACGGCCGAGCATGCCGGCCGTTCCTTAATTTGTTCCCCACAATAGCGGGCTTGCTGCAGCGCCGCCGTCACCCTTTTGCAACACGGCAGGCCGAAATTCCCGATTGCAGACAAACGGTTGATAGCAGCCTAGAGGGCCGGCGAGCCATTGTCCGTATCGCTTTGGTATCGCGCAACCATACCTTGGCACCGCCGGAGCGGATCGGTCGTCAGGCGGACGCAGTTTCCGCCGCGTCCGCCGTTCCTTTCGGCAATTCCGCGCGCTGCTCGGCGGGCTTTTCGGTGCGCGTCAAATTGAACGCGGTGTTGAGCAGCGCGACATGCGAGAAGGCCTGCGGAAAATTGCCGAGCTGGCGCTTGGCGCGCGGGTCATATTCTTCGGCTAGCAAGCCGACATCATTGCAGAGGCCGATCAGCCGCCGGAACAGCTTTTCGGCATCGTCGCGGCGGCCGAGCAGCAGATAGGCGTCGGCGAGCCAGAAGCTGCAGGCGAGAAACGCACCTTCGCCGGGCGGCAGTCCGTCCTTCGCCTTGTGGGAGTCGTAGCGCAACACGAAGCCATCGACGAGCAGCTCACGCTCGATCGCCTCCACGGTGCTCCGATAGCGTGGATCGTCGGGTTTCAGGAATCCGATCGGTGCGAGCAGCAAGAGGCTCGCATCGAGATCGCGCGAGCCATAGGAGCGCGTGAATGTCTTGCGCCGCGCATTCCAGCCTTTACGGCACACTTGATCGTGGATTTCGCCGCAAACCTTGCGCCAGCGTTTCACGTCACCCGGCAGGCCGAACATCTCGGCGCTCTTGATGGCGCGATCGAACGCAACCCACGTCATCGCCTTAGAATAGGTGAAGTGCATCGGCTTGGTGCGAACCTCCCAGATGCCGTGATCCGGTTTCTTCCAGATCGTTTCGAGATGACGCAGCAACGTGATTTGCACGTCCCAGCCGGCCTCGCTCGCCGCAAGTCCGCCACGGCGGCCTTGATGCAGCGTGTCCATCACCTCGCCAAACACATCGAGCTGAAGTTGCTCGTGCGCCGCGTTACCGATGCGCACCGGTGCTGAATTTTCGTAACCCGGAAGCCAGCCGACCTCCCATTCGGTCAGGCGCCGCTCGCCGGAGACGCCGTACATCACGCCCATCTGCTCGGGGCGGCCGGCGATCGCGCGCGTCAGCCAGTCGCGCCATGCCTGCGCCTCCTCATAGTAACCGGCATTCATCCCGGCGAGCAGCGTGAGCGTCGCGTCGCGCAGCCAGCAGAAGCGGTAGTCCCAGTTGCGATTGCCGCCGATGCGTTCGGGCAGCGACGTCGTCGGCGCCGCGACGATACCGCCGCTTGGCTGATAGGTGAGGGCTTTCAAGGTGACGAGCGAGCGCACGACGGTGTCGCGCCATGGGCCGTGGCAGCGACCCTTGCGCGTCCATTCGAGCCAGAAGGCCTCCGTGTCGGCCAGCGCCGCATCCGCCGAGAAGGCTTCTGGCGCGCGCAAGTGCGAAGGCCCATAGCTCATGACGAAGGGTACCCGGTCGCCTTCGCCGACCGTGAACTCGCCGACCGTGGTCATGTTCTCGCCGCGCAGGTGGACCGGCGTGCGCAGAACCACCATGTCGGGGCCGGCGATCGCGCGCAGCGTGCCGTCGCCGACCTTGCGCACCCATGGCACTGTTGCGCCATAGCCGAAGCGCAGGATGAGCTCGACGCACATCGATACACGGCCGCGCTCGCCGATCACGATGCGCACGCAATCCGGGTTCACGCCGCGAATCGGCATGAAATCAAGGAGCGTGACGGCGCCTTCGTCGGTCTCGAAGCGGGTTTCGAGGATCAGCGTGTCGGGGCGGTAGCGGCGCGAGGTGCGCGTGACTTTTCCCCGCGGCGCGATCTTGAAGCGCCCGTGTTCCGGTTTGCCAAGCAAGGCCGCAAAGCAGGCGTCGGAGTCGAAGCGCGGCCAGCATAGCCAATCGATCGAGCCATCCGCGCCGACGAGCGCGGCGCTTTCGCAGTCGCCGATCAGCGCGTAGTCCTCGATCCGGGTCGACGTCGTTTTCTTCGGCATGATGTTCTCGGAAATCTACAATTCTTCCCGGATCATGCCTGCGCGAACTCGATCACCACCTTGATGTCGCCCGGCCTGCGCTCGAAAGCTTCGGCGAAACGCGCGAGCGGTACGCGGCGTGTGATCAGACGCGAGAGCCAGCCGCGGTCGGCACGCGCCAGCGCGTCGGCGGCCATCCGGTAGTGGCGCAGATTGGCGTTCACGGTGCCGAAGACCGTGCCGTTGTTGAGCACCATTGTGCGGTTGAACTGACCCATGTTGAAGTGAGCCTGGTGCGAAGGACCGACGCCGGCGAGACAGATTACGCTGTCGGGACACACATGGGATAGGAGCGCCTCGATGACGGGCGGCGCGCCGGTGCACTCGATCACGATGTCCGGGTTGAGCCTGGAGAGTGCGGCGAGATCGCCGGAGTGATACGTCGCGCCGAGCTCCTTCGCGAGTGCGGGCTTCGGCCCGCCCGCGTTGCGATCGTAGATGTGCATCTCGCAGCCGCGTTGTGCGCCAAGCAATACGGCGAGCAGGCCGATCGGACCGGCGCCGGTGACCAGCGCACGGCGCGGCGGCGCATCAAGACGCCACACGCGATCGATGTGGTCCCAGGCCTTGGCGACCACGCTGGTTGGCTCGAGCAGTACAGCGTTGAGGCCGAGCGCCGGGTCGACCTTCACGGCGAACTCCGGCGCGATGCGCCACCGTTCCGCACCGAAACCGTTCAACCCCTTGATCCCGTGCTCGGTGTAAAGCCCGTTGCGACACATGTCCCACTGGCCGGAGGCGCAAGCCGGGCAGGGGACCGGATCGGGATGACGCACAATGCCGACAACGTGATCGCCCTTCGCAAAGCCATCGTACGCCTCGATCACGCGTCCAAGCGATTCGTGACCGAGGATCAGCCTGTCATGACCGTCCGGCGCTTCGCCGTAGTCGCCTTCGATGATTTCCCGATCCGTGCCGCACACGCCGAGCGCAATCGCTTCGACCAACATCGCGCCTTCCGAGGCGGGCGGCTCCGGCATATCGCACAATTCAACGGAGTTCGGCTTTGGCGGACGTACGGTGATGGCGCGCAAGGAAAAGCCCTTGGGAAGTCAGCCGCCCAGGATTCGACGCGCGGGGCGCGAAAAAGTTCCCGGCGCGCTTGCTACGCTTGCCCGAGCACGAGGTCGTCCCGATGCACCATCTCGGCACGGCCTGTGATGCCGAGAATGAGCTGGCAGTCGGCGGACGAGCGGCCCTTGATTCTGTCGGCGTCGCCGGCGTCGTAGGCGACGAGGCCGCGCCCGATTTCCGTCGTGTCGGGCCCCCGGACCACGACGGCATCGCCGCGCGCGAAATCACCCTCAACCCTGATCACGCCGACGGGAAGCAGACTGTTGCCCCGGCGCAGCGCCGCCACCGCGCCCGCATCGATCGTGAGTGTGCCCTTCGGTTCGAGCGAACCCGCGATCCATTTCTTGCGCGCGGTGACCGGATTGGCGGGCGTGAGAAACCATGTGCATTTCTTGTCCGCTATCGCGCGCAGCGGATGCGCAACGCGCCCGGACGCGATCACCATGTGGATGCCGCCGGTCGTCGCGATTTTACCGGCCTCGATCTTGGTCTGCATGCCGCCGCGCGAGAGTTCCGAACCCGAAGCGCCCGCCATCGCCTCGATCTCCGGCGTAATGCGCTCCACCAGCGGGATCAGCTTTGCGCTCGCGCCGTTCTGCGGCGGCGCGTCGTAGAGCCCATCGATGTCGGAGAGCAGCACCAGTAAATCCGCGCTCGTCATGGTGGCGACGCGCGCCGCGAGCCGGTCGTTGTCGCCGTAACGGATCTCGTTGGTCGCGACCGTGTCGTTCTCGTTGATCACCGGCACGCTGCGCCACTCGAGCAACTTCGCGATGGTGGAGCGCGCGTTGAGATAGCGGCGCCGCTCCTCGGTGTCGCTCAGCGTCAGCAGAATCTGTCCGGCCGATATCCCGTGGCGGCCGAGCGCCTCCGACCAGGTACGCGCGAGCGCGATCTGACCGACCGCGGCTGCTGCCTGTGAGTCCTCAAGCTTGAGCGTGCCGCGCGGCAGTTTGAGTACGGCGCGGCCGAGCGCAATCGCGCCCGACGACACCACCAGGATGTCACGCTTTTCCCTGTGGAGCCGCCCGATGTCCTCGGCGAGCGAAGCAAGCCACTCTTCGTGCACGCGCCCGGCCGCGGAATCGACCAGGAGCGATGAGCCGACCTTGATGACGATGCGGCGGAAGTCGGTGAGACTCGGAACTCTCATAGCGCGCCGCGAACATCGGTAAGGGGAAAGTCATCGCCTTTGAACAGTAGGGGCACGTCGTGAAATTTGGCGACCGCATAGGACATGCAGTCGCCGAAGTTCAGCTTGGCCCGATGATAGCCGCGTCCGAACCTATCAAATGCCTCCCGTGCGTTTGCAAACAGCCGTTGATCAAACGCAAGAACGCGCAGTCGCGGCGCGGTTAGCACCATGTCGAGCACGTCGAGACCGCGGCGCAAGGGAATGGACTTGAGAACCATGTGGCTTTCCAGAACAGTGGGCCAGCCGATGATGCAATCTTCGGAGCCGATAATCTCCGCGAAAACCCGTGCTTCACGCTCACGAAGTGCAATCGCAGCGATTGCCGACGTATCGATTGCGATCACTTGGGCAAACCCTGTTCATCATACAGGTGAGAATGGTCCGAGGTCGTGCCGGGTTTTGCAACCGCCGCACTCCGATTTGCCAATGCCAAGAGCTCGTCGACAAATGCGCGTTGCGCCTTGGTCAGCTTTTTGCCGGTCTTCGCCTCGCGATAGTTCAAGAGCGCGGCGAGGACAACGTCGGCGCGCGTGCGCCCCGTCCGCGTCGCAATCTCATCAGCGATTTGGTACGCCTCATCGCTTCGGATGTTGAGTTGACGTGCCATGGTGCTAGCTCCAAAATTAAGGTTGCTAGCATAGCAGTGGCGCGAGCGAACGGCAAATCGGCTAGGGCGTCCAAGTCGTTGCCTGGCCCGCCGGAATCGGCTCGCGTTCGCCGTCGATCACTTTGATCAGCGCCCGCAGCGCCTCCGGCACGCCTTCTCGCGACACACCCGACATCACCAGCGGCGTCTTTTTCGCGGCACGTTTGAGCCGCGCGACCTGCTCCTTGACCTGCTCCGGGGCGAGAGCGTCGGCCTTGCTCAGCGCCACGATCTCAGGCTTGTCGGCAAGGCCGTGGCCATAGGCTTCCAATTCGTGGCGCACCGTTTTGTAGTCGTTGCCGGCGTGCTCGCCGGTGCCGTCCACCAGGTGGAGGAGCACGCGGCAGCGCTCGACGTGACCAAGGAAACGGTCACCGAGGCCGACGCCTTCATGCGCATCCTCGATGAGTCCAGGCAAATCGGCGAGCACGAATTCGCGCTCGTCGATGCGAACGACACCGAGCTGGGGGTGCAGGGTGGTGAAGGGATAGTCCGCGATCTTCGGCTTGGCGGCGCTGACGGCCGCGAGGAAAGTCGACTTGCCGGCGTTCGGCAGACCGACAAGGCCCGCATCCGCGATCAGCTTCAGCCGCAAGCGGATGGTGCGCTCTTCGCCAGGTAGACCCGGATTGGCATGGCGCGGTGCCTGATTTCTTGACGTCTTGAAGTGCGCATTCCCGAAGCCGCCATTGCCGCCCTTCGCGATCACGAGCGTCTGGCCGACGTCGGTGAGATCGGCGAGCAGAGTCTCGCCGTCCTCCTCATAGATCTGCGTGCCGGCCGGGACCTTCATGAGCATGTCCTTGCCGTTCGCGCCGGCGCGGTCCTTGCCCATGCCGGGTCGGCCATTCTGCGCCGTGAAGTGCTGCTGGTAGCGATAGTCGATCAGTGTGTTCAGCCCATTCACGGCGGTGACGACGACGTCGCCGCCGCGGCCGCCGTCGCCGCCGTTGGGCCCGCCGAACTCGATGAACTTCTCGCGGCGGAACGACACGCAGCCGTTCCCGCCGTCGCCGGACTTTATGTAGACCTTGGCTTCATCAAGGAATTTCATGCCGCGCTCTTAGCGCAAATCGTTCAGAAGTCAGAGCTTTTTTGAAGAGCTCGCTTCCGGGAATAAATCTCACGTTCGCCCGATCTTGTCCCCTGAAGGCAGTCACGCCTCACGGGAGACCGATATGAGCACCGGAGAGCACGATCACAATGGCGTCAATCGCCGCAAGGTTCTCGAATGCATGACATGGGCCGGAACCGGCGTCCTCTGGACGGTCGCGGGCGGCGTGCCGCGCTCGCTCGGCATTGTCGATGAGGCGATGGCGCAGACGGCGGGTCCACTCACATTCCTGCAGATCAGCGACAGCCACATGGGCTTCGACAAGCCAGCGAACCCGAACGTCACCGGTACGCTCGAAGAGGCGATCGGCAGGATCAAGGCGATGCCGGGAAAGCCTGCGTTCATGATCCACACCGGCGACATCACGCACCTCTCGAAGCCGGGTGAGTTTGACGACGCCGAGAAGATCATCTCGCAGGCAAAGCTCGATGTGCACTATGTGCCCGGTGAGCACGATATCATCGACGACGAGGTGAAGCTTTATCGCGAGCGCTATGGCCGCGGCACGCGTGGCCTCGGCTGGTACTCGTTCGATGCGGACGGCGTGCATTTCATCGGGCTCGTCAACGTGGCGAACCTGAAGGCCGGCGGCCTCGGCACGCTCGGCGCGGAGCAACTCGCGTGGCTGGAGGACGACCTGAAGGGCAAATCGGCTTCAACCCCGATCGTCGTGTTCGCGCACATTCCCTTGTGGGCGGTTTACCCGCAGTGGGGCTGGGGGACGGATGACTCGGGCCGTGCACTCGAGCTGATGAAAGGCTTTGGCTCGGTGACCGTGCTCAACGGTCACATCCATCAGGTGATGCAGAAAATCGAAGGCAATGTCGCCTTCCACACCGCGCGCTCGACCGCCTTCCCGCAGCCTGCACCCGGCAGCGCGCCATCGCCCGGCCCGATGAAGGTCGCGGACGACAAGCTGCGCGGCCTGCTTGGGGTCGCGAGCGTCACCTTCAAGCAGGGCGAACAGCGCCTCGCCATCATCGACCAGCCGCTGCAGGGCTGAGCGGGCAGGGCAGTCACATGAACGTGCGAATGCTTGCGGCCTGCGCCGCCGCCCTTGTCTGCGCGCTCGTCTTCTGCGCCCCGATGCCGGCCTTCGCAGCGGATGCCACGGTGAAGATCGACAACTTCACGTTCGATCCACCTCGCCTGACTGTGAAGGCCGGGACCACGGTGACGTGGTACAACGAGGACGATATCCCGCACACGGTCGCGGCGGTCGGAAAGCAGTTCAGGTCGAAGGCGCTCGATACGGATGGCAAGTTCTCGTTCACGTTCACGACGCCCGGCTCGTATGAATACTTCTGCTCGCTGCATCCGCACATGACGGGCGTGGTCGTGGTCGAGACGGCGAGCGGAAGCACGCAATGAGGCGAGCTTCGTGAATCGTCCCGTCGCGAGCGAACCAGGCTTGGGGACAGGCACGTTCGGGCAAGTGATGGCAGGCGCGACCGCAGACAGGGCGCAGCGCTTCCGCGACACGGCGCTGCCGCACCTCGACAATGTCTATACGCTTGCGCGCTACCTCCTTGGAAATGAGACGGATGCCGAGGACGCTGTGCAGGAATGCTGCCTGCGCGCGTACCGGCATTTCGACACATTCCGCGGCGGTGCGATCAAGCCGTGGCTGCTCGCGATCCTGCGCAATGTCTGCCGCGCCGAATATGCGCGCCGTGCCGGCACGGTCGTCGGGCTGGGCGAATCCGGGGAGCCGCCGGAGGATGCAGCGCCACTGTGGAACGAAGCGCGCGAGGCGCCGGACGCTGCGGCGTTGCGTCAACTCGATGGCGAGAAGATGCGTGACCTCATCGCGGATTTGCCGCCGGCATTCCGCGAGGTGGTCGTGCTGCGCGAGATCAATGATTTGAGTTACCGCGAAATCGCCCAGGTGATCGACGCGCCGGTCGGCACGGTGATGTCGCGGCTTGCGCGCGCCCGCTCGCTGCTGCGCGAAGGCTGGCTCGCGGCCGAGAAAGGGTCCGCCCCATGAGATGCGAGGAAGCCGAAATCCTGCTGCATGCGCTGATCGACGATGAGCTCGACGCCGGGCATGCGCGCGCGGTCGAGACGCACGTCGCGGACTGCCGGCGCTGCGCGGCGCAGCTGCGCGACTACCGAGACATGCGGGGCATGCTCGCGCGCTCTACTCTGTCTTATGAGGCCCCGGCGGACCTGAAGCGACGGATCGATGCCCGGCTGCCCGCGCCGGCGCGTCCGGACCGGCGCAGCCTGCTGAAAGGCTTCGCGGCGGGCGCCGGATTGTCGTCTGCCATCGCAGCAGGGCTTCTGATCGCGGTTGTGCGGACCGACCGCGACAGCCGCATCATGTCGGAGATCGTGTCGGCGCACCTGCGCTCGCTCCAGGCCGATCATCTGACCGATGTACTGTCGAGCGATCAGCACACCGTGAAGCCGTGGTTCAATGGACGGCTCGATGTCGCGCCTCCGGTCATCGATCTCACGGCGCTCGGCTTTACGCTGATCGGCGGGCGGCTCGACTATATCGACGGCAAGCCGATTGCGGCGCTGGCCTATCGCCGGCGCGCCCACATCATCAATCTGTTCGTTGTGGAAGGAGGCGGCGACCGGTCCGGCGCCGCGACGGAGACGGTGCAAGGGTTCAATGTGCGGCGCTGGAGTGCGCCGGGCTTCTCGCTTTGGGCGATCAGCGATCTCAACGCCGACGAGCTGGAGGACTTCGGCCGCAAGTTTGCGGCCGCCCAGCACGGCTGAACCTGAGCCACGCGGCAATCCGGCCGGTTGCGACGCGCGCCAGCACGCCGTAGTTTCCGCGTCCCCCGCCGGGACTGCCATGACTGCCGTTCCATCGACATCGGCCGCAAAGGGCCGCTCTGCCGCACTTGCCGGCATCGGCTTCATGCTGGTGGCGGTGTTCCTGTTCGCATTCAACAGCGCGGCCGGCAAATGGTTGGTCGCCAAGTATCCGGTCGGCGAGTTCATGCTGATCCGCAGCTCCTTCACGCTGCTTTTCCTCAGCCCCTTCATCTGGAATGCCGGACGGTCCGCGTTTGCCGACGTGCCAAAGCCAGGCCTGCAGGTGCTCCGCGTGGTCTTGTCGGCGCTTGAAGTCGCGATGTTCTTCTGGGCGGTTTCGTATCTGCCGCTTGCCGACACCACGACGTTCTACCTCGCAGGCCCGATCTATGTGACCGCGCTTTCGGTTCTGCTGTTGCGCGAGGGTGTCGGATGGCGACGCTGGACCGCGGTGCTCATCGGCTTCACCGGCGTGGTGATTGCGTTGCGGCCCTCCTCGTCGAGCTTCACGCTGCCGGCGCTGATCGCGCTTGCCGGCAGCGTGACCTACGCGCTGGTGAT
>Ga0310811_10009910_pt1 | contig 12316 bp, 5 predicted proteins | sample YCmetagenome_FD_207642 | JGI IMG/M metagenome (GOLD analysis project Ga0310811, IMG submission 207642) | Soil microbial communities from experimental microcosm in Duke University, North Carolina, United States - YC | ecosystem: Engineered > Artificial ecosystem > Soil microcosm > Unclassified ... | reverse complement strand
CGGGGTCGAATACGAAGCGTTCAATACATCGGGCGGCCTGGGCACGCTGTGCGAAACCCTGAAGGACACCGTGCGCAATCTCGACTACAAGTCGGTGCGCTATCCGGGCCACTGCGCGCTGATGAGGTTCTTGCTTGAAGAACTCCAATTCGCGCGCCGGCAGGATCAGCTAAAAGAAATCATGCGCGTGGCGGTGCCCAACACCATGCAGGATGTCGTGCTGGTGTTCGTCACGGTCAGCGGACTTCGCAACCGTCATCTGGTGCAGAAAGTCTTCACGCGCAAGATCTTCGCGTCGACGGGGCAGGGCGGCCAGCCGCTCAGCGCGATCCAGATCACGACCGCCGCCGCCGTCTGCGCCGCGCTGGACTTGTTCCGCGAGGGACGCCTGCCGCGCAGGGGCTTTATTCCACAGGAGCGGATCGCGCTGGACGCGTTCCTGGATAACCGCTTTGGCCGCGTCTACAACACGGCCGCCGACTGAGTCGAACAGCGAAAGCCGATCCCACGCGTTGGCGGCGCGGCCCGCCCGCAGGCAAATTGGCGAGAACACGGCAACAACACGGCAACAACACGGCAACAACACGGCAACAACGCGGCAACAACACGGCGGAAAACATGGAGGCAACATGGAGGCGACAGCAGTACACCACCTACTACGGTCACTCGGCGTGCCACACGCAGCGTTGTCAGGCGGCGATCTGCCGGCGCGGTCGCCCATAGACGGACAGCGCATCGCGGCGGTGCATACCACCGCGGTCGCCGATGTGCCCGGGCTGGTCGAGACGGCGCGACGTGCCTTCGATAACTGGCGCCGTGTGCCCGCGCCACGGCGTGGCGAACTGGTGCGGCTGCTCGGCGACGAATTGCGGGCGAGCAAAGAGGCGCTCGGTCGCATCGTCACCTTGGAGACTGGCAAGATCCTGCAGGAGGGGCTCGGCGAAGTCCAGGAAATGATCGATATCTGCGATTTCGCGGTCGGCTTGTCTCGACAACTGTACGGGCTGACGATGCCATCGGAGCGTCCGTCTCACCGCATGGCCGAAACGTGGCATCCGTATGGACCGTGCGCGGTGATTACCGCCTTCAATTTTCCGGTTGCGGTCTGGTCGTGGAATGCGGCGCTCGCCCTGGTGTGCGGGGACCCGGTGATCTGGAAGCCATCGGAGAAGACGCCGCTCACCGCGCTGGCGGTGCAGGCGGTGTTCGAGCGTGCCGGGGCGCGCTTTGGCGATGCACCGGCCGGTTTGAACCAGCTTGCGATCGGCACGCGTGAACTGGGCGCGGCACTCGCCGCGCACGCGCATCTGCCACTGATCAGCGCGACCGGCAGCACGCGGATGGGACGCGCCGTGGCGGCTGCCGCCGCGCCTCGCTTCGCGCGCACGATTCTGGAACTGGGCGGCAACAATGCCTCGATCGTCTGCCCGAGTGCGGACCCGCACCTGGTGCAGCGCGCGGTGGTGTTCGCCGCAGCGGGTACCACGGGCCAGCGCTGCACCAGTCTGCGCCGCCTTTTCGTGCACGAGTCGATTTACCCGGGGATGGTCGAAGGCATTCAGAGCGTTTTCCGCCAGATCCGCGTCGGCAACCCGTTCGATGCGAACGCCATGGTCGGACCGTTGATCGACGAGGACGCTTTTGCGCGCATGCAGCACGCCTTGGCCGCCGCGCGGCAGCAGGGGGGCGCGGTGACCGGGGGCGAGCGCGTCGAGGCGGGCTTCTCGCCCGACGCATACTATGTGCGGCCGGCGCTTGTGGAGATGCCGCAGCAAACCGCGACGGTGCGCGAAGAGACGTTCGCGCCGATTCTGTATGTGATGCGTTATCGCGATCTGCCGGACGCCATCGCCGCGCACAACGATACGCCGTATGGACTGTCGTCGAGCATCTTCACCAATGACCTGCGGGAAATGGAGACGTTCTTATCGGCGCTCGGCAGCGATTGCGGGATCGCGAACGTGAACATGGGTCCGAGCGGCGCCGAGATCGGCGGGGCGTTCGGCGGCGAGAAAGCGACTGGCGGCGGCCGCGAAGCGGGTTCGGACGCGTGGAAGGCGTACATGCGCCGCGCGACCCATACGATCAACTACGGCGACGCGCTGCCGCTCGCGCAGGGAATCCGGTTCGATGTCTGAGGCGTAAAGGGAGGTCGAATCGAATCGTGCAAGGTTCAGCGACGCTTGATCAGCCGCGTGCGCACGTGTTCCTTCATGGGCGTATCCAATTCGACGCGATGCTCGATCTGGCCCGCGACCAGGGCCGCGACCGGCAACCCGTCGCGATAGAGCAAGCGATTGCCCGGCACGGCGGGCACTTTCTGTCCGGGCAGCAGCGTGCCCGCCAGGTTCAGCGGATCGGCGCCGGATACGCAGACGATCGCACCATCCGGCGGGCGTTTGCGTACTTCGCGCAGCAGCGGCACCGCTTCGGGCAGGGCGAACTGCTCGCCCGCCAGCCCGCTGACAAAGCGCCCTCCGCGAATCTCTCCGCGAGCCTCGAGCCGGTGCAATACCCGCAGCAGGTCGCGCCACGGCGGCAGCCAGTCGGCTTCGCGTTCGAGCAGGCGCCAGAACACTACGCCATAGCGGCGCAGCAAGGTCATGGCGATGTGTTCGAGATCCGCATTGGCGTCAGCGTCGCCGTTTTTCGCAGGCCGGCGCGTCAAGGCCCAGCGGCCGGCGTCATCCATCCCGCCAATCAGGCCGTTGCCGCGCCGACGTCTGCCGGCGTGCGCGCTGCGCCTCGCCGCGGGCGCCAGCAGCGCGCGCAAGCCCGCAAAGCTGTCCGCGTTGACCAGTCCCGCGTTCACCAGTTCGCCGAGCGCGTCTTCCAGTTCGGTGCGCAACATGCGTGCGTCGCTCAACAATTCGTCGAAAAACATCGCGCCATCACGCGTCAGCGCGTCATGGACACGCTGTGCCCGCGACGACAACCCGGGCTGCTTCAGGTCGTCGACCAGCGCGCTCCACGTGCCGATGCGCCGTCGCGGCAGAAGCACGATCGGCGTCGCGCGCACCGGACCGCTGGCCGATCGCGCCGGCGCGCTCAGCCGGCTCCAGACCATCTTGCCGGAGCGGCATAGTTCATCCAGCCAGTAGCTCGCGTAGTCGTCGACCCGCGCCGGCAGGATCTCCGTCTCCCAAGCGCCGGCCGCCGCCTGGAATCCTTCGAGTTGCCCGACCACGCCCGCGAGCGCGTCGCGTCCGCGTCCCAGCGTGCCGGGCGCCACGCGTTGCCAATCGAACAGGAAGCGCATGAAGTCCTGTCGTTCGACCGGTTCGATCTCGTGGCGCAGGCGTTTGACCGTGTAGCGATGGATGCGCGCCAGCAAATGCCGCTCGCACCATTCTTCATCGGTGGCGTGCGGCGTGAAGCGGCCACGCATCACAAAGCCTTCCGCTTCGAGGCGTGTCAGCGCCGGCGCAACCGCGCCAACGGGCAAAGCCAACGCCGCGGCGATCAGCGCAGCGGGCACGGGACCGCAGCCGGTCAGCCTGGCGCGGACCACTTCCAACAGTGCGTCGTCGCGGGGGCACGCATCGGCGTAGCCCTTCGGCGGCCGCAACGCCGGTTCGAGCGTGGCCGTCGGATGAATCGCTTGCAAGCAGGTCAGGCGCTCGACCGGCGCCCACAGCACCCGTTGCGTCCCGACTCGCATGCGCGTCGCGCGGCCTCCGTTGGCCAAGGCGTCGAGGTACGTCCCCCAGTGTTCGCCGCGCGCCGCTTCCGTCTCGTTGATGCAGCCCAATCCCATCAGCGCATCATGCATTTCGTCCGCGTTGCGCACCTGCGGCCAGGCTTCGTCGCGGACCGCGTCGATGGCGTCTGCATCGAGGACGCCGAGATCGTCCGTGGACGCCGGGTCGCTCCAACGCCGGTTCAGCACGGCCTGGGTGCGGCGCTCTTCGATCGGGGCGTCGTCGAGGAAGGCATACGGCCGCGCATTCAGGATCTCCGCCGCGAGTACCGACGGCGCCGGCAAATCGCGCGTCACGGTGCCGATCTCGCCGGATTCGATACGCTTCAGCATGGCGAGCCAGCCGTCCGTGTCCATCGCTTCGTGCAGGCAGTCGTCGATGGTCTGGTCGACCAGCGGATGGCGGGGCACCTCACGCTCGCCCGCGATGTTCTCCAGGCATGCCGCCTGCTCGGGAAAGACCGCCGCAAGCAGATCCTCGCTTTTCATGCGCTGCAGTTGCGGCGCGACCTTACGTCCGCTGGCGAAGCGCGGCAGCGCGAGCGCGGTCGTCGCGTTCCAGCGCCAGCGCACGCCGAACAGCGGCGCATCGAGCAGCGCCTGGATCAGCACGTGTTCGGCGCTGTTCGAGTGCAGGTAGCGCCATACTTCATCGAGCGCGAAGCTGTGGCTTTCCGACAGGGACAGCACGATCGCGTCCTCGGTCGCGGCCGCTTGCAGTTCGAAGTTGAAGGTGCGGCAGAAGCGCTTGCGTAGTGCGAGCCCCCAAGCGCGGTTGATCCGGCTGCCGAACGGCGCATGGATCACCAGTTGCATGCCGCCGGATTCATCGAAGAAACGCTCGATCACGAGCGTTCGTTGCGTCGGCAACACGCTCAATGCGGCGCGCGTGCGCGCTAGGTATTCGACAATCTGCCGCGCGGCCGCATCGTCGAGCCCGATCTCGTTGATCAGCCAGTCGATGGCCGGTTCGAGCGGGGCGGAGCGCGCGGCGGCGCCGCTCAACAGCCGGTCGATCTCTGCCCTGAGCCGCGAAACCGCTAGCGACAATTCGGCGCTGCGTCCCGGCGCTTCGCCGAGCCAGAACGGGATGTTCGGCGGCTGGCCGTGGGCGCTCTCGACGCGCACGCGCCCCGTTTCCACTTTGAGGATGCGATATGAGGCATTGCCGAGTTGGAAAATGTCCCCGCTTAGGCTCTCGACCGCAAAGTCTTCGTTGACGGTGCCGATGTTGAGTCCTTGCGGTTCGAGCACCACCGTGTAGTCGGCGTTTTCGGGGATCGTGCCGCCCGACGTGACCGCGATCGTCTTGCTGCCGCGCCGGCCGCGCAGCGTGCCGCTGACCGCATCCCGATGAAGGTAGGCGCCACGATGACCATGCCGAGTCGTGAAGCCTTCGGCGAGCATTTTTAGGACTGCGTCATAGGTCTCGCGGTCGAGCCGCGCATACGGCTGCGCGCGACGCACCAGTTCGAACAGCGCATCGGCATCCCATTCCTGGCAGGCCACCTCGGCGACGATGTGCTGTGCGAGTACGTCGAGCGGTGCGCGCGGAATCGAGAGCGTATCCAGTTCGCCGCGCCGTGCGCAGTCGAGCAGCGCCGCGCATTCGATCAGATCGTCGCGCGAGATCGGGAACAGGCGAGCTTTCGGCACGGCGTCGATCTGATGGCCGGAACGGCCGGCGCGCTGCAAAAACGAGGCGATCGTGCCCGGCGAGCCGAGCTGGCAGACCAGATCGATGTCGCCGATATCGATGCCCAGTTCGAGCGATGCCGTGGCAATCAGCACACGCAGATCGCCGCGCTTGAGCCGTTGTTCCGCGTCGAGCCGATGCTCCTTGGCAAGGCTGCCGTGGTGCGCCGCGACCGCCTCCTCGCCAAGCCGTTCGGTCAGATGCCGGGCCGCGCGTTCGGCCATGCGGCGCGTGTTGACGAACACCAGCGTGGTGCGATGCTGCGCGACCAGTTCCGCAATGCGATCGTAGACGCGCTCCCAAACGTCATTGGCCATGACCGCTTCGAGTGGCGCCGGGGGCACTTCGAGCGCGAGTTCGCGCCGGCGCGTATGGCCGATGTCGACGATCTCGCAAGCGGGGCTGTTGTCGTTGCCGATGGCAGTGCCGGCGCCAGTGCCAGCCTTAGCGTCAGCGTCAGCCTTAGCCATAGCGTTAGCATCGCCAATTCCAACACCGCCGCCCGCGCCGATTAGAAACCGCGCGACCGCGCTGATCGGCTTCTGGGTCGCCGACAAACCGATACGCGTCAGGCGCCGTGCGCACAACGCCTGTAGTCGCTCCAGACTCAGCGCCAAATGGCTGCCGCGCTTGTTGCCGGCAATGGCGTGGATCTCATCCACGATCACGCTGCGCACGGTGGCGAGCATGCGCCGCCCGGAATCCGAGCCGAGCAGCACATAAAGCGATTCCGGCGTCGTGACGAGAATATGCGGCGCGCGCTTGCGCATCGCGACGCGTTCGGGCTGTGTGGTGTCGCCGGTGCGCACTGCGGTGCGAATTTCCAGCGGCGGCAGCTGGCGGCGCTCAAGCTCGCCGACGATGCCGGCGAGCGGCGCCAGCAAGTTGATGCGGATATCGTTCGACAAGGCCTTCAGTGGCGACACGTAAACCACCATCGTCTCGTCGGGCAAGGTCCCACCGTTGCGCAGCCCCTCGTGCACCAATTCGTCGATGGCCGACAGAAAAGCGGTCAGCGTCTTTCCCGAGCCGGTTGGCGCCGCGACCAGCGTCGAACGGCCGTCGCGAATTAGCGGCCACGCGCGCGCCTGCGCTTCGGTAGCGGTCGCAAAGGCGCTTCGAAACCAGCTTGCCACCGCCGGATGGAAATCCGACAGCGCGTCCGGGACCGAGTGAACGACGTTCATGGCTCGGTATATACGGCCGCCCGCGCTGATATGCAACCCGCCCCGGTCCAGGGTTTACCCCTGAGCACAGCAAGCATCGGTTCCAATGGCCCCTGAGTCCGGCAAGCAACGGCTCCGAAGTAAACCCTGAGTCCGGCAAGCAACGGTTCCAGGGGTAAACCCCTGAGCATATCGAGCAAATTTCCCTTGGAGAACGCCAGATCGTTTGCTACATTATTTTGCATGCAAAATTCAAAATAAAGCCGAAGGGCAACTAGGAGTCGCAATGATTAAGCTAGATTTTCACCCCGCTGGTCGTCACTTCCTGCAGATTCCGGGGCCCAGCCCGGTGCCGGATCGCATTCTGCGGGCCATGAGCTACCCGACCATCGACCACCGCGGGCCGGAGTTCGGCGCGCTCGGGCTCAAGGTGCTCGAGGGCATCAAAAAGATCTTCAAGACACAGCATCCGGTGATCATCTACCCGGCGTCCGGCACGGGCGCATGGGAAGCGGCGCTGTCGAACACGCTGAGCCCGGGCGACACGGTGCTGATGTACGAGACGGGGCACTTTGCGACGCTGTGGAAAAAGATGGCCGAAGCGCTGGGCCTGAAGCCCGAATTCCTCGGCCTGCCCGGCATCGAGGGTTGGCGCGGCGGCGTGCGCGCGGACATGATCGAAGCGCGCTTGCGCGCCGACAGCGGACACCAGATCAAGGCGGTCTGCGTGGTCCATAACGAGACGTCGACGGGCGTGACCTCGGACATCGCCGCGGTGCGCTGCGCCATCGATGCGGCCGGCCATCCGGCGCTGCTGTTGGTCGACACGATTTCCGGCCTGGCGTCGGCGGATTATCGCCATGACGAGTGGGGCGTCGACGTAACCGTATCCGGCTCGCAGAAGGGCCTGATGCTGCCGCCGGGCATCAGCTTCAACGCCGTGTCGCCCAAGGCGATCGAAGCCAGCCGCAGCGCCAAGCTGCCGCGCGCCTTCTGGGGCTGGGCCGAGATCATCGAGTCGAACCGCACCGGCTACTGGCCTTACACGCCGAACACGAACCTGCTTTATGGGTTGTCCGAAGCGCTGGAGATGATACTCGACGAGGGGCTCGATAACGTGTTCGCGCGCCACCGTCGTCTCGCCGAAGCTTGCCGCCGCGCGGTGCGCACATGGGGCCTGGAGATCCAGTGCGCCGACCCGACCGTGTACAGCCCGGTGCTGACCGGCGTCATGACGCCGGAAGGAATCGACGCCGACGCGGTGCGCAAGACCATCTACGAGCGCTTCGACATGTCGCTCGGCACCGGCCTGGGCAAGATGAAAGGCCGCATGTTCCGCATTGGCCACCTGGGCGACTGCAACGACCTGACGCTGCTGGCGACGCTGGCCGGCGTGGAGATGGGACTGAAGCTTGCCGGCGTGCCCGTGGCCGGCAGCGGCGTGCCGGTGGCGATGGACTACCTTGCATCGCCGTCCTGCGCGTCGCAGCTGAAAACAGCCGCATAAGCGAGAAGGCCGAACGACAAGCCTTCACTAGCAGTACCGGATTCAGCCGCTCGCAGAAGCGGCGATCCATCGACTGGCGCCCGCCGCAGGCGCGCGCCAGTCGACATAACAGCGGAGACAAGCATGAAACGTATTCGACCGACCAGCGTCGTCCTGGCGATGCTGTGCGTCATGTATTTCATCACCTATCTAGACCGTGTCAACGTCAGTGCCGCCGCCCCCGGATTCGGCAAGGAATTCGGCCTGTCGCACACCCAAATCGGCCTGGTGTTCTCGGCATTCGCGTACCCGTACTTGGTATTCCAGATCATCGGCGGTTGGATCAGCGACCGTTTCGGTGCGAAGCGCACCCTGATCGTATGCGGCGGACTGTGGGCGGTCGCGACCCTGCTGACCGGTTTCGCGGGCGGGATGACGTCGCTGCTGGCGGCGCGCGTGTTGCTCGGCTTCGGCGAAGGCGCGACCTTCCCGGCCGCGACGGCGGCCATGTCGCGCTGGTTCCCGAAGGAACAGCGCGGCTTCGCACAGGGCCTCACCCATGCGGCCGCGCGCGTCGGCAATGCGGCAGCGCCTGGCGTGGTGGTCGCGGTGATGGCGGCCTATAGCTGGCGAGCCTCGTTCTGGCTCTGCGGCGTTTTCAGTCTGGTCTGGGTCGTCCTGTGGGCGGTCACGTTCACGGAGCAGCCCACGGATCATCCGCGCATCACCCGGGCCGAGCTAGACAAGCTGCCCGCGCCTAAACCGAAGGCCGCCCACGTGCCTTGGGGGGCGCTGTTCAAGCGGATGGCGCCGGTCACACTGGTGTACTTCTGCTACGCCTGGACGCTGTGGTTGTTTCTCAGCTGGATTCCGCAGTACTTCCTGCACCGTTATCACCTCGATCTGCAAAAGTCGGCAATCTTCGCATCGAGCGTTTTTTTCGCCGGCGTGATCGGCGACGCGCTGGGCGGCGTCGTCACCGACAAGCTGTTGAAACGCACTCGCAACGTGAAGTTGGCGCGCAGTTGGATGGTGTCGGTGTGCATGCTGTTGACCCTGCTCTCGCTTGTGCCGCTGATCGTTGTGCACAGCTTGTACGTGTCGATGGCGTGCCTCGCCGCGGGTTTCTTCTTCTCCGAATTGACGATCGGACCCATGTGGGCGATCCCGATGGACATCGCGCCGGAACATGCGGGTACCGCGAGCGGGATGATGAACACCGGCTCGGCGCTGGCCGCCATCATCTCGCCGGTGTTGGCCGGTTTCCTCATCGACCGCTTCGGCAACTGGGACTTGCCGTTCCTCGCCAGCGTGGCGCCGATGGCCGTCGGCGTGGTGATGGCGTTGCGTATGCAGCCGGAGAGCAAGTTCGAAAGCAAGGCCCTGCCCAGCGCGTCGCCGCTGCGGGTTTGAGCGCATCATGGAGAAGACCAACGTGGACACCGCAATCGATCAGGCAACACTCGCCGACCTGCTGCATCGCGCACATGGGACGGGCTCAATGATTTCCGCGCTGCCGCCGGCGCTGACGCCGGCCGACGCCGACGCCGCGTTAGCGTTGCAGCATCAGGTGCTGCGGCTGCGCGGCGCGCGCATCGGCGGTTGGAAGGTCGGTTCCAAATCGGCGAACGGACCGATCCACGGCGCGCTGCTGCCCCACGACTGCGTCTTGCAGAACGGTGCTATGGCGCCGCTGCGGCGCTTCGGCCATTGCGGGCTCGAATTGGAAATCGCCTTCGCGTTCGGACGGCGCTTCGAGCCTTCGCCGACGCCTTATTCGGAGCAAGAGGTGGCTGCCGGCGTGAGTTCGATGGTGGCGACCATCGAGATCGTCGCAAGCCGTTTTGCCGATTGGCCGAATGTCCATCCGCTGGCGCAACTGGCCGACTTCCAGAACCATGGCGCGCTGGTTGTCGGCAAGCCCTCGCCTTATCAGGATAACTATCCGTTCATGGCGCCCGAGATGACGTTTACGTACAACGGAGCGAACGTCGTTCAGGGCGCGCCCGCGAATACGGCCGGCGATCCGCGCCGCTTGCTCGCTTGGGTCGTCAACCAGTGCACGGGGCGAGGCCTTGCGTTCGAACCGGAAATGATCGTCACCGCCGGGACCTACACCGGGCTGTTCGTGCCGACGGAGCCGGGTACGGCGGTCGGCCGCATCGCCGGACTCGCGGAAGTCAGTCTCACGCTAGCCTGACGCCGACTTACCGGTGGCTGCGAATATCGCGGCCAAGACCGCGCGGTTCCATGAATTTTGCACGTTGCAGCGCACTTTCGCAGGTCGCCATGGATAATAAGTCTTCCTCATTCATCGTCAAGCCGATCCATCTGGTCCCGTCGGCGGGGCGCGTCGACACGCCGCTCGCGAACCGGCTGCGCCGCGAGTTGCGCGGCGACGTGCTGTTCGACGACGCGAGTCGAGGCCGCTATGCGACCGATGCGTCGATCTACCAGATCGCGCCGATCGGCGTGGTGGTGCCTAGGGACCAGGCTGATCTGTTGGTCGCGCTCGACATCGCGCGCGACCAGCAGGTACCGCTGCTGGCGCGCGGCGCGGGCACCAGTCAGTGCGGGCAGACCGTCGGCGAGGCGCTGGTGATCGATACCAGCAAATGGCTGAACAACGTGATCGATTTCGACCCCACGGCGCGCACCGTTACGGTCGAGCCCGGCATTGTGCTCGATCACCTCAATGCCTGGCTGAAGCCTCATGGGCTATGGTTTCCGGTGGATGTGTCGACCGGCGCGCAGTGCACCATCGGCGGGATGGCGGGCAACAATTCCTGCGGGTCGCGCTCGATCGAGTATGGAAACATGGTGCATAACGTGTTGTCGATCGATGCGGTGCTCGCCGACGGCACGCGCGGCCGCTTCGGCCCGGTGAGCGGGGCGCTGCACGCGCCGAGGCTGCAATCGATCCTGCAAGGCGTGCAGCGGATCGCATCGCGCGAGCGCGACGAAATCGCCGCGCGGGTTCCGAAAGTGCTGCGTCGTGTCGGCGGCTACAACATCGATATCTTCGATTGCCAAAACCCTCGTGCCTACACCGATGACGGTGTCGCGAATCTGGCGCATCTGCTGGTCGGCTCGGAGGGGACGCTCGCCTTCAGCCGTGAGTTGACGCTGAAGCTCGCACCGCTGCCGGCGCACAAGACGCTCGGCGTGGTGAGTTTCCCGACTTTTTCCCAGGCGATGGCGGTCACGCAGCATATCGTCAAGCTTCGGCCGACCGCGGTCGAGGTCGTCGACCGCACCATGATCGAACTGGCGACCGGCAATCCGGCGTTTCGGCCGGTGATCGAAAAGGCCTTGGTCGGGCAACCGGACGCGATTCTGTTGGTCGAGTTCGCAGGCGAAGAGCGCGATCTGCAACGGGCTCGGCTCGACGACCTGGCCGAGCTGCTGGGCGAGCTGGGCTTGCCCGACTCGGTGGTCAAAATGCCCGATCCGCAAGCGCAAAAAGCCCTGTGGGACGTGCGCAAGGCGGGCCTGAACATCATGATGAGCATGAAGGGCGACGGCAAGCCGGTGTCCTTCATTGAGGATTGCGCGGTTCCGCTCGAACACCTGGACGAATACACTAGCCGGCTCACTGAAGTGTTCCATCGGCACGGCACGGAAGGCACCTGGTATGCACACGCGAGCGTCGGCACGCTGCACGTGCGGCCGATTCTCGACATGCGACGCGATGGCGCCGTGAAAATGCGGGCGATCGCGGAAGAGGCTGCGGCCTTGGTGCGCGAGTACAAGGGCGCGTACTCGGGCGAACACGGCGACGGGCTGTGCCGTGGCGAGTGGGTGGCGTGGCAGTATGGTCCGCGCATCAACGCGGCGTTTCGCGACATCAAGACCCTGTTCGACCCGGACAACCGCTTCAATCCCGACAAGATCGTGCATCCGCCGAAAATGGACGATGCGCGCAATTTTCGTTTCGCGCCCGGCTATCGCGAGCGCGCGGCCGAGACCGCGCTCGACTGGTCCGCATGGAACGTGAAGCGCGCTCCGCTGAGTGGCGAAACGACCTTGCCCGGCACGGGCGGCGACCTGACCGGCGGGTTGGCGAAGGCGGTCGAGATGTGCAACAACAATGGCCACTGCCGCAAGTTCGACGCGGGGACGATGTGTCCGAGTTACCGCGTGACGAAGGACGAGCAGCACGTGACGCGCGGCCGGGCGAATACGCTGCGGCTCGCGGTGTCGGGGCAGCTCGGCGAGGATGGACTGGCGAGCCGGGAGGTCATAGAGACGCTGGACCTGTGCGTGTC
>Ga0310811_10009909_pt1 | contig 12316 bp, 16 predicted proteins | sample YCmetagenome_FD_207642 | JGI IMG/M metagenome (GOLD analysis project Ga0310811, IMG submission 207642) | Soil microbial communities from experimental microcosm in Duke University, North Carolina, United States - YC | ecosystem: Engineered > Artificial ecosystem > Soil microcosm > Unclassified ... | reverse complement strand
TGTGGCGGGGCGACAGAAGCGGGTAGTGATCGAGAGCGGCGAGCTGCTGAAGCGGCTGCAGGATCTGATCTACGATTTTCATACCATCGGATGCTTCGATGAGGCGCGGCCGCATCTGCTGTGGCTGATGGAGATCGCCGAGCGGGAAACGGCGCAGTAAGCGGCGCGAAACCGACCCGAACTCAAAGCGCGAAGCGCATGGCGCAGCGGCCGCGGAGGCCGCGCTCGGTCTCGGCGCGGAGGGTTTCGCGGAGACGGCCGATGAGGCGGTCGAGCTCGACGAAGCCGTAGCGCACGTAAAACGGTCCGTTCCACGGCACGGTGCGGAAGGTGGTCAGGGTGAGCGCGGCGAGACCGCGGACGCGGGCTTCGGCGGCGGCGGTATCGAGCAGGCGGCGGCCGAGGCCCCGGCGCTGGAACTCGGGCACGACGGCAAGCGCGAGGATATGGAGGGCATCGTCCCAGATGTCGGCGCGCAGCTCGCCGGCGGGCGTAGTGCCATCCTCGGCGATCCACACCGTGCCGGCGGCGATCAGGGGCAGGATCGACTCCGCCGTCGCGGGAGGCTCGTCGGCGACCCAGGCGAATTCGGGGATCGTGCGGAACAAGGCGCCCGCCGCGACTTCGATGGCGGGGAGCGTGGCGGCATCGGCGGGGCGCGCGGAACGGATGACGATCATGGCCGCCGGTGTAGCGCCGCCGCCCTGCAAATTTCTACAAGACGGCTCCGGCCCGGCCCCCTAACCTGCCCGCACATGCCCCGGGGGTTCGTTTGAGCGAGCAGTCTTTCGCCAGCCGCTATGCGCTGGCCTTCATCTTCACGACCATGCTGGTCGACACCATTGGGCTCGGGATCATCATCCCGGTCGCGCCCAAGCTGATCGCCGAGCTGACGCATGAATCGCTGTCGGGCGCGGCACGCTGGGGCGGACTTCTGTTCTTCCTGTTCGCGTTGATGCAGTTCTTCTTCTCGCCGGTGCTGGGAAACCTGAGCGACCGCTTCGGGCGGCGGCCAGTGCTGATCCTGTCGCTGCTCGCGCTCGGGATCGATTATGCGCTCTCCGGGTTTGCGCCGAACATCACCTGGCTGATCGTGGCGCGCATCCTGTCGGGCATGGCGGCGGGCTCCTATGCCGCGATCAACGCCTATATCGCGGATGTCTCGCCGCCGGAGAAGCGCGCGGCGAATTTCGGACTGACCGGCGCGGCGTTCGGCATCGGCTTCGTACTCGGGCCGGCGTTGGGCGGGGTGCTGGGCGATCACTTCGGCACGCGGGCGCCGTTCTTCCTCGCCGCGGCGATCAGCGTGCTGAATGCCGGTTTTGGTTGGCTGGTGCTGAAGGAATCGCTGCCGCCGGAACGGCGGCGGACATTCGAGCTGTGGCGCGCCAACCCGATCGGCTCGCTGCTGGCCATCCGGCGCTATCCGATGATCTTCGGGTTGATCGGTGTGTTCGTGCTGGGACGTCTCGCGCATGACGCCAATCCGGCGACCTGGACCTTCTACACGATGGAGAAATTCCACTGGGGGCCGGGCGATGTCGCGATGAGCCTGGTCGCCGTCGGCATCCTGACCACTTTCTCCTTCGGCGTCCTGCCGCGGCTGATCGTGCCGCGCATCGGCGAGACGCGCGCGGTCTATGTCGGCCTGTTCTTCGCCGCGCTCGGCTATGCCGGATACGCCTTCTCGAGCCAGCCCTGGATGCTCTATGCCTCGATGCTGGTCTGGGCGCTGGGCGGCGTCGGCAATCCGGCGCTGAACTCCATCGTCTCGCGCCAGGTCGCGGCCAACGAGCAGGGCGAATTGCAGGGCGCGCTCGCGAGCCTGGGCAGCGCGACGTCGATCTTCGCGCCGCTGGTGATGACGGGACTGTTCTCGTTCTTCACCGGACCCAGGGCACCGGTCTATTTCCCGGGCGCATCGTTCCTGGCCGCCGGGCTGTTCGAGCTCGGCGCGCTTCTCATCTTCATCGTGATGCACAACCGGCTGCGCGTCGCGCCGGTCGAGGCAACGCAATAGCGCTGCCCGCGAAGTGCGGACGCGTCAGGCCGAACGTGGGTCTTGAGGGCTAGTGGACGACGCTATTTCGCAAGCGTTCGAGTTCGTCCTTGATGCGAAGCTTTTCTTTTTTCAGTGCGGCGACCGTGGCTTCGCTCCAGTCGGGATTCGCCATTTCGGTGTGGATGCGCTCTTCCAGTCTCTTATGTTTTTCGGAGAGTTCCTGGATATGCCCCTGTAGTGCCATGTTGCACCTCATGTTTTAGGCCCGAGAATTAGATCACTGTGACAGGGCTGTGTCACGCCCTCTTCCGCCTTTGCTTTCCGCCCTGTAAATGGAACCCGACATGGCCCGGATTGCGGAAACCCTTGAAAAGGAACGGATAGTCGTCGGCATCAGCGGTGCCTCCGGCGTCACCTATGGCATTCGCCTGCTCGAGGCGCTTTCCGAACTTAAGGTTGAGTCGCATCTGGTCGTGACCAAGGCGGCCGAGATGACCATTGCGCTGGAGACGACCTTCAAAGCGAAGGCGGTGAAGGCGAAGGCCGACCACGTCTATGCGCCCGCCGATATCGGGGCGTCGATCGCGTCGGGGACGTTCAAGACCAAGGGCATGATCGTGGCGCCCTGCTCCGTCCGCTCCTGGAGCGAGATCGCGACGGGCGTGACGACGGGGCTTCTCACCCGCGCGGCGGACGTGACGCTGAAAGAACGGCGGCCGCTGGTGCTGATGGTGCGCGAGACGCCGCTGCATGTGGGGCATCTGCGCACGCTGGCGCAGCTCGCCGAGATGGGCGCGATCATCCTGCCGCCGCTGCCGGCCTTCTACGACGAACCGCACAAGATCTCCGACTTCGTCGATCAGATCGTCGCCCGGGCGCTCGATTTGGTGGGATATGATTGGCCGAAGCGGAAGCGCTGGACCGGAAGACCGAGGCGCAATGACGAGTGAAGTGACGCGGCCCGACGAAGTGGGGCTTCGGGCCAAGCTCGCCGAGCTGACCCAGGAGCACCGCGACCTCGACAATGCCCTGGCGGCGCTGATCGATATGGGCGGGCGCGACCAGCTGCAGATCACGCGGCTGAAGAAGCGCAAGCTTCAGCTGAAGGACGAGATCACCAAGATCAACGACCAGCTGCTTCCGGATATAATCGCCTGATTTAACGAACGCTGCGCTTATGCGCGTACATCGCTTCGTCGGCGCGGGCCATGGCCTGGTCGGCGTCGTCGCCGGCTTTCAGTTCGAAGGCGCCATAGGCGAAGCTGAGCTGGATCGATTTGCTGTTCCAGATGGTCGGCGCGGCGCGAAGCTTCTCGGCCAGCACATCGGCCTTCTTGTGCGCCTGGGCCTGGTCGGCATGGCTCAGGAGAATGCCGAACTCGTCGCCACCGAGACGCCCGACACAGTCGCTGTCGCGGACATTGGCGCTGAGCACATTGGCGAAGTTGAGCAGCGCGGCGTCGCCGCCGGCATGGCCATAGGTGTCGTTGATCTTCTTGAAGTCGTTGAGATCGAAATAGATCAGGCTGGCCGGCGTGCCGTAGCGGCCGGCGAAGGCGATGTAGCGTGTCAGCTCGCGCACGAAGGCGCGGCGGTTGAGGAGCGGCAGGAGCTGATCCTGATCGGCATGCTTCTCGGCCTCGTCGAGACGGGCGCGGGTGGCGGAGAGCTCGCGGCGCAGATTATCGACCTCGCCCATCAGGGTCAGGATCGCGTCGCGCACGCGCGGCGTGAACTCGCCTTCGGGAATGCCGAGGACGCTGGCAGTGGCGGCCACGGTCGCTGGCGTGGAGGCAGCCGGAACCGCTTCGGCCGCGCGCGCATAAGCGGCGGCGCCGATGGAACGCGTACCTTTCGCTGGACCTGTGCGCTCGATCTTCATGAGCGATCCCTTCGGCCATTCTGGCGGCAAAACAATACTAAGACCCTTTTAACAATTCCTTTATGAAACAAACCAAATGGTAAAAGGGCGTCAACCAGGGCTTTTCCCGAGGGATTTCAACCGTATAATGCGACGCTTCCTCGGCCGGTGATTCTACCTGAGAGTGTCCGGAAGCATGCCAAATCCCAAACCCGTTGTCGGCATCATCATGGGCAGCCAGTCCGACTGGCCGACCCTGAAGCCGGCGTCCACGATCCTGGCCGAGCTGGGGGTGGCGCATGAGTGCCGGATCGTCTCGGCCCACCGCACCCCGGACCGGATGAGCCGCTATGCCAGGAGTGCGGCGGGGCGCGGGCTGAAAGTCATCATCGCCGGCGCCGGCGGCGCGGCGCATCTGCCCGGCATGACGGCTTCGATGACGACACTGCCGGTGCTGGGCGTGCCGGTGGAGTCGAAAGCCCTCAAAGGCATGGATAGCTTGCTCTCCATCGTCCAGATGCCGGGCGGGATCCCGGTCGCGACGTTTGCGATCGGCGAGAGCGGCGCGAAAAACGCGGCGCTGCATGCCGCGGCGATCCTGGCGCTGGGCGATGCGCGGCTAGCCAAGCGGCTGGCGGCATGGCGCGAAAAGCAAACAGCCTCCGTCGCCGAAATACCGTCCGACAAATGAGTGCCGTCGTCGCACCGGGTGGGACCATCGGGATTCTGGGTGGCGGACAGCTGGGCCGGATGCTGGCGCTCGCAGCAGCGCGGTTGGGCCTAAAGACGCATATCTATTGCCACGACAAGAATGCACCGGCGTTTCAGGTCAGCGATGCGCATACGGTCGGCACCTTCGAGGATCTCGCGGCGGTGAGCGCCTTCGCGGCGAAATGCGATGCGGTGACGTTCGAGTTCGAGAACATTCCGGCGGCGACGGTGGCGCAGATCGCGCGGAGCAAGCCGGTCTTTCCCCGCGCGCGGGCGCTCGAACTGACACAGGACCGCTTTGACGAAAAAAACTTCGTCCGGTCGCTCGGCCTCACCACGCCGCGCTTCGCCGCAGTCGATTCCGAACTCGAGGCGCGCAAGCTGTTCGAGAATTATCGCGGCCGGGCGGTGCTGAAGACGCGGCGCTTCGGCTATGACGGCAAGGGTCAGGCCAAGCCGAAGAGCGCCGATGAGGCCGCAGCGGCCTATGCGGCGTTCAAGATGCCCTGCATCATGGAAGCCTTCATCGACTTCGACTACGAGGCTTCGGTGATTGCGGCGCGCGGGCGGGACGGAAGCTTCGCAGCCTACGACCCTCCGGAGAATGCGCATGAGGACCACATCCTCCGGCGCTCCATCGTGCCGGGGCGGCTGACACCGGAGCAGAGCGGCGAAGCGAAGGAGATCGCGCGCAAGATCGCCACCGCGCTCGACTATGTCGGCGTATTCGCCGTCGAGCTGTTTGTGCTCAAGGATGGATCGCTTCTGGTGAACGAGATCGCACCCCGGGTGCACAACTCCGGGCATTGGACGCTGGAAGCCTGCGCCGTCAGCCAGTTCGAGCAGCATATCCGCGCCGTCGCTGGCTGGCCGCTGGGCGATCCTTCGCGCCATGCCGATGCGGTGATAGAGAACATCATCGGCGAGGATGCTCTGGCTTGGGAAAGCTATGCCAGGCGACCGGGCGCGCTGCATCTCTATGGCAAGGCCGAGGCGCGGGCGGGGCGGAAGATGGGGCACTTTACGCAATTGTCCCCGTTGACGCGGGGCTGAGCCCCCAATAGGGTCCGCCGCCATGAAAATGACGCTGAAGCGCACGAAGACGACGACGAAGCCCGGCCGGGCTTCGGAGCTTGCGCGCGCGTAACGTCTGCCGCATCGCCTGATCCGAAGCCCCGCCGAAAGGTCCGGGGCTTTTTTATTGCCTGCTGGAGTGATCAATGAAGAAGAATCCAACCGTTGCCATCGTCGGCGCCACCGGCGCCGTGGGCGCCGAATTCGCCGCCTGCCTGGAGCAGCGCAAATTTCCGCTCGGCACGCTGAAGGCGCTCGCGAGCGCACGCTCGGCCGGCAAGACGATGGATTTCCGGGGTGAGAAGATCGTCGTCGAGGAGTTGACGGAAAAATCCTTCGACGGCGTCGACATCGCGCTGTTCTCGGCCGGGGGATCGATCTCGAAGAAATTCGCGCCGATTGCGGTCAAGGCGGGCGCGGTGGTCGTGGACAATTCCTCGGCCTTCCGCATGGATCCGGCGGTGCCGCTGGTGGTGCCGGAAATCAACGCGCGGCGCATCGCCGAGCACCATGGCATCATCGCCAATCCGAACTGCTCGACGATCACGGCGCTGGTGCCGCTGTGGCCGATCCACCGCAAGAACCGGATCAAGCGGATGATTATTTCGACCTACCAGGCCTCGAGCGGCGCTGGCGCCGCGGCGATGGAGGAGCTGGTGGAATCGACCCGCGCGCATCTCGAAGGCCGCGCCTATGCGCCGAAGGTGCTGCCGCATCCCTATGCCTTCAACGTCTTCAGCCACAACGACACGATCGATCCGGAGACCGGCTACAACGGGGAAGAGACCAAGGTCATCCGCGAGACCAGGAAGATTTTCGAGGACGACGCAATCCGCGTCGGCATCACCTGCGTGCGCGTGCCGGTGCTGCGGGCCCATTGCGAGGCGATCACCATCGAGTGCGAGAGCCCGATCACGGAAGACGAGGTCCGCACGATTCTGTCCGATGCGCCGGGTGTGAAAATCGTCGACGACCGCAAGAAGAACTATTTCCCGATGCCGATCGACGCCAGCGGCCAGGGCGACATCCTGGTCGGCCGCATCCGCAAGGATCTGAGCGACCCGACCGGGCATTCGGTGGCTATGTTCGTGTCGGGCGACCAGCTGCTGAAGGGCGCGGCGCTGAACGCCGTGCAGATCGCGGAGTATCTGCTCTGAAAACGCCTAGAGCGGTTCCAGGAAAAGTGTGCAGCGGTTTTCCGTCCGGAACCGCGACGAAACAAAGAGCTAGAGCATTTTTGCGATTCAACGAAGCGCGAAAATGCTCTAGCCCCGGCGGATGCTGAACGCGGCGAGCACGTCCGACAGCGGGGGCAAGCGATCGAAGGCCTGTTTGGCGCCGGCCTTGAATTTCTCGAACTGCATCACGTTTTCGATGCGGCCGGCGAGGAATTGCGCGGTGTCGGCCTCGCCTTCGCTGGTATCGGTGAACCAGCGCATCAACGTCGCCGTGTAGACACCCGAAAGGATGCCGCGCTTGGTGTAGAAGTTGAAATCGGTCGAGCTGTCGCCCGCGGCACGCCACATCGCATCGACAGTGCGCCAGATCAGCCGCGCGGCGCGCGGTGCGTTGGGCGGGAGCGAGAGGAAGGCAGCGACGCGGCGCGCGGCTTCCTTGTGCGGACGCACGGCCTCGATCCGCGCCATCACGGCGGCGGCGATGCGGGCACGGATCTTCATGGATTTCAGGTCCATGGCCGCAAGCTTCTCTTCCATCGCGGCATCGGCGGCTTCGGAGAAGGCATCGACAAGGCTGAGCGCGTTTTCGGGAAACAGGCGCTTGATAGCAGCCTTGTCGGCCTTCGCATCGGCGCCGCCGCGGGCGAGCGCTTTGTCGCTCACGCCATCGAACACGACATGCTTCAGCGCCGCTTCCAGGATTGCGGCTTTGAGAGCGGTATCGTCTTGAGTCTTCTTGCGCGCGGCCATGGGCTGTCTCCGGACGCCACGATTATCGGCGTCCGGAGTGCCAATGTCAGCCCCTTCAGGGGACGCGGATGTTCACATTGGCGGCTGGCGTGCCGCTGCCGCCGGCGCTGTAGAACAGTTTGGCGGTCATGTTCGACGGCATGGTGTCGGTCGAGGCGAGGCCCATGAAATAGCTCGTCTGGCCCGGGCAGACGCCGCTGCCGGCGAAGTTGATCACGATGGTCGCGCCGGTCTTGACCGCCGTCGCGACGCCGACATTGCCGAGGCCGCCCGTCGTGACCACGAACATGTCCTTGAGCGCACCACCGGGGCCGTAGGGACCCTTGGTCACGGTGCCGAAGGTGAACTGGATCGCGGTGACGCAATTGGCGACGGTGGGAGCACTCACCGAGGTCATGTCGACGCGATAGACATAGGCAAGCTTGCCGGCCATCGGCGCGGGTGCCGTGCCGGGATAGGTGCGCGATTGTAGGCGGCCCGTTCCGACATCGCCGGGCGGGGTGAAATTGCCGATCGAGTCGCTGACCGTGACGGTGCAGCTCGTGTTGAAGTGGCAATTGACCGCCGGCGCAGCGACGTTGACGACATCGAGCACGGCGGCATGAGCCGGTACGGCGGACACAAGGCCGAAAATCGCGGCCGGGATGAGGGATCTCGACAGATTCATGAAATGGCTCCCAGGTTGAAAACGGGAGCGAGGCTGCACCCTGTTTATGGCGCAAACAAGTAGACGCCGTTCAGGAAGTCCAGTGCCTGGCTTCGGTCTCGAAGATCAGCTTGCCGAGGTCGTTCATCCGGCTCGGATAGAGACGCCCGTCGAGATGGTCGCATTCATGCTGCACGACGCGGGCGTGGAAGCCCTTGGCGGTGCGGGCGATTTGCTTGCCTTCGAGATCGAAGCCGCGATAGCGGATGTGGAAGGGCCGCTCGACGAAGCCGCGCAGGCCGGGGACCGACAGGCAGCCTTCCCAGCCGCCTTCGAGCGTGGTGCCGACGAGCTCGATCTCAGGATTGATCAGCACGGTGAGCGGGGCGGTGTGGTCGAAGCGCTCCTCCTCCGAGAGGCCGGGATCGGAGCGGCCCTCGGGCGCCTGGAACACCACGACCCGGAGCGGGACGTGGACCTGCGGCGCGGCGAGGCCGGCGCCGTTGGCGTCGATCATGGTCTCGACCATGTCGGAGACGAGGCGGCGGATCTCCGGCGCGGCCGGATTGGCGACCGGTTGGGCGGTTTGGGCGAGGACGGGGTGGCCCATGCGGGCAATCTTCAGGATGGCCATGGTCTACGATATCTGCCGGGCGTTCCGCGCGAAAACACCAGCGCTTGATCATTGTTTGCGAAAATCCGTTCCGAAGCCCGCCGGTCGCGCGCCGGGGCGGGTCTGGAGCATCCACAAGCTCAGATAGGAATTTTGTCAGGCATCGTCAAGGCCGGGTAGACAGGCAAAAAACCATCTGATATCTCCCGCGCCTCCCAAAAACGGGCCAGGAGCCGAATTTGCAGATCATCGTCCGCGACAACAACATCGACCAGGCGCTCAAGGCGCTCAAGAAGAAGATGCAGCGCGAAGGCATCTTCCGCGAGATGAAGCTGCGCGGCCATTACGAGAAGCCGAGCGAGAAGCGCGCCCGCGAACGCGCCGAAGCGATCCGCCGTTATCGCAAGCTCCAGCGCAAGCGCCTGCAGCGCGAAGGCCTGCTGCCGCGCTAAGACGTCTTCCTGGCGTTAAGAGATTTCGAAAAAGCCGCTCCGATGGGGCGGCTTTTTTGCTGGCCGCTGTGGCACAGTTCGATCCGTCGAAGCGCGGGGGAGCGGAGATGGTGCGGACGATCCTGGCGGTCATCGTCGGTGCAATCGTGGGGATGCTCACGATCATGGCGATGGAGTTTCTCTTCAGCCTGATCCTGCCGGTGCCGGCGGCGCTCGATCTCTCGCAGCCCGGCGCGAGCGCGACCTACATGGCGAACATCCCGATCGCGAACAAGCTCGCGGTGCTGTTCGGCTGGGCGGCCGCCTCCTTCGCCGCAGGCCATACGGCGACGCGGATGGCGCGGACGAGCGATGTGCGCCCTGCCCTCGCCGCCGGCGGCATCCTCGTCTTCGCGGGCATCCTCAACATGGTGATGCTGCCGCATCCGTGGTGGATGTGGCTCGCCGGGATCGTGCTACTTCTCGCACCGGCTTATCTTGCGGCACGGCGCGTTCTGCCCAAGGCCGACATGCGCGCACAGCCGGAGTAGGCCATGAGCGATATCAGCGGCCGCGTCCGCCTGCATGACGTCGTGCCGCTGTCGGACGGCTATGCCAAGCTGCGCAAGGCGGATTTTTCCTGGCAGCGATCCGATGGAAGCTGGCAGCGCCTGCAGCGCGAAGTCCTCGAACGCGGCCATGCGGCGGCGATCCTGCTGTACGACCGGACGCGGAAGACCGTCGTCCTGACGCGGCAGTTCCGGCTGCCGGCATACCTGGCCGGCTATCGCGAATTGATGATCGAAGCGGCGGCCGGGATGCTCGACGAAGCCGAACCCGAAGCGCGCATCCGTGCCGAGAGCGAAGAGGAAACGGGGTATCGTATCGGTGCGGTGACGAAGCTGTTCGAAGCCTTCATGAGCCCGGGCGCCGTGACCGAATCGATGCACTTTTTCGCGGCGGAATATTCGGCCGCCAACCGGGTGAGCGATGGCGGCGGCCTCGCCGAAGAAGGCGAGGACATCGAGGTGCTCGAGCTGCCCTTCGCCGACGCCTATGCGATGATCGCGAGCGGCGAAATCCGCGACGCCAAGACGATCATGCTGCTGCAATGGGCGAAGCTGGAGCTGTTCGGCTAGCGCCGGCCCAACAGGCCTTTCAACAACCCGCTTAGCGCCGGCGGCCGTTCCGTCGAGAGGATGTGCCGCGCGAAGACGCGGCCGGACCAGCGGATCATGAAGGCGGTTGTCGCGAGGATGAGAAGTGTTGCGCTCCAGATCTGCCAGGCCGGCGGATGCGAAGCCAGACGCAGCATCATGAAGAAGGGCGTGTAGACCGGCACGAAGGTGAGCCAGGTGGCGAGCGGGCCGTTGGGCGCATGCATCACGCCGCCGATCATCAGATTGGGCAGCATCAGGATCAGCATCGAAGGGCCGAGCAGCGATTGCGCATCCGCGAGGCTGTTGGCCATCGAGCCGATGGCGAGGAAGAGCGAGCCATAGATGAGAAGTCCGCCGAGGAAATAGAGCAGCAGGAGCGGGAGCGTATCGAGGCTGGCCGCGGCGCGGAGCGCGCCTTCGACCGTCGCGACCTGCCCGGCCCCGGCGAGCAGCATCATCACGAGCAGTGTCGCGCCCCAGATGAGCAGCGTGAACAGCGCGACTGTGATGACGCCGGCGAGCTTGCCGGTGGTGATCTGGCGCGGCGTGGCGCAGGAGAGCAGCACTTCGGCCATGCGGTTCGATTTCTCCTCGATCACGCCCTGAAGCAACACGGAGGAATTCATCACCGAGACGACGAAGAGGATGACCGCCAGCGCGATGGAGATCATCTGGCCCGAGGCGAAATCGGCGTCGGGACGCGCCGTGGGATCCTCGACATGGACGGGGGCGGAAACGTCGAGCGCATCGCGGTCGGCGAATTCCGGCGCGGCGGCATGGACGGCGCGGTAGCGCAGCTCGCGCGTCAACACCGTGCGGATGAAGTCACGGAATTCAGGATCGCGATTGTCGGTCCAGATCTCGGCGGTGCCGCCTTCGGCGAAGTTTTTCGGTATGACGATGATGGTGTCGAGCGGGACGCCGCCGCTGCTTTCGACCGCAAATGCGCGGCGCGCGGCAGCTGCAAAGGCGTTGGGCGGTGTGTCGCGCAGATCTCCAGGGGCGACCGGCATGAGTGCGGGGCCGTCGTCGAGGCCGACGAAGGCCGGCGCGCCGGGCTTCTTCGTGGCGCGCAAGACGGCTTCGATGCGCGGACGGTCGAGCGCCGGTGCGCAGGCGCCTTCGCCTTTGGCGGCCATCTTCGAAATGTCGGGCGCGTGAACGGTCAGTGTTGCCGCATAGTGTTTTGCGCCTTCGAGCCAGCGCCGATCTGCGGCTTCGCCGGGCGCACAGGCTAGCGCTTCCGCATAGCCGCCGCCGCTGCGATCGACGACCGTGAAGAGATGGGCGCGCGGCACATCGCTGTCGGTCCCGGTCCATTTGGGAACCATCACCACGATCACGATCCAGAGCGGGAACATCAGCACCGACAGCAGGAAGCCGCGCCGCGTGACGTATTTGATGAACTCCTGCCGGGCGATGAGCCAGATCTGCCTCATGCCGCCTCGCTCCCGACCAGCGAAACAAAGACGTCGTGCAGGCCCGGCGGCGCGACGTCGAAATGGCTGAGCGGGATGTTCTTCTCGAAGCAGGTGGTGAGCAGGGTGCGGCCGTCGAAGCCTTCCTTGAGATCGATGAGCCAATAGGGCGAGCCAAGCCCCGGTGCGGTGACGCCAAGGACGCCGGGCAGGCTCATAAGAAACGCGAGGTCGCCATCGGCGGCGAGGCGGGCACGGCGCGGCAGCAGATTGCGCGCCTCCTCCAGCGTGCCTTCGAAGCGCTTGCGGCCTTTGGCGAGGACGACGATGCGGTCGCAGAGCCGCTCGGCATGCTGCATCGTATGGGTGGAGAACAGGATCGTCTTGCCGGAGGCGGCTTCGCGCCGGATGAAGGCTTCGAGCTCGCTCTGGTTCACCGGATCGAGGCCGGAGAAGGGCTCGTCAAGGATGA
>Ga0310811_10009907_pt1 | contig 12321 bp, 10 predicted proteins | sample YCmetagenome_FD_207642 | JGI IMG/M metagenome (GOLD analysis project Ga0310811, IMG submission 207642) | Soil microbial communities from experimental microcosm in Duke University, North Carolina, United States - YC | ecosystem: Engineered > Artificial ecosystem > Soil microcosm > Unclassified ... | reverse complement strand
TAGTGGTCATCATTATTGACCAGTTTCGCGGCGACTACCTGCAGCGCTTTTACGACGATTTTGGCCCTTCCGGCTTTCGCCTGCTCATGGACCACGGGGCCGACTTCACCAACTGCAGCTTCGATTATGCCAATACGCGCACCGCTCCCGGGCATGCCACCCTGCTCACCGGCGCCTACAGCGATGCCAACGGCATCTTCAGCAACGAGTGGTGGGACTCCCAGAAGAAGCGGGAGGTTACCTCGGTAGAGGACGATTCCACGCAACTGGTAGGCGCCGCAGGTACCGGCGCTTCGCCTCATTATCTGCTGGCCAGCACCTTGGGCGACCAGTTGAAGCTCGCTACCCAGGGCAAGGCGCGCGTTTTCGGCCTCGCGCTCAAGGACCGTGCCGCCATCCTGCCCGCGGGCTGGGCCGCCAACGGCGCTTACTGGATTGACGACCATAGCGGCGCCTGGATTACCTCCAGCTATTACCGCCGGGACTTGCCCGCCTGGGTTCAGCAATTCAACCACAGCCAGGCGGACAAATTCTGGAATCGCGAATGGAAGGACAGCGGGGGCAACGTCCAGTTCACTACCGCCCGTAAGCCGGGCGCCGGATTTTTTGACGTGGTCGGCTCCACCCCCTTTGCCAACGACTACGAACTGGACTTTGCCCGCGCTCTTATCGCCAATGAAAAGCTGGGAACCGGCCCGGCAACCGATCTGCTCGTTATTGGCCTTTCCGCCAATGACCTTCTCGGCCACGAGTTTGGCCCCGATTCTCCCAAAATGCGCGCCATGGCTCTGGCCTTGGACCAACAACTGGCCGGCTTTTTCGACTTCTTGGGCAAGCAGTTTGGCTTGGCCAACGTTTGGATTGCCCTCTCCGCCGATCACGGCGTGGCTCCGCTGCCCACGGTGGCCAAAGCCATGCGCATTCCCGCTGCCGGCTTAAGCAACGCTCAGTTGCAGAAGCAGCTTAACGCCGACCTCACTGCCCGGCTTTCCCCTGGCCATCCCCGTGACTTTGTGCCCGACCTCTCTTATCCAATTGCTTTTGTTTCGCAAGCGGCATTTACCGCGGTGCGCCTGAAGGAAGCTGCCGCCGAGCAAGCGGTCGGTGAAGCCCTGGAACGCATTGGCCTGCGCGGCTTCTATACCAAGGCTCAATTGGCGCGCGGAGAAGTGCCCGCTACCGCTCTTGGCCTTCAGTATCTGCACAGCTATTCGCCTTATGGTGGCTGGTACGTGCTGGGTGTTCCCCCGCCCTTCACCATCGGCTCTACACAGGGCACCGACCACGGCTCTCCTTACAGCTATGACACGCATGTGCCTCTAGCCTTCTTTGGCATGCCTTTTCAGCCCGGCACATACCATCAGCACACTGAACCGGTGGACCTGGCGCCCACGCTGGCCTCCTTGCTGGGCCTCAATGCACCCAGCAGCGCCGTCGGCCACGTTCTCACCGAGGCTCTCGCCCATCGTCACATTGAAGAGCCAAGTGGAGGGACGCCATGAGCAGCAGCCCCCCTCTGCCTCCCAAGCCGGAGATGAGTGTCAGCTTTGCCGGCATGCAACTGCGCAATCCGGTGCTGGCTGCCAGCGGCACTTTTGGTTATGGCATCGAGTTTGAGGATGTGGTCGCCCTCGACAAGATTGGCGGCTTCGTTACCAAAGGATTGTCAAAGGACCCGATGGCCGGCAATCCTACTCCGCGGCTTTATGAAACATCCGCCGGCATGCTTAATGCCATTGGCTTGCAGAACATCGGTGCGCGCGCTTTTGTGCTGGAGAAATTGCCGGAATTGCGCAAGCTCAACACCGTGGTCATTGCCAACGTCTTCGGCCATACCCGCGAAGATTACGAAGATACGATTCAGATCCTTAATGAAGGCGAAGGCATTGCCGCCTATGAGCTGAACGTTTCCTGCCCCAATACCGCGGCTGGCGGCATGGTGTTCGGCTGCGATATCCACCTGCTTGATGACGTGGTTTCCACTGCCAAGCGCGCCACCTGGCGGCCGGTGATTGTGAAGCTCTCGCCTAACGTGACCAGTATCGGCACCATGGCCCAGGTTGCCGAAGCCGCCGGCGCCGACGCCATCTCCCTGGTCAACACCTTTCTGGCCATGTCCATTGATGTGGAGACGCGCCGCCCCCGCATTGCCAACGTGACCGCCGGTTTATCCGGCCCCGCCATCAAGCCCATTGCCGTGCGTATGGTGTATGAAGCCGCTCACGCTGTGGATATTCCCGTGATCGGCATTGGCGGCATCAGCACTGCCGCAGATGTGGCGGAGTTCCTGCTGGCCGGAGCTGTGGCGGTGGAGATCGGCACCGCCAGCTACTGGGACCCCTGCGCCACCGAAAACATTGCCCGCGAACTGGAGCAGTGGTGCGCCGTCCACCGCGTGCAAAAGGTTACGGAGCTGATAGGAGCGATGAAAGCAGAGTAAGAGCTTTCAAGGTTTCAAAGTTGCACAGGTTTCAAGGTTTTGGAAACCGTAGTTTCGGGTTTCCAGTTTCAAGTTTCAAAGTCAACTTGCCTTTGAAACCCGAAACTTGAAACTTTGAAACTTGTGAAACCTTCGAAACCTGAATTGGATTCTATTGTGCTGGGATCTCCAGACCTCCGCCATCCTATTGTCCGGAAATCTTCAGCTTGATCTGTTCCGGGATGCGCTCGCGGATTTCCTCGGGCAGGCGATCGTGAATCTGGCGCGCGCCCAGGCGGGCGGCGTCAGCCACCACCAGCGGCGCGGGCGTAGCCACCGCTACCGCCAGCCAAATCAGCGCTGAGAGTGCAAACCCGGCGGCGGCTGCCAGTTCCAGAATCAATGCGTGATGGGGCTCAAAATGGTGGATTACTCCGAAGGCCAGCAGAAAAACCACCGCTGAGGCGCTGGCCAGCACCATCAGCGCAATATCAATGGTCCGGTGCAGTCGCTGCCGCCTGCGGCAGCAGGAGCAGGCAGCGAAGTGGCCCTCATAGTCGTGGCGCATTTCCGGAGCGATCCCGGAAATGTCGTAGCGCCAGCCGGCTAAAATGCTGCCCACGATAGGGTCAACGCACTGTGTTCTCATGACTGACGAACTACAGCCGAAGCGGTTCCAGAGGAGCCGATTGGCTTGCCAGCAGCACCCGGTTGTGCAGCAGGGTACGCCGGCCACTCAGCGCGCGTTCCGCGGTTCCTCTGGCTAGCTCGGGATGATTGTTCTGCTCTGATAGATGCGCCAGCACCACAAACGCTGCATTTCCATCATAGTCGCTGGCGAAAAATTCCGCGAGCGCGTCATTGGAGAGGTGCCCCACCCGGCTCATTACCCGCTGCTTCACCGACCAGGGATACGGGCCGCCGCGCAGCATTTCCAGGTCATGGTTGGATTCCAGCATCAGCACATCGCAGCCCCGCACGTGGTGGCGCACGCTGGCTGGCATGTACCCCAGATCGGTCGCAATGGCCAGCTTCACCCCTTCCGTGCGGAAGGTGAACGCCACCGGGTCGGCGGCATCGTGAGGAATGGTGAACGGAGTTACCGAGATGTCGCCTACCGTGAAGCTGCAGCCGGAATTGAACGTTTCCACCCGCTCTGGCTTCCACGCCAGCCCTGTTTTGTCGCGCAGCAGCTTGCGACAGGCCTGAAAAGTCGCGCCCGTCAGGTAAACCGGCACGCCCAGTTTCTTAGCCAGCGTGGCCAGACCGCAGATGTGGTCAGAGTGTTCGTGGGAGATCAGGATGGCGGAGAGCGCGTGCGGATCCTCTCCGCTGGATTTGATGCGTTTGAACGTTTCGCGTCCGGAAAGCCCCGCATCCACCAGGATGCGCGTGCGCCCGCTGGCCACGACGCTGCAGTTGCCCCGGCTGCCGCTGGCCAGCACGGTTAATGTAACCGCCATGTAGGGAGCATAGCGGTTGTGCCCTCCAGCCGGGAGTAACTTCTTGATTAACGTGGCCCCTTAGTGTGGATTTTTGGGCTTACAACGGTATGGGGTGGAAGCAATAGGCCGGTTCTTCCGCTGCCCCGGAAGCTCAGCGCTTAGCAGCGCAATTAGCATTTAGCCCGTTATGATTTTCATTCAAATGAGCAACAGAGGTTCAGGGGCCAAACATTCGTAGCGGGCGAACAACCAACCACTGCGCCTGACCACCAACTACCGTTTCCCCGATTTGATCATCTTCCACAAATCATCCGTCCGGCGCCGTCCCAGCGACCCCACATAAGCGCCCGCATTGCCGGTGATGAATGAGGCGAAGGCTTCATAGATTTGCGCCCGCTCCGTATAGACGTGCAGCACATTGGCGGCAAACAGGCGCGAAAGCGGGATGCAGCCGCACACCACCAGCACCCACCGCCACGGCCTGCCTGGACGTAACGCGCCCATTACCATGCAGAAAAACAGGGCCAGAAATCCGGTCATCATCAGGTCGCCCAGTGTCACCTCCACGAACCCGCTGATACATCCCAACAGCAGCGCCAGCGCGTACCAGGGCGCTTCGCTGCTTGCTGGCTGTGCCGGAACGGCAGCCGGTGACGCCCTTTCCGGCGTGTGGCTGGCAGTTTGTTGTGTTTTGGTGGCAGCGGCGGCTGGTTGCGGCGCAGGCACTTCCGGCATTAAGGGGCCCTCAGCTGGAATAAGTATAGAACCCCCGGCCTGATTTGCGTCCCAGCCAGCCCGCGTCCACCATTTTGACCAGCAGCGGGCAAGGCCGGTACTTGGGGTCGCCTAAGCCACCGTGTAGTACCCGCATGATGTCCAGGCATACATCCAAGCCGATGAAATCGGCCAGGGTCAGCGGGCCCATGGGATGATTCATGCCCAGCTTAAAGACCTCATCCACTGCCTGCGGTGTAGCTACTCCTTCCATTACCGCATACATGGCTTCATTGAGCAGAGGCATGAGCACGCGGTTGGAAACGAACCCGGGAGCGTCGTTCACCTCTACCGGGGTTTTGTCCAGTTTCACCCCCAGCGCTCGCACCGCCTCATAAGTTTCCTGCGAGGTGGCCAGGCCGCGAATCACCTCCACCAGCTTCATCACCGGCACCGGATTGAAGAAGTGCATGCCGATCACCTGCTGCGGCCGCCTGGTCAGCGCGCCCAGCTTGGTGATCGAAATGGAAGAGGTGTTTGAAGCCAGAATCACTTCCGGGCGGCATACTTGATCCAGCTCGCGGAAAAGCTGTGCCTTGATTTCGAACTTCTCGGTGGCCGCTTCCACCACGAAGTCGCAGGCCGCCAGCCGCTGCCGCTCGGTCACCGTCTGGATGCGCGCCAGGGCCGCGCTCCGGTCCTCGGCGGTAATTTTGTTCTTGGCAACTTCGCGTTCCAGGTTCTTGCTGATGGTGCCCAGAGCGCGCTCCAGAAAGCGCTGTTCCACGTCGCAGAGCACTACCTGGTAGCCATGGCCGGCAAACACGTGGGCGATGCCATTGCCCATGGTGCCTGCCCCCACCACTCCAACAGTTTTGATCTCCATGCTGGCCTCGCGCCTACAGACGAAACCTAAAAGTGTAGCAGGGAAGCCGAGGCGGGATCAGGCACGAAGGGTTTTAATAAGGTCTGTGGAAGCTTTTGAGGCTGAGGATCTAAGGCTCAATTAAGGGGCGTGCTCGGGGCGACCGGTGACTCAACCGACTAGAAATCTATCTCACAAATCGGTTTTGAAAGGGTGCGGCTTCAGCCGCACCGCCCAGGGCGCAAAGAAATTAGGGCTTTAGCCCCTGAGGGTGCGGAAAATTTGATGCTCGTACAGCTGGAATGACGCGTCAAAGAGGAGAAGTAGGTCCTTCAGTCGTGCTCTTTCGCAAGACTCGGTCGCACTTTCTCCAGGATCACAAATATAGGAACTTGGCACGCTTAGAGCCGTGAACCTCGGACAAGAAAGTGGCGCAAGGATGCCGGTCCGGGGCTAGATGCTGGTGCTAATTGCGAAGTGCAGACGCTCGGTGCTCGCTACTTGGTACTATCCCCGCTTCCCCGCCACGTCCAGCCTGACTTCCGCGTGTTTGAGCGCTTCCAGCGCGCGGGCGAAATCAGTATTGGGATCGTTGCTGTGCAGCATCTGTTCGGCCTTTTCTTTGGCCCGCCGGGCGCGCTCCACGTCAATATCCTCGGCGCGTTCCGCGGTTTCCGCCAGAATGGTCACCCGCGTGGGCAGCACCTCCGCAAAGCCCCAGGCCATCGCCAGGTAATGACTAAGCCCGTTGATGCGATAGCTGAGCTCGCCCACGCTTAGCTCGGTAATCAGAGGCGCATGTCCCGGCAATATTCCCAGGTACCCGTTCTTGCCGGGAATTTGCACCTCGGTCACCGCGTCCTGCACCACCAGTCGCTCCGGGGTCACAATTTCGAGTTGGATAGTATCTGGCAAAACCCAGTTCTCAGTACTCAGTACTTAGTAAAACCAACTGCCTACTGACCGATATTCCTCGCTCACCGAAGCCAGTTCCCAGCTCCACGAAACCAACTGGCCACTGGCCACTGACAACTGCCTTTATGCTGCTGCCGCCTTCAGCTTGCCGGCGTGCTCCAGCACTTCGTCAATGTCGCCTTTCATGTAGAAAGCCTGTTCGGGGATGTCGTCGTGCTTGCCCTCCAGGATTTCCTTGAAGCTGCGCACCGTGTCCTGGATTTTTACGTACCGTCCCTGCAGGCCGGTAAACTGCTCGGCCACATGGAAGGGCTGCGACAGGAACTTCTGGATCTTGCGTGCCCGCGCCACCATCACCTTCTGGTCTTCGCTGAGCTCGTCAATCCCCAGAATGGCGATGATGTCCTGTAGATCCTTGTAGGTCTGCAGCACCTTCTTCACGCCCTGCGCCACGTCATAGTGCTCCTGGCCGACAATGCGCGGGTCAAGAATGCGCGAAGTGGAGCCCAGGGGGTCCACCGCCGGGTAAATGCCGATTTCAGTCAGCGGCCGCGACAGCACCGTGGTGGCATCCAGGTGAGCGAAGGTGGTGGCCGGCGCCGGATCCGTCAAATCGTCCGCCGGCACATAAATCGCCTGCACTGAGGTGACCGAGCCTTTCTTGGTGGAAGTAATCCGTTCCTGCAGTTCGCCCATCTCCGTGGCCAGGTTGGGCTGGTAGCCTACCGCGCTGGGCATGCGGCCCAGCAGCGCCGAAACCTCCGAGCCTGCCTGGGTGAAGCGAAAAATGTTGTCAATAAACAGCAGCGTGTCCGCCCCTTCCACGTCCCGGAAGTATTCCGCCACGGTCAGCCCGGTCAGCGCCACCCGCAGCCGCGCGCCCGGCGGCTCCGTCATCTGCCCATAAATCAGCGCCGCTTTCGATTCCTCGGGTTTGCCTGGTTTAATGACGCCCGACTCGCTCATTTCCAGCCACAGGTCGTTGCCTTCGCGGGTGCGCTCTCCCACACCGGCAAATACGGAGAAGCCGCCATGCTGCTTGGCTACGTTGTTGATCAGTTCCATGATCACAACTGTCTTGCCCACGCCCGCGCCCCCGAACAGCCCGATCTTGCCGCCCTTCAAAAACGGCTGGATCAGGTCAATCACTTTGACGCCGGTTTCAAACATCTCCGCCGTGGTGGACTGCTCGTCGAAGGCCGGGGCCGGGCGGTGAATGGGAAGCCGCTGCTTGGCCTGGATGGGGCCCAGTTTGTCCACCGGTTCGCCAATCACGTTCATGACCCGCCCTAGCGTGCCCGCGCCCACCGGCACGGTGATGGGCTCGCCCAGGTCAATGGCTTTCATCCCCCGCACCATGCCGTCAGTGGGCTCCATGGCCACGCAGCGCGCCCGGCCTTCGCCCAGGTGCTGTTCGATTTCCAAAATGACGTTGATTTCCATCGGTGTGTTGAAGCCGTCGCCCACCACCCGCACCGCCTGGTAGATGGGTGGCAGTTTGGCTTCCGCGAATTGCACGTCCACTACCGGTCCGGCGATTTGAATTACGTGTCCAATATTTTCAGGCATGTATTAGTTCCCAGTTGCTGGTTGTCAGTTGCCAGTAGCACTTAGCACTTCGCCTTTAGCCAACCACGATTGTGCTGGACTCAGCAATGCCGTTCACGGGCTAAATGCTAACTGCCAGGTGCCAATAGCTGCTTTTCACAGCGCCGCGGCGCCGCTCACAATTTCGATAATTTCCTTAGTAATCTTGGCCTGCCGCGCCCGGTTCATAGCCAGGGTCAGCGCGTCAATCATCTCGCTGGCATTGTTGGTGGCCGCATCCATGGCGGTCATACGCGCCGCGTGTTCCGCCGCCACCGACTCCAGCAATGTATGAAACACGCGCAGTTCCACGTAGCGCGGCAGCATGCTGTTGAACAGTTCTTGCGGCGGCTGTTCGTAAATGTAGTCCACGGGCGCGGCGGCGAAGGCGACAGCGCGCTCGTCAATGGCCTTGGTGTCGGCCTCGCTGATTGTGACGCCCGCCGATTTTGCGGCTTCTGCCATGCGCACCTTTTCTTGCTCTGCCAGTTCTTCCGCCTGGCGCACTCCGGAAGCGCCGATCTGTGCGATGGGCAGCACTTCATCCACCACCACCCGCTGCGACACTACCGATTTGAACTCGTTGTAGAGCACATATACGGCGTCAATTTCGCAGCGCTTGTAGCGCTCGATCACACTTTGGCCCAGGGCCTTGCCCTGCGCAAATTCCAGCCGCCCCAGAATGCCTATGTGTTCGCCCACAATCTGCACCGCGCCGGAACGGCTCTCCGCCCGCGGCGCCGGCGCCAGCCTTTCTTCCGTCGCCTCCGAGATCTCAGGTTGTTCCACGGGAGCTACCGGGAAGCGCCGGCGGAAGAAGTCGCGTGCCTTCCGCCCCACGGTTTCAATATCAATATTTTTCCCCTGCTTGGCCTGGATGAAGCGCATGGCCGCTTTCAGGATATTGGCGTTGAAGGCGCCCGCCAGACCCTTATCCCCGGTGACCACAATCAGCAGAATCGTGTTCTCCGGGCGCTGCGCCAGCAGCGGATGGTGTGGCTCGCCCGTTTCCGGATCGTAGATCTCGGCGCGCATCACCAGCGACTTGAGCACGTTGGTGAGCATTTGCGCGTAGGGCCGCGCTGAAAGCGCCCGCTCCTGCGCCCGCCGCAGCCGCGCCGCAGAAATCATCTTCATGGCGCGCGTGATCTGCCGCGTGTTGCGCACGCTTCTGATCCGCCGCCGGATGTCGAGTATGCCCGCCATGAATCAGTTTCAGTTCTCAGTTGCGAGTTTTTAAATTGACGATTGACGAATTATGAATGACCAATGAAAACCCAGCCCCCAGCATCGGTGATAATTCGTCCTCACTTCAATCGTCAATTACTTAATTCTTCATTCTGCATTCGTCATTCTTCAATCATCTTGCCGCCGCCTGCCGCTCCGCCACGAACCGCTCCTTGCACTCCTTCAGGACCTTGTTCATCTCCGTCTTCAGCTGGTCGTCAAGGGCTCTCTTTTTCATGATGCTCTCGAATAGACCCGGATTCATGGTGTCTACGTATTCGTAGAGCGCCTTTTCGAAGGGCCGCACCTGCCCCACCGGCACATCGTCCAGGTAGCCATTGGTGCCGGCGTAAATGATCAGAATCTGCTTGGAGAAGGGAAGCGGCGAGTACTGGTCCTGCTTGAGCACCTCGACCAGGCGCTCGCCGCGCGCCAGTTGCGCTTGTGTGGCTTTGTCCAGGTCGCTGCCGAACTGCGCGAAAGCGGCCAGCTCGCGATACTGCGCCAGCTCCAGCTTCAGGGTGGCCCCCACCTGCTTCATGGCTTTAATGGCGGCCGTAAACCCAACACGGCTAACCGACAAGCCCACGTTCACCGCCGGCCGGATGCCGCTGTTGAACAGGTCGGTTTCCAGATAAATCTGCCCGTCTGTAATAGAAATAACATTGGTCGGAATGTAGGCGGAGACGTCGCCTGCCTGGGTCTCGATAATGGGCAGCGCGGTTAGCGAGCCGCCGCCCAAATCCTTGCTCAGCTTGGCCGCGCGCTCCAGCAGCCGCGAGTGCAGGTAGAACACGTCGCCGGGATAAGCTTCCCGCCCCGGCGGCCGCCGCAGCAACAGCGAAATTTCGCGATAGGACGCCGCGTGTTTGGAAAGATCGTCGTAAATCACCAGCGCGTGCCGGCCATTGTCGCGGAAATACTCGCCCATGGCGCAGGCCGCATAAGGGGCAATATACTGCATCGGGGCCGGCTCCGATGCCGATGCCGCTACCACGATGGTGTATTCCATGGCCCCGAAGTCACTCAGCGTTTTCACTACCTGCGCAATAGAAGACCGCTTCTGCCCGATGGCGCAGTAGATACAAATCAGGTCGCCGCCCTTGTTGTTGATAATCGTATCCAGGGCGATGGCGGTCTTGCCCGTCTGCCGGTCGCCGATGATCAGCTCTCGCTGTCCGCGCCCGATGGGAATCATGCTGTCAATGGCCTTCAGGCCAGTGGCCATGGGCTCGCGCACCGGTTGCCGCGAAATTACGCCCGGCGCCAGCCGCTCCAGCGGGATGTACTTGTCGCTGGCAATCGGACCCTTGTCGTCAATGGGCTGGCCGAGCGAATTCACCACTCGCCCAACCAGGGCCTCGCCCACGGGCACGCTCATGATTTGCCCACTGCGCTTGACTTGGTCGCCTTCCCGCACTTCCGTGTAGTCGCCCAGCAGCACCGAGCCCACCTGGTCTTCTTCCAGGTTCATGGCGATGCCTTTTACGTCGTGCGGGAACGAAAGCAGTTCGCCGGCCATCGCCTTGTCCAGGCCATAGAGCCGGGCGATGCCGTCGCCCAGGGAGATCACCGTGCCTACCTCGTCCACGGCGATCTTGGATTCGTAGTTCTCGATCTGCTCGCGAATCAGTTCTGTGATTTCGTCAGCTTTAATTTGTGCCATGCATCAGTTCTCGGTTCTCATTTCTCAGTTGTCAAACCTTAAAGAGCGCGCGGCTGTAGCGTGCAGACCCAGCCGCTTCGAAAGAGCACGGCTTCAGCCGTGCCGTACAGGCTTCCAATTCTCCCGGCTTTAGCCGCTGAGGCCTTGGTCCTCACTCAGTTCTCAGTAGCTGGTCGTCAGTAGTTAGTAGTTGGCATCCGTTGCCACTAGCCATGGCCTGCTGGCGGACGACTAACGCCCAGCTACCAACGACCAACTACCGATCTTCCACCAGATGTTCGCGAATCTTGTTCAACTGTCCCAGAATCGAGCCGTCGTAGATGGTGCTGCCCACCTTGATGACTGCGCCTCCCAGGAGACTGGCATCTCGGGAATAGCTGGCCCGTACCTGCTTGCCGGTGAGCCGCCCGAGTTCTCTCTCCAGCATCCGTTTTTCCTCCGGGCTCAGGTCGCGGGCGCTGATGATTTCCGCTTTGGTCAGGTCCAGGCGCCGGTCCAATTCCACCTCGAACTGGCGCACAATCTGGTGCAGCAGCGGAATGCGTTCGTGGTCAATCAGCACCGCTATGAAATTGCGTGTCATGGCGGAAATGCCGGCGCGCCGCACCAGCGCGTCCAGCACCGCGCGCTTCTGCGCCGCCGGCAGGGCGGGAGCTTCCCAAACCCGGCGCAGCTCGCTGTTCTGTTCCACCACTTCCGCCAGCGAATGCAATTCGCTTCGCACCTGGTCGGGGTTCAGGTTGCGCTCGGTCACCACGTCGGCGAAGGCGCGAGCGTAGCGGTTGCCGATTGCAGCCATGCGCTAGCGTTTGTCCTTTCCGCCATTGCTGCGCGGCCCGCCCATGCCGTTGCTCAGTTGTTCGGCGAAGCCGCGCACCAGCGCCGCGTCTGTATCCTGGTCAATGTGAATTCGCTTTTCCGCCAGCGCCACCGAGAGCTCCGCGGCATAAGCCTTCAATTCCCGCCGCGCCATAGTGGCAGCGGCCGCGATTTCCTGTTCGGCTCCTTCTACCATCCGGCGCGCATCCTGCGCCGCCGCCAGCCGCAGCTTTTCTTCTTCGCTGCCCGCTTCCTTCTCCGCTTGCTGTTGCATGGCTGCAATCTCCTGATCCATCCGCGAGAGCCGGGCCTCGATTTCTCCCAGCCGCCGGTTAGCCTCGGCGCTGGCCCGCGCCGCTTCTTCCATCGCTTTGCGGATGCTGGCGGTTCGGTTGCGGAACATGGCCGGGATGCGTGAGCGTGAGATCAGATAAATCAGCAGCGCTAGCACCGCAAAATTCAGGATGAAGGCCAGCCAGTACGCGCCTCGTACTCCAATGCCCAGCGCTTTTCCCAACCAGCGCACCGAGGGTGAAAACTTGAATTGGGCGGTCTGGTCACTCTCCCCCGCCGCTTCCCGCGAGGCTTCCGCCAGTTCTTGCCCGAAGCTTTTGCTGCTCCCCTCCTGGGCTGCCTGGTCCGCTTTCTGTGGGCGCCTACTTTT
>Ga0310811_10009905_pt1 | contig 12321 bp, 8 predicted proteins | sample YCmetagenome_FD_207642 | JGI IMG/M metagenome (GOLD analysis project Ga0310811, IMG submission 207642) | Soil microbial communities from experimental microcosm in Duke University, North Carolina, United States - YC | ecosystem: Engineered > Artificial ecosystem > Soil microcosm > Unclassified ... | reverse complement strand
AAAACTGTACGTTGTGCAAGGCCACCAGGTCATCGCCGCCTCCCGCAGTCTCGCCGAAATAGACAAATTCGTCAAAACCCACAACCTCCCCGCTGAACGCGTCATCACCCGCTATTTCGACGCCACGGCGTTCAACGACCACGCCGTCTTCTATGCCGCCCTCCCCGCAAAACCCCACATCGTCCTCTACGCCGCCGGCTTCCAGGTCACCAACGAAGAAGCCCTCCGCAGTTGGGAGGGCAGTTATCGAATGATCAACGTCCTATACGCCGGCGCCCTCTCCATCCTCAACATCATCGCCACCGACGGCGCCAACCCCAGCCTCGAACGCATTATCGGCCTCTCCTCCCTCTCCGGCGTCCGCGGCCGCAAAAGCAATTTCGTCTACGGCAGCACAAAGGCAGCTTTCACCACCTATCTCGCCGGCCTCCGCCAATACCTCGCTCCCCGCCACGTCACCGTCAACGCCATCATCGCCGGCTATATCGACAGCAAGCTCACCGCCCATCTCAACCTCCCCAAAAACCTCCTCATGGAACCCGCCTTCATCGCCCGCCACATCGTCCACGCAGGCAGCCGCTTCACCATTGTTCCCGGCTGGAAATGGAAGATCATCTATCGGATTCTCAAAATGCTTCCCGAGAGCCTGGTCTCCAGGCTCCCATAATTAGCCTCGTTTAGTGGCCAAGTTGACCCAGTTCCCCCTCCTCCATCACCACCGCCCGCTTCCTTCCCAAAAACAAAACCCCCAGGGCCAGCACCGAACTAACCGCGATCACCCCCGCCACCGGTCTTACCGTTCCATCCGCCGCCGCACTCACCGCCGCCGAAGCCAACGCCCCGATCCCCAACTGCAAACACCCCAGCAGCGACGAAGCCGTCCCCGCATTCTTCGAAAATGGCGCCATCGCTATCGCCGCCGCATTCGGATTGGTAAACCCGAGAAAACCCAAAAACAAAAACAAGAACGCAATCGTCACACCCAAACTCAACCATCCCGCCATCGCAAATCCCCAAAAAACAAGCCCCACCACCACCTGCCCCGTCAGCGTCACCCGGATCACCTGCTGACTCGTGTACCGCTTCAGCAACAACCCATTGAACTGACTAAGACCGATGAACGCTACCGCCAGGAAGGCAAAGATCCATCCATACGTCTGCTTGCCTACATGAAAGATGCCCATAAAGATCACCGGCGATCCCGCCACATAGGCCAGCAAACCCGAAAAGGCCAGCGCCATCACGAACACATAGATCAAAAATTGCGGCACTGCCAGCACCGAAATAAAGTTCCGCACGATCGGCCCCGGCCGGAGACTAAAGCCTTCGTCCGCCGGGTAACTATTCGGAAGAAAGAGAATACTCAGCAGCAGGATCACCACCCCCAGGATCAACAGCACCAAAAAGATCGCCCGCCATCCCCACGTCACCACGATATACCCCCCCGCCGTCGGCGCGATCATCGGCGAAGCCCCCAACACCAGCAACAGCAAGGACAGCACCTTCGCACTCTCCTTCGGGCCAAACAGGTCCCGCACCATCGCCATCGCCGTCACCTGGGCCGCACAGCTGCCCACGGCCTGGATAAACCGCAACACGATCAGCACGTTTATATTTTGCGCCCGCATACAGATCACCGTCGACACGATATACACCGCCAACCCCGCGTACAACGGCTTCTTTCGCCCATGGCGGTCCAGCAACGGCCCGTACAGGAGTTGCCCCAACGAAATACCCACAAAATAGCTCGCCAGCGAAAGCCCCACATTGGACACCGATGTCTCCAGGCTCTTCGCAATGTCTTCAAACCCCGGCAGGTACATATCGATCGAAAAGGGGCCCAGCGCGGTCAGCGATCCCAAAACCAGTATATAGGTGTAATATTTCCTCTTATCCATTCTTTAGTACCTTCTTATCTTTGCACAAAAATACATCATGGGCATCGCCGACAAACTCTTTCAAATGAAAAACGAAAAAGCTGCCGCCAACCTCAAGGCCGGCCAGGACTTCCTGGAAGCCAATAAAGCAAAACCCGGCATCGTCGCCCTCCCCAGCGGCCTGCAATATGAGATCCTTACCGAAGGACAGGGACCCAAACCGAGCGCTTCCAACAAGGTCACCTGCCACTACCATGGCACCCTCATCAACGGCACCGTTTTCGACAGCAGCGTACGCCGCGGCCAGCCGGCAACCTTCCCCCTCAACGCCGTCATAAAGGGTTGGACCGAAGGCCTGCAATTAATGCCCACCGGCAGCAAATGGCGCTTCTTCATCCCGCCGAATCTTGCTTATGGCGAACGCCAGGTCAGCGCGGAGATCGGGCCCAACAGCACCCTCATCTTTGATGTCGAACTGATTTCCTTTACTTAGAATACACGTTCATCGCGTCATACACCACCACCTTCGCCCACAAATGACTATAGTTCTTGACAAAGTCCAGGTGGAGGGGATGTTGTTGATACGCAAGCTGGTCGGCGACATTGTCAAAGAACATCAGCTCCGACACCTGCCAGGAAGTATCGACGACATCCCTTTTTTCGGTGGACGCCAGCACGCCGACATGCAGCTCCCGGATGATCGGGATCCCCGCTAAAGTTTTCAGCCCCTCGACCAGCTTATCCCGGTCCGCAACAGACGAAGGGTCCTTCAGCCAAAAAAATACATGATGCACCACCGGCGGCAGCTTCGTCGCACCTCCAGTGGCCCCTTTCGCTCCCCCACTAACCGCCAACCCAAGTACTCCCGCCGCCGATGCACCCAAAAAATGTCTTCTTTTCATATCCCAATTTTTACCGGAAAGATAACCGTCATTTGGTTCCCAAATCTGGAAAGTCGTCTCTTTTTTGTCCCGCAACCCTTACTCAGCGATAAATGAGTAGCCTATAAACCAGACGATTATACGATTGGCACTACGCTTGACGTATAGGCGCCAACAACCCATATCCATGCGCAAGATCGTCCTGACCCTATCCACCCTTATCGCGCTGACCACCGGCCTCCCGACCCTCGCCGGCGCCCAGGTCGTCAGCCAGTTCAGCTTTGAAACCGGCCTGATCACAAAAGCCGACGTCGGCGCCAATGCCACCAGCGTCAGCCCCACCGCTGCTCTCGTTACCCCCGGTAACGGCGGCGGTCACGGCGTAGCCCCCAACAGCTCAAACGATATCGACCTCGTCGTACCCGGCGCGGAGTTCGAACTCCCCGGCCTCGATATCTCCCTCGACTTCGTCCGCGCGGAGAATAACGCCAGTTTCTTCACCCTGGGCGGGATGGACATCGGCATCACCACCGGCGCCATCTACGCGAAATTCCAGCTCAACAATAGCGGATCGGCCCAAAACATCTCCCTCGCCAACTTCCTGTCCGTACCCACCGACGCCAATTTTCATACCTATCGCTTCGACTACGACAACGTCAGCGGCACCTTTCGCGCCTGGCTCGACGGCTCGTTGAAATATACAAATGTGGTCGGCGCCACCGGTCAGGCGCTCTACTGGGTCGGCGCTACCAACGCGACGATCGGCTCGGGAATGAACGGCAATGGCGCCACCACCGCCGTCCTCGATAATTTCATCGCCACCACCCCGCTCTTCGTCCTGCCCGTCTCCATCAACGCCTTCGACGCCACAAGCGACAACGGCGCCGCCCTCCTCAGCTTCAATGCAACCCCCACCGGCGAGTTCACCATCGAACGTTCGTCCGACGGTTCGAATTTCACGGCCATCGGTGAGATCCGGGCCCAGCCCGACAACAACGGCATCTATCGCTTCACCGACAACGCCCCCGCCGCCGTGAGCTTTTATAGGATAAAAGCAGTAGCCACCGATGGCAGCGTCGCTTACTCACCCATCCGCAAGCTGACCTTCCTCGCCACTGGCGCCACGATCCGCTGTTATCCCAACCCCGTCGTCAACTACGCTACGATCCGCCTCGACAACGCCGGCCCGGAAACGGTCCGGCTCAGCGTGACGACCCTCGACGGCCGCCTGATCCGGTCGGGCCAGATGACCGCCAACCCCGGCCAGGACCTGACCCTGGATCTGACGAGCGCGCCAAAAGGCATCCTGCTGGTCAGCCTCGGGACCAGCAGTCATGAACAAACGCTGAAAATTTTAAAGAATTAACGCAACCCCTCCACCCGTAGCAAAGCCATCACCCCCTCCGGATTCGCCGAAAGTCGACCCAGCTCAAAATTCCCCTCCAACCGCCTCAAAGAAGGCCGCGAGATCTGCCACCCCAACGGCGCCAGCGGACAATACGCGCTGTCCGTCCCCGAATGAATGCAAAAGGTATTCGGCCACACAGAAAAGTAACCCCCATAAAGCGACGCAAAAAGCGGGTTCCCCCCAAACCTCGAACGCAGGGCGCTATCCGCCTCCATCGCATTCCCGGTTATGCCGCTGTTGATGATGCCCACCACCGGGTTCAAGGGCTCAAACCGGTTCTTCACCACCCGCCGGTCATCGGCCGGCGGCACTCGCAGGGTCGTCGTCGCCGAATTCGAGATCGACACAAAGTAAATTTTCAATTTCTTCAACAGTGACACATACACGCTGTCCGTCGGATGTGAAAGCTCCAGTTCCATCGCCCGGCTCAACGCAAAAAAGATCTGCGCCGACGTCCCCGCCCCCGAATTATCCTTCCCGCCTCCGTCCATAAAATGATAGGCCGGTCCCATCTTCCCACTGGGGCTGATGTAGGGAAACCGTGCGCTCAAGAAAGCCCCGGTAATAAGCGAGATCGACCGGACCGGATCGGCGCCCGGCCGGCCATTCAACGCCCGCACCCGGTCCCCGACGGAGATCACTTCCGGGAAGTCGGCGGCATCCAACGACACCGGCGCACAGATGCCCTTCAGCCCATCGTCCACATTCAGCGTATTGGAAAATAGCAACGGAATATCGTAGGCCCGCTGTCCCATCCGCGCCGGGTCCCAGATCGAATGAAATTCGCTGTCAAGATTCAATCCCAGCTCCTCCCGCCCATATCTTGCCCAAAGCTCTTCCTGGATCGCCGCCCGGTCCCTCCACAACTCACCCTTCATCGCCGTCCAGCCATCGGCAACCCCCGACGACCAGAGGTCCCGGCCGATGATGCTGGCAAGCACCGGGGTGAGGAAATCATGGCGGTACAATCGCTCGAAGTCCGTCCGGAAATTCGCATAAGGATTAACGATACCTCCATCCGAACGCATACTGTCCGGATGCGTGGCGCGGAACGCGCACTGAACTGCCGACCCCACCGACCCGCCACTCGCGCCCGACAGCGAAAAGACATAATGCTCAAACCCCCGCCGTGGCGTCCCCGCCAGGCCGTCCCGCCGCAACAAGGAATCATCCAGGTAGGAAAGCACAAAATTCGTCCACGCCGCGGCCCGGATCCCGCCGCCATAGCTATTGACAAGAAACACCGGGTAGCTCCCCGGCGCTGCGCGGATCTCGTCCTGCCGCGCCAGCACCCATTGCTTGAAATGGTCCGTTAGTCGTGGCGCCGCCGGCGCCGAGGCAACAGGCATTCGATGCACCGCATGAAAATCATTACTCCCGTTCATAACGATCAGGAACCATCCCACTACGACAAAAAAGATAAAGTTGATCGCCTTCCTCTGTCCCGCCCGCAAAACAAGCGTGATCACCAGCGTATAGAAGACGATCCCCGCCAGCAGCACCGGCAGGCTCAGATAACAACCCACCACCGAATGCGCCGCAAAGGGAAAAACGTTGTAAAAAATAAAGGCCAGCGCCATCACCGTGGCCGCCGGCAGGATCAGCCGCCCGATCTTCTCCCCCAGCCACCCCAACGACGGAACGGCCTGCGTCCGGACGCTGACGAAGAGATAAAAGGCGAGCGCCGCCAGCACCATATCCAGGAACAGGTAATTCAGCGACTGCGGCGATTCCCGGTTTTGTGGGATGCTCACCTGCCGGAAGAAAAGCGGCAGCCCCACCACCAGCAATAGCATCAACGTGATGAAAAGGCTCCGCGCCCCGCCGGTACCCATCCGCCGCTCAAACCAGGGGTATGCCTTCTCGGCCACATTCTGCTGCACCAGCACAAAGTACAAGGCCAGCAATGCCACCAGCCAGCCCATCGGCGAAAGGGTATCCAGCCAGTAATGCAGTCGCGACGCATCCAGCGCATTGAGGATGGCGACACCGGGGATCACGATCGTACAGATGCCCAGGTAACGCGACACCTTCTTCTCCGAGGCCAGCACCTGCTCCCACACGGCAGGGGGTACCGGCTGCGACAGCACCGGCTCATTCAATGGCCAGAATGGCGGAACATATTTACTCTCGAAGAACAGCTTCGCCAGGTACCAGTTGAGCAGGGCCGCGATCAGCACCACGCTCACGAACAGCACCACACCCTCATCCTCCGCATTGGTATTCACCAGCAGGTCCTGCCCCTGGTCCATGATCCAGATCGGCGCGGAGAAGAAGACCACCCCTATAAGGATCAGCCGGAATCGGAACAACTGCAACGCTTTCGTCCGGATATAGGTCGAAAGCCATTGCAGCCCATAGTGCCGGAAGATCAGCACAAAAAGGATATAAAGGCTCAGCGCCAGCAACAGCAACGCCGCGGCCACGGCCGTCACCTGGGACACCACCGAAAGGGCCGGGGTTCCTGCTCCCCGCAGAAATTGCAACAACGCTCCATCGTTGATCAGGCCAAAAAGACCCGCCAGTCCGACCAGTAGCAGTAGCGAATGGCTAAAGGCCACAGGCTGCCCCCCCGGCTTCGCATCCCGTTCGGCCTGCAACGTCGCTAAGATGATAATGAATAGAAGACTCGAAAAAAGAATGAAGACAAGATCCCGCGTCACAACCGCATGCGCTACCTGCAACCGCGTCGGCTGCTCGGCTTTCACCTCGCAAAAATCATCGGCCGGAACATCCGGGAGCCGGGTCTTCCAACTGGCTAGGATGGCCGAATCGGCGGCGTATTTTCCGATCGCCAGCGATGCCAGCCCCATCGGCGCCACATCCGTCCGCAAGGCGGCCTGGTCCTTTAGCTGCAGCAGCAGGAGTACAAGGGAAATGGCCAGCACCGGCCAGAACAATCGGTGGAAATTACGGGCGACAAACCCATAAAAACGGTTTTGCGATACGAGGTTCATATGGCGAGTTTACGAAAGATATAAATTAGCCCCCGCAACCGCAACCTTTAAACACCCGAAATACCCACCGACCGGATCATTTTATTACCTGTACCTCGAACCGCTCCTCCACGCAACCCGCTTCGTCCTTCACCGTATATACCGTCGACCGGGCCGGCTTGACCTCGATGCCCGACCCCGTCTCCTTATTGCTCCACCTGCCGCTAAAGGGCGCCTTCAATACCACACTTTCGCCCTTCCTGAGAGTCACTCCATGCGGGCTTCGGGTATTCTTCAGCATCGTAAATTGATCCCGGACCTGTCCATCCGCGCAGATCCATTTCCAATCCAATCGGTCGCCTTGTATCTCCAGCATCCCCGCACCGCCATGCGCGGCGTCCGCATAGGGTAAGGCGTCGTGGGGAAACGAAGTTTGCTTGCCGCCCAGCTGCCCGGCGCTGCCACTCACGATATACACCGTGCCTGGATATCCATTAGCCGAATCCTTCAAGAAAGGACAGCTCTTCGGACTCCCGTCATACCGGCCACTGCTATGCTGCACAACATAGGAGGATGAATCCCAGGTCTTCTCGGGACCATAATGACCCTTGATCAGCTGCGACCGCTCGTAGTCATGGCTATGACCGCAGATGATCAGGTCGACGCCATATCGCTCCAGGATACGGATAAAGTTCTCCCGGATCTTGACCAGCTCCTCTTCGTGGTCTGAATTATGCGAGCCCATCGTATACGGCGGATGATGCCAGTAAGCGATCACCCAGCCCTTGTGACCGTAAGCCTCCAGGTCCTGCTTGACCCATTGCGCCTGCGGGCCCAGGGTGTCGTAGAGGCGGTATTGATCCTGCTCGATCCCATAGCTGTCCAACGACAGGAAATGGATATTGCCAAGGTCAAAGGAATAGAAGGCAGGGTTATGCGAAGCCACCCCGCCGGCCTCACCGTTGACGGGCATCGTGAAGTCCTGGAAATACGCCACCTGGTGCGTATGCTGTACCTTCTCTTCCGTGGAATCCCCATCGTAGTAATCGTGATTGCCGGGACTGGGGTACATCGGAAATTTCGGCAGCAGGTTATCCTTATAGATATTGAAGAAATTGGACTGGAACTCCGCGTCCCGGCCGGTATAATACGCGTTATCACCAAGTAAGATCCACGCATTGAGATAATATCCGCCCAGGTACTTCAGCAGGGCGTCCCTTACGTCCCGCTGGTTCACCGAATTGTTCCCGCAATCCCCTACGGCAGCGATCCGGTACAAGGCCTCCGTACCCGGCTTCGGCAGGGTCATGAAAAAGTCGTTGGGGCCTATCTGCAAAGTATCCTTAAAGGACCCGATCGAATAAAAATAGCGGGTGTCTGGCTGTAGTCCCTCGAGTAAAAGCTTATGCTCGGTCGTTAGCACGGTATCCTGCACGTTCCGGTCCAGGAAGTCACCGCTCCGGCCAAAATGAACGATCCCCCGCGTCAGCACATCGGTTCGCCAGCGAACCACCGCCGAGGTCGGCGTGACGGCTTGCAGGTAAGGACCACGAAGCAGGACAGATTTGATCGGGCTGACATACCGCCCTTGTGCATAAAGACCAACAAAAAAAAGAACCAACGAGAAGACCAGAGCTGTTTTTTTTATCATATGTGATCCGTTAATGTATGGATGAAAAGAATGATGTCGTTCATTTCCGCCGTTGAAAGCCGCAACGAATCGGCCGAAAGGGTCTGGTCCGGCACAGACAACCCCATACCCGCACCACCGCCGTTGTTATAGAATTGTAACACCGTCTCCAGGCTCCCAAACCCGCCGTTGTGCATATACGGCGCCGTCAAGGCCGCATCCCGCACCGTCGGCGTCTTGAACGCCCCGCGGAAAAAGGGTAGGGGATAGGGACCATATCTCCCCGAATCCGGGCTCAGCCGAAATTCGTCTAAACCCCCTCCGCCCGGCGCGCCGCCCACCCGCAGGTACCCGTCTCCCGCCGTCGTCCCCAGCACCTCGAACTCCGTCACCGCATAGTCCGGCGGGATCAGCCCGTTGAAGAAAGGAATAAAATGACAGGTCGCGCACTGCGCCTTACCCATAAAAAGATTCGCGCCCCGCCTCGCCCCCGCCGACAGTTCAGTCTTGCCTCTCAAAAAAAGATCGAAATCCGAATTCATCGGCCGCAGGCTCCTCACAAACGCTGCAATAGCCTTTACATCCTCCTCTCGCACTGCCCCTGCACCCATCTCCCGCGGATTATGCAACACCGCCCGGATCTGCTCCTCCAGGCTCTTCACCCGGCCATCCCAAAACTGCGAGAACTGGAACCCCGCATAGAGCAGGGTAGGGGCATTGCGGTCCAGCAGCTGATGCCCATCGAGTCCCACACTCACCCGCAACCCATCAGTAAATGCCTTCGCCGGGTTATGACACGACACACAAGCCTTTCGCCCATTCCCCGAGAGGCTCGAATCAAAGAACAAGGCTCTTCCTCTTTTCACCAGTTCCACATCAGTTCTCCCCGCCAAAAAAGCATCCCGCGAAAAGATATCTTCCGCGGAATAATTCAATAGCCGGGTCGTATTCAATTCCAACCCTCGTTCCCGGATAAACAACCCCAGCTGTCGCTGAAGCGGCAACGCCGCTTCCCGCAAGAACCGAACACGATCAAAAGGATCAAACTCCCCTTGCAGCATCCCCAACGTCCGGCGTAAAAAAAATCCCACGCTATCCCCCCGCGTCCCCTCCAGGTAAGGCCGCAGCTGTACCTCCATCGCCTCCATCGCCGCCCGCGACTCCGTGATCCCGCTTTTCAACAAAGGCGCCTCATATCCCGTGACATCCAAAGCAATGACCCGGATCAATTCCATCCGAAGGCTCTCCAGCACCTGCCGGTCGGTTGCTTTCAACCCGTACAGCAAGGCCGGCAGGTCCACGGCCGAGCTCTCCACCGCCTTCGCCTGCTCCAGCAAGGCCCGGCGATCCAAAGTACGCGCGTACAGCAACGCCTCCATCAGCTGCATCCCGACCGCCTCCTGGTATTCCATAGCCCCGTCCTCCGCCTCGAACTTCGGCGGCCGGTTATAGATCGTCGCACTGCTCCGGAAAAAATACTCAAGAAAGGATTCGATCCGCTTATAACGCAATCGCGCCTCCGCCAGCCGCTGCCGCAGTTCCTCCACGGTAGCGGGCCCCTCCGCCGCCTTCCGCAGCTCGGTACAGCTGCCGGCAAAGGTCACCGACTCCCGGCGGAAATAGTCGACCGCCCCCTCCACCCCCGGGGTAGAGGCAGCAGGCCCCACCCACCGCGAAGCGGCCATCAGCCCCAGACAAATACAACAAAGGATAACAATGCGCATCGAACCCTAAAGGTAAAAGGCCAGTCCCGGAAAATGCATTATCTTTCTATAAACTCGCCACATGAAAAAGCTTCTCCTGGTCCTCCTGACCATCCTCTCCCTCACCCAATTCTCCTGCGCCCAATCTCCCGGCGCAACCGCGGCCGCCGCCTCCCAACCGCTCCTCATCGCTCCCGACCCGACCGTCGATCTCCGCCGCCTCGCGCGCATCGACACTTTTGTCAATGACTATGTCAATAAAGGCTGGATCAACGGCGTCGTCACCCTCGTCGTAAAGAACGGTCACGTCGTCCAGTACAAAGGCTATGGCTATGCCGACAAAGAAGCTCGCAAACCCATGCGCCGTGATGATCTCTTTCGCATCGCCAGCCAGACAAAAGCCGTCATCAGCGTCGGCATTATGCAGCTCTTCGAACAGGGCAAGTTCTACCTCGACGAGCCCATCAGCGATTTTCTCCCAGCCTTCAAAGACATGAAGGTCCTCGACAAATTCAATCCCGCCGACAGCAGCTATACAACGATCCCCGCCAGGACTCCCATCACCTTCCGCCATCTGCTCACCCACACCTCCGGCCTCGACTATGCCGGTATCGGCACAAAGGAAGGCAGGGCCATCTACGCAAAGGCCGGTATCCCCTCCGGGCTCGGCGTGTTCGACAACGATCTTCGGGAACGCATGGAAGCTCTTGCAAAACTTCCCCTCATCAACCAACCCGGCGAGAAATGGATGTACAGCCTCAGCGTCGATCTCCTCGGCTGCCTGGTCGAAGTCATCAGTGGAAAAAATCTCGAGGATTACCTCGTGCAGCATCTCTTCAATCCCCTCGGCATGAACGACACCCGCTTTAACATCCCCGCCGCAAAAGCCGGCCGCCTCACAAAAGTATACACCGAGGACTCCGTCCATCACATCATCCCCTGGACAACAGAACGCACAACAATCGATCCTAACTACCCCCTCGCGAACAAACGCTATTTTTCCGGTGGCGCCGGCCTCACCTCCACCGCCTGGGACTATGCCGTCCTCTTGCAGGCCCTCCTCAACGGCGGCTCCTACAATGGCGCCCGCATCCTTTCGCCCCGCACCGTCGAAATGATGACCAGCGGCCAGCTCTCCTTCCTCTTCAATGGCTTTGACAACTTCGGTCTCGGCTTCGAGATCACCAGCGCCCTTTCCGCCGCCCGCGAGGTCCACGGCGAAGGCACCTTCTCCTGGGGCGGCTTCTTCGGCACCACCTACTGGGCCGATCCCAAAAACCACGTCATCGGCCTCATCATGACGCAGCAAAATCCCAACTCCCACGGCGACTTCGAACATCGCCTGGAGCAGGTCATTTATCAATCTTTTACGCGATAGGGGAGATCGAACAGGAGGCTCAAAGATCATCCATGATCATAAACCGGTTCCGGTAAAGAGCGAGAACAAGCCCATCCCTCGAACGCACGCCAAAAAGCCGGTACACCTTCGCCGCCAGTTGCGTAAAAGTGGATTGGCAAAGATTCATTCGGCGGCGGATATCGTCGTCAGAAGCCTCCGACATCGCCAACCGGAAGAATCGCCGTTCCGATACGGTTACAGCCGGCCAGGCGCCGACCGCCGCCGGCTCAGGACCGCCAACGGCCTGTTCCATCAATGGCGTAGTACAGTCACCGTTGCAGGCCAGCTTCCGAAGGACTTCCACCAGCTGCTCGGGATCGCTGTTCTTGGGAATATAACAATCGACCCCTAGCTGCAAAAGGCGAAGGATCGCCTCCCGGTCCCTGGTCAGACCAAGCGCCGCGAGCCGGATAGCCGGACACCTTGATTTCAGGAAGGAAATGAACCCGGCCGCCCGGTGCAGATCGAAGTTGATGTCCAGCAGAAC
>Ga0310811_10009903_pt1 | contig 12324 bp, 12 predicted proteins | sample YCmetagenome_FD_207642 | JGI IMG/M metagenome (GOLD analysis project Ga0310811, IMG submission 207642) | Soil microbial communities from experimental microcosm in Duke University, North Carolina, United States - YC | ecosystem: Engineered > Artificial ecosystem > Soil microcosm > Unclassified ... | reverse complement strand
TCGTGGCGGCAGGAGCCGGGAACGCCGGTGTTCACCACGGATCTTCCGGTGGACCGGGCCCGCAAGGGCATCGATGCGGCCGTGCGGGAGCAGACCACGGCCTGGCGGGAGCGTATGGCCTCCATGAGGTGACGGCGGCGGCCGTGGTCATCCGCCGGCGGCGGGCGTGGCCGCGCGCAGCCCGTCCAGGACGACGGCGAGATGCGCTGCTCTGGCCCGTCCCGTCGCCGGATCGCGCGGAAGAGCCGCCACCAGCGCGAGCACGTCGGCGGACGAGACGTCCCGGCGCACACCCGCCAACCGCTGTGCACGACGGAACAGCGCGTCGAACACGGCCTTCATCGGTGCGCACAGTTCGTCGACGGGCGATCCCTCGACGAGCAGCGCCATGCCGAGACGGGCGCTCATGCCGCGGTACTCGGCGCCGATCTCCTCGTAGGCGTGAAGCCATTCCAGCAGCGCCTGCCAGGAGTCCTCGACGTTCATGCGGGCCTCGGCGGCCTCGACGAGGGCGGAGACCCGGGTGCGCAGGATCGCCGCGAACAGGTGCTCGCGCGTAGGGAAGCGCCGCTGCATCGTCGCCCGGCCCACGCCCGCGCGTCTGGCGATCTCGTCGAGAGGCGCGTCGGCCCCCAGCTCCCGGAAGACCTCGGTGGCGGATGCGAGCACGGCGTTGACGTTGCGTGTCGCGTCGGCGCGCAACGAGGGGCCGGATGTTGTCATGGCCCGATTCTACAGATCTAAGTGGGCGTTGCGCCCGATTACTTGCAGCCTGCGGGTAGGCGCACTGCCGGCCCGGCCTGAGAGAAGGAGCGAGAGATGGAACAGAGGATTTGGCACATCGGGATAGCGGTAGAGGACCTGGAGCTGGGCAAGAAGGAGTTCGCCGACGTGTTCGGGCTCTCGTGGCGTCCCACGCGCATCCGCCGGCTGACCCTCACCGACGCGGAGGGCGCCGATCACGACGTCGAGTGCCGCGTCACCTTCTCCGAAGGGAGCCCGTTCGCCGTCGAACTCTGGAAGGCGATCCCCGGCACCCCGCTGGCCGCCCCGGCGGGCGGCGGCGTCCACCACATCGGCTACTGGGTCGACGACATGGTGCATGAGAGTGCACGGATGTCCGCTCTGGGCTTCGGGCCCTTCGCAGCCGTCGCCGGGCGACCGTTGCTCAACTCGGGGCCCTCCGGAACCGTCGTGGAACTCTGTGACCTGCACAGTGACCGACCTCAGTTACGAGACTTGTTCCCCGCCGACTCCGAGCACGCCGGGCCGCCCATTCCCGACTCCGAGCTGTGAACGCCAAAAGAGATCAGCCGAAGCACCGGATGCACTGGCGCTGCACCGACAGGTGATGGAGCCCCGCACCAGACTCAGCATGGGGCTCATGACCAGCACAACCACTCAAGGCGCTGCTGGAGTACTAGTCCCAACGCCGTTCAGTACCGCACGTCGCTCTGCAGCAGCGGCGGGTAGACGGTGGACGCCTCGCCGTCCACCGTCGTGCCCGCGAACTGCAGCATGGCGCGCAGTGCGCCGTGCAGCGGCGCCGGGTAACCGAGAGTCGGCGCCGAGGCCTCGTCGAGGGCGTTCGTCTGCTCGGTGCTGAGCGTCACCTCCAGTGCGGTGAGGTTGTCTTCGAGGTGCGCGACGCGGCGGGCGCCGAGGATCGGCACGACGGTGCCTTCGCGCGCAAGCAGCCATGCCAGCGACACCACCGCGGGCGTCGTGCCGAGTTCCTCGGCGATTGTGGTGACAGTGTCGATCACGACGTACTCGGCCTCGCTCGGCCGGCCGACGAACGAAGTGCGCGCTGAGTCGGCGGCCTGCGTCCCGCGCCGGTACTTGCCGGACAGGAAGCCGTTCTTCAGCGGGCTCCACGGCATCAGCGCGATGCCCTGGTCGCGGGCGAACGGCGCGACCTCGAGTTCGACGGTGCGTGCCAGCAGCGAGTACTCGACCTGCATCGCGATCAGTGGGGTCCAGCCGCGCAGCAGCGCCGTCGCCTGGGCTTGCGCGGTGAACCAGGCGGGCGTGTTGGAGAAGCCGACGTACCGGATCCTGCCCTCGCCGACGAGGTCGTCCAGCGTCCGCAGGGTCTCTTCGACCGGGGTGTTGCGGTCCCAGTTGTGCAGCCAGTACAGGTCGAGGTAGTCGGTGCGCAGCCGGCGCAGCGTCTGCTCGAGCTGGCTGCGGATCGCGCCGCGCCCGGCGCCGCCGCCGTTCGGGTCGCCCGGGTACATGTTGGTGAAGAACTTCGAGGCCAGCACGAGGTGCCCGCGGCGGCCCGGGCGGGCGGCGAGGTAGTCGCCGAGGATCGCCTCGGAGTGTCCGTTGGTGTAGAAGTTGGCGGTGTCGACGAAGTTCCCGCCCCGATCGAGGTAGGCGTCGAGGATCTTCTCCGACTCGGCGACGCTGCATCCGGCGCCGCCGGGATCCTCTGGCCCTGCGCAAAACCACGTTCCGCGCGACCGTCATAGGCGAACGTGTAGTTGTAGTCGAGCCCTGTCTCCTCGTCGTGGTACTGGCCGGGGAAGCGCAGCGGGCAGCCTGCGTCGTCTGATCCGGCCGCGTACTGCGCGGCGGGCAGCGCGGTGCCCCACAGGTCCGCCGTGCGCCGCCAGACCACGGTGCCGTCCGGCGCCACCAGCGCCGTCGGCGTACCCACGAGATCGGCCACGATCGCGTGGAACTGTTGGTCGATCACCGTCTGCGGTGCTTGCGCGGCGTAGACGCGCCGATCCTGCACGAGAGGCGTCGAGGAGCCGGGTTCGTAGTCCCACGCCGTCGCAATGATCTCATCACGCCCGGCGTGCGTGTACTCCTGCTCGGCGAGCGTCTGTCCGTCCCAAGCGAACAACGTCTGCTCGATGACGCCGCCGTCCTCGTCGAGGCGCTCCTTGGCCACGCGCCGGCCGAGCGGGTCGTATCGGTAGCGCCAACGCTGACCGGCAGGGTTCTGGGCCAGTGTCAGGCGATCATGCGCGTCGTACGTGTACGTCCATACCTGCTCGCCGCCGGAGAGGGTACGGCGTCTGCTCCTCACCAGGCGGCCTTGCGCGTCGTGCTCGTAACGCGTGCGCCCGGCGCGGCGCAGCAGGGTGCCGCTCGACTCGCGCGATCCGCGCGCGGGCGCTTCCGGAGTGCGCGTGTCCGCGGCGTGCGCGAGATTGCCCGCGCCGTCGTATGTGTACTGCTCGGACCATGTCGCCGCTGTGACGGCGGTGACGCGTCCCAGTGCGTCCAGCGTGAACGTCCGCGTCCCCTCGAACGCGTCCGCGGCTGCGACCGGGCTGCCGTCGCCGCGGTACTGCCAGGTGTGTTCGAGCAGGATGTTCGATGCGCGCATCCTCGTTGGCCGCACGCACCAGCGCTCCGTCGGCGTCGTAGCCGAAGCTCGCGCTGCCGGCGCCGTCGGTGAATCGCTGCTCGACGACGTGGCCGAAGGCGTCGCGCACGAAGGAGACCGCTTGCGCAACACCGTTGACACGCTGAAGCAGCCGTCCGGCCGCATCGTGGGTGTAGGTCACTCGGCGGCCGTTGAAGTCCTTTTCGGCGACGAGATTCCCTGCGGCGTCGTAATCGTAGGTCCAGCTCGAGCCGGCCGGGTTTTTCACCGAAGCGAGCCGCAACTCTCCGTCGTGCCCGAACTCGAAGCGGGAGCCGTCTGCGTCCGTTCGCGCCGCGACTGTGCGGAAGGGGCCGTATTCGAATCTCGTCTCAAGGCCGGCCCGGTCGGTGTGCGCGGCCAGGTTGCCGCACGCGTCATAAGCCCATGATTCACGACTGTCGTCGGAATAACTGCGCGATACGGGCCGTCCGGCGGCGTCGTATGCGGTGGCGGTGGCGTTTCCCAGCGGATCGGTCGAACCGACGCTCCGGCCTTGGGCATCTCGCGTCACGCTCCACACCGCGCCCGCCGCGTCAGTGATCGAAGTCGGCAGGCCGGCCCCGGTTCACCTGGACCGTGGCCGTGTTGCCGTCGGGGTCCGTCGTGGAGATCACGCCGCCGTGCCCGTCGTACGCGTACTTCGTCACCGCTCCGTTCGGATCGGTGGCCGCCGTCAGGTTCCCGCGCTCATCGTATGCGAACGTGCGGACGCCGCCGCCCGGTGCGGTGACGTGCACCGGCTGCTGGAGCGCGTTGTACGCGGTCACCGACCGCGAGCCGTCGGGGCGCAGCACCTCCAGTACATTGCCGAACGCGTCCCGCTCGAATCGGGTGGTGTTCCCGAGCTGGTCGGTGTGCTCGAGCAGCCGCCCGTGCGGGTCGTGTCGCATCCGTATGGTGCCGCCGAGCGGGTCGACGGTCTTGAGGAGATGGTTCTGCTCGTCATACCAGTACGCGGTGATCGCCTGAAGGCTGTCGATCACCCGGGTGCAGCGGGCCTCGAGATCATAGGTGAAGGTCGCGGCCAACGTGCCGTCCGCGCCGCCGACTCGCACGGTGCGGCCGCTTGCGTCGTACACGTAGTCGAATCGGTAGCCGGACTGGTCGATCCACGCGGCGATCCGGTTTTCATGGTCGTACTCGTAGACGAGCGGCGCGTCCTCGCCGCGCCCGATCTCGATCAGCCTTCCGGCAGGGTCGTAGCCGTACCAGGCCAGTGACACCCCTCCGGGATGCGCGGGGTCGGCCATGCGCAACCGCTCCAGACGGAAACCACCGCCGCAGTACGAGGAGTCGATTGTGATCCGATACCCGCCGCTGTGATCCACCTGAACGGGCACGCCGTCCGCGTCGCGGGTGATGGTCAGCCAGTTGCCGTTGCGGTCGGTTATCCGGGTCAGGTGCCTCACCTCATGCGCGCCGCCGCCGGGAGCCGCCTCCGCGGCTCCCGGCGGCGGCGAGAAGTGGCGGGTGTGGCCGGTGGCCGGGTCAAGGATGGTGACCGCATCGATTCTGCGGTCCCAGGACAGCGGCCAGCGCGCACCCGCGACAGGCAGCAGTCGCTGGTCGAGGGTGGAGGACCAGCCAGGACCGAAGTACTGCCCGTGCCGATACCCGGAGGCGTAGGCGCGACGCAGCACCAGCGCAAGCGTGACTCGGGTATCCGGCCATCGCGTCGTCGGCGGGAGCCCTATCGCCTCCCGTACTGAGCGCCATCCAAACACACTGATACCAGTGGTTGTGCCGTCGCGCCCACGGTGGTCCGATGATGACCCAGGCCCAGCGGCTCCTTGCTGCTCACATGTGCTCATCATGCCAGGCTCGCGCGAGGGCAGGTGCGACGGCGTGGAACGGTTCCGCTCAGCGGAAGACTCCGGTATGGCCGAGCGAGTACCTGCCGGGCTGCGGGTAGATGCACAGACCGTGGGGGCCTGAGCCGACCGGGATGCGTGCGAGCAGGTGACCGTCCTGCGTCGAGATCGCATAGACCTCTGCGTTGTAGCGTCCGGCGAGCCAGAGTACTTTGCCGTCCGCGGAGATGCCGCCCATGTCCGGGCTTGCGCTGCCGGGGATCCGCCACAGTGCGGAAACCGTGTTGGTGGCGAAGCCGAGGACGCTGATCGAGCCCTCGCCGCGGTTGGTGATGTACAGGTCCTTCGAGTCGCGGCTGACGTAGAGGCCGTGGGCTCCCTTGCCTGTCGGGATGAACCCGGTCACGGCGAACCGGTCGCCGTCGAGCGTCCACACGCCGTTGCTCTGCATGTCCGCGACGTACCACACGGACCCGTTCGGGGAGATCTTCACGTCCTGCGGCATGGCTCCGGCCTTCAGGCGGAGGGTCGCGGTGATCTTGTGTGTTCCGGTGTCGACCTTCAGCAACTGCCCGTCGAATTCACAGGAGACGATGAAGTAGCTGCCGTTCGGGGAGAAGTCGGCGTGATTGACTCCGGCGCACGGCACGTCGAGCACGTCCTGGACCGCCATGGTGTGCGGGTCGCGGAAGAAGATCTTGTGCTCGGCTTCGGACATGACCATCGCCGATTTTCCGTCCGGGGTGAAGTAGAGGTTGTAGGGGTCGTCGACCGGGACGGCGGCGCCGAACTTGCCGGTGGCCGGATCGATCGGAGTCAGGGAGTTGCCCTTGTCGTTGTTGACCCACAGGGTCTTGAGGTCCCAGGAGGGAACGACGTGCTGGGGGTTGACACCCACCGGTACCGTGCGGAGGACCTTGTACGTCGCCGGGTCGATCACCGTGACAGAATCCGAATTGCTGTTGGGGACGTAGACGTAGGTCGGGTCGTTCTTCACGACGGGCGAGAGTTGGTCGGGCCGGTCGGCGGCGTAGAGGTCGTTCGTGTCGTACTGCGGCATGCCGGGCAGCGCTCCGGCAGCCATCGTCGCGTGCGCGGGTTGCGCGGCGCCCGGGCGTTTGACGGCGTCCGCGTCGTTCCGCGCGGGCCCGCATGCGGCACAGGCCAGTGCGAGCACGGTCGCGGTACCGGCGCCGATGAGGGATCGACGGTGGACGAAGATTCTCACCGGGGGGCTCCTGTCTGCGGCTTGGTGCTTGTCCCCGCGGTCGATTCCGGGGCCGGACCGGGGGAGGGAGGGAACAGTTCGGACGCGGTGACCGCGTGCAGCCCGCGGCTTTCGAGTCCTTCGAGGATCGCCGGCAGCGCGCGTACGGTCTGCTGGTGGCCGAGGTGCAGGGATACGACGTCCCCGCCTCGTATTCGGTCGAGGACCGTGTTCTCGATCGCGCTGCTGCCGGGATCGAGGTAGTCGAGGGAGTCCAGGTCATAGGACAACAGGGTCGAGTAGCCCGCGCGGCGGGCTGCGGCGCGTACCGTCTCGTTCGCGTGCTGTGCCTGGGACTGGCGGAACCATCGGCCCCTCGAGCCGGTGAGCCGTTCCAGCCGCTGCGCGCAGAGTTCGATTTCCTGATAGACGTCGGCCGCTGCCATGGCCTCGATGTCCAGGTGGTTCTCGGTGTGATTGCCGAGTTCGTGCCCGCCCGCCAGTATCCGGTGGGCCATCTGCGGGTAACTTGCGAGCCATTGGCCGACCGCCAGCACGGTCAACCGTGCCCCTGCCTTTTCGGCCTCGGTCAACAGGGCGTCGGCGAGTTGGGGTGAGCCTGCGCCGTGGAAGGTGAGCGCGACGGCGTCGGCGCCCGGGGCGTCGGACACCTCGGCGGTCGCGGGCGGAAGCGGGGTTCTGGCGGGGACCGTCCGAGGTGTCCCGGTCGAAGGGGCGGTGCGGGGTCGGCTTGAGCCCGTGCCCGACTCGGCCCCGCCGCCCGAGCCGGCGCATCCGCCCATCGCCAGGAGCGGTACCGGTGCGAACGCGGCCAGTACACCACGCCGCGTGATGCGGGCTTGACGCCGCTCCCTTTCAGTCACATATGCACGTTATCTGAGCAATCGTCAGCCGACCCTGCGCAGTGCCCGGTCGGGTGAGCCCTCCACCCGTCTGCAGCAACGACTCCGATTCCGGCGGAGCGATCCTCGGCTGAGTGCCTCCTCCAATCCAGAGGGGCTAGGTTGGAAAAACCGATTCAGATGGGAGACGGACCATGCAGATCGAAGGACGTACGGCGCTGGTGACGGGGGCGAACCGGGGCCTGGGGCGCCACCTGGCTCAGCAGCTGCGCGATCGCGGTGCCACGGTGTACGCCGGGGCTCGAAAGCCGGAGTCGGTCGATCTCGAGGGGGTGCGGCCGATCGCGCTCGATGTGACCGATCCGGCTTCGGTCGCGGCCGCGGCGGAGCGCGCCGGCGAGGTGTCGATCCTGATCGCAACGCCGGCTCGGCGACGTACGCGAAGCTGCTGGGCGGGGATCTCGCGGACATCCGCCTGGAGATGGACACGCACTACTTCGGCACGCTCTCGGTGATCCGGGCATTCGCGCCCGTGCTGGGCAGGCATGAGAGCAGCGTGGTGCTGAACGTGCTGTCGGTGGTCTCGCGGGTGAGTTTCGCCGACTTCGGCGCCTACTGTGCCGCGAAGTCGGCGGGTTGGGCCATGAGCAACGCGCTGCGCCAGGAGCTCGCTCCCCAGGGAACCGGGGCCTCGACGCTGCACGTGGGTTTCATGGACACCGACATGACCTCGACGCTCGAGGTTCCTCGCGCGGATCGCGCTCGACGGTCTGGCCGGCGACGTCTCCGAGATCGTCGCCGACGAGACGAGCCAGTTCGTTCTGGCCAACCTGAACCAGGGCGTTGCGCTCTATTCCCAGCTCCCGACCTTCTAGAACGCGACGTCACGGCAGCGTCGGATCAGGCCGCACCCTCATCCAGGCCGCCGGCGCCGCGGACTGACGCAGTGGGCTGATACAGGGGACTGATAGAGCAGGCCGGGCGACCGGCGCGTCGCCCGGGATGGGCACCGTCCCACCCGGGCTTCGTCGCCGCCCGGCGGGCGGCAGGGCCGGCGAGGTGCCGTGCCGCTACCGCGCCTCGCCCGCGCCCGCGGCGGCCTCGGCGTCGAGCTCACGCACCAGCCGTACCTCGGTCTCCTCGATGGTCACGTCGTGGCCGGCCTCGCAGCGAACGGTCGGCATGAGGAGGGCGCCGCAGTCGGCGTGCACCAGGTCGACGCCGCGCGGCTCGCCGTTCCCGGTCTGCCCCCACCGCATCAGCGCGACGAAGAGCGGGAACAGCGCGCGTCCCCGGGCGGTGAGCACGTACTCGTTCCGCGTCCGCGCCCCGGGCTCGCGATAGGGCCGCTGCTCCATGAGTCCGTCGGCCACGAGCTGGCGCAGCCTTTTGGCGGCCACGGTCTCGGCGAGGCCGGTACGCCGCACCAGTTCGTCGAATCGGCGTCCGCCGTAGAAGGCCTCGCGCACCAGCATCATCGCGGAACGGGTGCCGATCACTTCCAACGACCGTTCGACGGCGCACCAGCTGGGTGCGGCCCATGCGTCCCGATCGGCGAATCCGCCCCAGCGGGCGAACACCGCGTCCTCGTCTCGCAGATTCTCGCTGTCCATGCCGGCCATTCTACCCTGGCTAGTCTTTGAAGCAGCCAGCCTGCTACGGTTCAGGCTATGGTTAACGACAGTCAGCCTCCCGCCGCGGGCGTCCTCACCGGCCGCCCAGACGCCGCGCCCGCCTCCGGCACCGCCGCGCCGGGTTCCGCCGCACCCGGATCCGCGCCGGCCGGCAGCCTGCCCACCCGCCCCTGGCCGGGTGTGCTCACCGTGTGCCTCGGCGTCATGATGGCGCTGGTCAACGTCTCCTCCACCATCTCCGCGCTCGGCGCCATCCAGCAGGACCTGCACCCGTCGGCGAGCGCACTGGTGTGGATCACCAGCGCCTACTCACTCGTCGTGGCCACCCTGGTGATGTCCGCCGGAACGCTCGCCGACCTCATCGGCCGCCGCGCGGTCTTCCTCGGCGGCGCGGTGGTGTTCGTCGCGGGCAGCCTGATGGCGTTCGCCTCCCACAGCCCCGGCCTGCTGATCACGGCGCAGGCGGTGATGGGCGTCGGCGGTGCGGCCGTGCTCCCGGCCAGCCTGTCGATCGTCAGCCACTCGTTCACCGATCCGCAGCGGCGCACCGGCGCGATCAGCGCGTGGGCCAGTTGCTCCGGCCTCGGCCTGGCCGTCGGGCCGCTGGGCACCGGCCTTCTGCTCGGCCACTTCTCCTGGCACTCGATCTACCTGATCAACGTCGTGATCGGCGGCCTCGTCGTGATCCTGACGCCGCTGCTCGTGTTCGAGAGCAAGCACCCGACCCGGCACCTCGACCCGGCCGGCGTGACGTTGTGTACGGTGGCCATCGCCTCGGCGACGTACGCGATCATCGAAGGCGCGTCGTCGGGCTACACGTCCAGCCGCATCGTCGCGATGTACGCCATCTTCGCGGTGTCGCTCGTCGCATTCCTCGTCGCCGAGTCGCGCCACCACGACCCCATGCTGGACCTGCGGCTGTTCCGCAGCCGGTCGTACGTCGCGGTCATGGTGGTGGCGACGGCGACCATGTTCGGCTTCGTCGGCATCTCGCTGCTCGCCGTGCTGTACATGGAGAGCGTCCTGCAGTTGTCCGCGCTCGGCACGGCCGTACGGCTGCTGGCGATGTTCGGAACGTTCGTCGTGGTCAGCGCCTTCACCGGGCGGCTGGTGCGACGTGTGGGCTTCACCGTCACCCTGGCCGCGGGCCTGGCCGCCATGGGGATCGGATCGTTGGCGCTGCTGACGACCGGTCCCTCCACCGGGTACGGCGACCTGTGGCCAGGCCTGGTGATCGCGGGGCTCGGCGGCGCGTTGCTGACCGCCCCCTCCGCGGCCGCGGCCGTCAACAGCGTCCCGCGGCTGCAGGCGGGGATGGCCGGCTCCTCGGTCAACATGTTCCGCCAGCTCGGCTCCGTGCTCGGCCCCAGCATCCTGGGCACCATCGTCACCACGCGCGTCCCGCGCTACCTGGAGCAGCGGCTGACCGCGCAGGGGATCCCCGGCTCCGAGGCCTCGCGCATCTCCGCCGCGGCCGCGCAGGGCGGCAGCCCGGCGAGCCTGCCGCCCTCGCTCGCCCGCATCGTTGCGAACTCCGCGGCCGGGGCGTTCACCGACGCCATCCACCTCGGACTGCTCGTCGGCGGCATCGCCCTCCTGGTCATGGCGATCCCGGCCGCCGTCTTCGTCCGCCACCGCAACGAACCGGCCGGCTGAGCGCTGCGGCGGGCTCGGGCAGCAGCGTCAGTCAACAGCGTGGCCCGCCGCGTGGTCCGTGCCACCCGGCGGGCTGCTGTTCGACTGGGGGAAGAGGCCCGGCAGAGATCGGTGCGCCGTCCTCGCCGGCTCTCAGGCGAAGTCGGGATAGAGCGCGGCCGCGCCGCCGGCCAGGCCGGCGCGTACCTGTCCGCTGATGTCGTCCGCGATGATCTCCACTGTGCCCGCGGCGATGGCGTCGATCGCGACGCGGGCGATGTCGGCCGGGTCCGCCTTCTCCGCCTCGACGCCCTTGGCCATGTCGGTGTCCATGTAGCCGACGTGCAGTCCCGAGACGACTGTCCCCTGGGGTGCCAGCTCCTGACGCAGGGCGTTGGTGAGTGACCATTCGGCGGCCTTGGAGGCGCAGTACGCGCCGGTGCCGGGGAAGCTGATCCAGGACAGTACCGACAGGATGTTGAGAACCGCGCTCTGCTCGTGTTTGCCGAGCTGCGGCGCGAAGGCCCGGACGACCTCCAGCGTGCCCAGGTAGTTGGTGTCCATGTCCTCGCGGATCCTGGCCAGGTCGCCGGTCAGCAGGGAGGTGCGGGTGGTGACTCCGGCGTTGTTGACGAGGATCGACACGTCGCCGGTGGCCTCGGCTGCCGCCTTGATCGACGCCGGATCGGTCAGGTCGAGCCGGATGGGCGTGACGCCCGCGATGTCGACGTTCGCGGGGTTGCGCGCTGCGGCGTACACGCGGGCGCCCCGGTCGCGCAGCTGCTCGGCCAGGTGCCGGCCCAGGCCGCGGCCGGCTCCCGTCACCAGTGCGCTCTGTCCCTCGATCTGCATGTGAAGTCCTCCAGCTGAGTAGGTAAATCCAACCTAGCTGCTCTGGCTATGGAAAATCAACTCAGGGTGTAGGGTGGGTAGGTGGGTAAAGTTCCGAATAATCCCTGCGCGATCGCACGCAGCCTGGGCGTCCTGGGGGAGCGCTGGACGTTCCTCATCTTGCGCGAGGCGATGTCGGGCGCCACGCGCTTCTCGGAGTTCCGCGGCGCCCTCGGCGTCGCCCCGGACGTTCTGGCCGAGCGTCTCAACACGCTCGTCGAGCACGGCGTCATGGAGAAGGTGGCGTACCAGGATCCCGGCGAGCGGGCCCGTTCCTCGTACTCGCTGACGCCGTCGGGTGAAGAGCTGATCGTGATCCTCTCCGCGCTGCAGCAGTGGGGTGATGCGCACCTCCCCTGGCCGCAGGGCCCGAGTGTGCTGCGACGAGTCAAGGGAAGCGAACGCCCGGTTCACGTCGGTCTCATCGACGACCGCGGCCGCGAGGTCGAGCCCGAGGATTTCGAGTGGGTAACCACGTCCGCCTATCCCGGGAAGAAGTGACTCCGCTCTCCAGCGGTGCGAGCCGTCGAGCCCACGCGTCGGCCGGCCGGTCGGATTCTCGTCGTACAGACTGGTTCATTAGCTGAACTATTGTGAGTCGGAGGAGCTTCGATACTCGGCGGTTCAATGAGTGGACTCAGCGAGATGGCATAGGGAAAACTGCCCCCTCCTGACACCGTTCGACACCGGTTCTTTCACCGAACTGTCGGTGTGCTAGATTGCGGCGGTGCCCTCGATTCTCATCACCGGCGCCTCCAGGGGCATCGGGCGCGCCGTCGCCGCAGAACTCGCCGCCCGGGGCCACCGCGTCGTCGCCACCGCGCGCGATCCCCGCGATCTCGCCGACCTGGCCGTCGACCGGCGGCTCCGGCTCGACGTCAGCGACCAGGCGAGT
>Ga0310811_10009902_pt1 | contig 12324 bp, 16 predicted proteins | sample YCmetagenome_FD_207642 | JGI IMG/M metagenome (GOLD analysis project Ga0310811, IMG submission 207642) | Soil microbial communities from experimental microcosm in Duke University, North Carolina, United States - YC | ecosystem: Engineered > Artificial ecosystem > Soil microcosm > Unclassified ... | reverse complement strand
AACAGGCTTTTGCTAACCTTGCCGTATCAAGGAGTTATTATGACCCAGCCCGAGATTGAGCCCGAGATTGAGATCGTCCCCTGCCTGTCCGACAACTATGCCTATCTGGTGAAATCGGGGGCGAGCTGCGCCGTGGTGGACCCCTCCGAGGCCGCCCCGGTCCGGGCCGCGCTGGCCAGGAAGGGCTGGTCGCTGACCCATATCCTCAACACCCATCACCACCTGGATCATTGCGGCGGTAATCTGGACCTCAAGCGCGAGACCGGCGCCACCATCGTCGGGCCGGGCAAGGATGCGGCCCGCATTCCGGGGATCGATGTGGGTGTGGATGAGGCCTCAGGCTGGGAATTCGATGGCCGCAAGGTGAAAGTGCTGGAAGTGCCCGCGCACACCCGTGGCGCCATCACTTTTGTGATCGACGGCAATGCCTTTACCGGTGACACGCTGTTTCTGATGGGCTGCGGCCGGCTGTTCGAGGGCGATCCCCAGACGATGTGGAACAGCCTGTCCAAGCTGATGACCTTGCCCGACGAGACCAGGATCTTCTGCGGCCATGAATATACCGAGAGCAACGGCCGCTTTGCCCTGACCCTGGAGCCCGGCAATCAGGCGCTGCGCCAGCGGATGGAGGATGTGCGGGCCACACGGGCGCGGCGTGCGCCTACGGTACCGGCGACCTTGGGGCTGGAGAAACAGACCAATCCCTTCCTGCGGCCGGACGCGCCGGAAATCCGCAAGAGCCTGGATATGGAAGGAGCGAACACCGCGGCGGCGTTCGGCGAGATCCGGGAACGGAAGAATAATTTCTAGCGGGGCTTGTCGTTGTCGCTAGGAGCGATTGGCGAAAGCACCAGGCTGCCGGTGTCCGACACCACGCTGATCCCGGTGCCGACCACCGTCGTGCCGGCATCGACCACGGTGCGGGTGGCGTCATAGGCGATGCAGCCGGAGAGCAGAATGGTGACGACGGAAAAGACCGCGGCGGTAACCGGAACCTGGTCGAAGCTGGCCATGGCTTTGATCCCTTCGCCGCCAATCCCCGCGATTGACAGGCGGCGGACCTTACCCGCCCAATGGTCAAAAACTTGCTAACCAAGATGGCCGAAACCCTGTTTTCCACCCGCCTTTACAAGGCCCGCATCGCCGTCCCGCGGGGGCTGGAGGAGACCTGCCTGGGCCTGGCCATGGACGACCGGGCCGGCCGCCGCTGGTCCCGCGACCACGGCTATGGCGGCTATACCTCTTATGCATCGCTGAACGACCTGACCCGGCGGGCCAGCATCTTTGCCGAGCTGGAGCGCGCCCTGGCACGCCATGTGGCGGTCTTTGGCCGGGAGCTGGAATTCGACTTGGGCCGAAAAAAGCTCGAGCTGGACAGTCTCTGGGTCAATGTCATGAACAAGGGCGCCATTCATGCGCCCCATATCCATCCCCATTCGGTGATCAGCGGCACCTATTATGTGACGGTGCCGCCGCGCTCCGGCGTCCTTCGCTTCGAGGACCCGCGCCTGCCGCTGATGATGGCGGCACCGCCGCGCAAACAGAAGGCGCGGCTGGAAAACCGCCTGTTCGTCGATATCGAGCCCAAGCCCGGCATGCTGCTGTTGTGGGAAAGCTGGCTGCGCCATGGCGTGGAGACCAACCGCGCCAGCGGCCAACGGATCTCGGTCAGCTTCAACTACCGGGCCGACTGACGCCCCCGCCCGTTCCGCGCTATCCTGGCCCTGAGGGGAAACAGCAGGAGGGCACAATGAACATCTTCGCCGGTTCGGTCGAAATCCAGATGCTGTGCTTGAGCGCGGTTCTGGGCTTGCTTCAGCTCGTCATCGCCACCGCGCTTTCGGTCAAGGATCAGGGTATGCCGTACAGCCTTGGCCCCCGCGATGTGCCGGGACCGGCGGTCGCGGTCCTGACCGGCCGCTTCAAGCGCGCCTTTCAGAATTTCCGCGAGACCTTCGTCTATTTCGCCGTCGCGGTTCTGGTCGTCGTGGCGCTGAACAAGACCAGCGCCACCACTGCGCTGGGCGCCGAAATCTTTTTCTGGGCGCGGCTGGTCTATGTGCCGATCTATGCCGCCGGCGTGGCGTTTGTCCGCACCGTGGTGTGGACCGCGTCCGTCATCGGGATCGTGATGGTGCTGCTTGGCGCGCTGGCCTAGCTGATCGGTCCATTTGCCGGACCGGCGGCCTAGCCGTGCCGGCGCCGGATGATGGCTTCCAGCTTGTGGGGCAGCTTGGAGACGAAATGCTCCCGATCCCAGGCGGTCTTGGCCTCGGCGAAGATGCGCGCCCGGACATCCTCCGGCAGATGCGGCCAGGCTGCGATCACGGCCGATCCCAGCCGGCGCACCAGGCATTCATCTTCGGCCGGATAGCGAAACGCCTTGTCTTCCACGAACGGCATGCGCGAGCGCCCTCATTCTCGACAGTGGATGGATGGACCGGGCGAAGCGGAGAACCCCGCGCGACGGCATTGCGGAGCATCGGCGAACCCGAAGGGCCTCGCCGTGCGACCATTAAATTTGCCGGGAGCGAAAGCTCAACCGGTTCGTTTAGTTAAACCCGATCGCAGGGCCTTGGGAACGGAAAAAATCGTGACCCGTTAAAGTTCCATGGGACGCGCGCTGAGACCCGGCGAGGAAGTGGAATGGAATACCTCTCAGGGTATGACCCGCGGCCATGTCGTCAAGAAGACGACCAGCCGATCCAGGATCAAAGGCCACACCGTGGCGGCGTCGCCCGGCAATCCGGAATATATCGTTGAGTCGGCCAAGAGCGGCAAACGCGCCGCGCACAAGCGCAGCGCGCTGAAGAAGGTCTAACGGCGGCCTTTCTTCTGGCGCTCTTTCCGCGCCGCGTAACGAGCATCGCGCGCGGCCTTCTGATCGGCCAGAAGCTGGACCAGCTTCTCGGCCTCTTCGCGCTTCTTGGCTTCGGCGGCCGCCTTGGCCTCTTCCGCTTCGCGGTGCTTGCGCTCTTCCTCTTCGCGGGCGGCGCGCTCGGCGGCCTCGATGGCGAGCCGCTTTTCCTCGGCGCGCTTGGCCTGGCGCTCATCGCGCGCGGCGGCGATGGCCTGGCGCTCCTTGGTGCGCTGATCGGCCGTGGCCTTGGCGGCTTCGGCACGGGCTTTGACCTTGGCCAGCATCTCGGCGCGGGCTTTGGCGGCTGTTTCCAGGCGGTTGGAGAATTTTTCGTCGTCTTGGCGCGGCATTGTTCGAGTGGTTGATCGCTTGAGAGGTTAGGTTTCCAGAACACGCAAGGCAGGCGCCTGCGGCTTGTTGTTGGCATCCACCAGCAGCACACGGGGCTGGAAGGTCTTGGCTTCCGCCTCTTCCATGCGTGCATAGGCAACGATGATGACAAGATCGCCCTTCTGGGCCAGGCGCGCGGCAGCGCCATTGACGCCGATGATGCCCGAGCCGGCGGTGGCGGGAATGGCATAGGTGGTAAAGCGCTGACCATTGGTGATGTTCAGCACATCCACCTGCTCATGCGGCAGAATGCCGGCGCGCTCCATCAGGGCGGAATCCACCGAGATGGAGCCTTCATAGTTCAGGTCGCACTGGGTGATGGTGGCCCGGTGGATTTTGCCCTTGAGCAAGGTCAGTTGCATCAATTGTCCAAGAAGCTTCTGAGCTTCCGGCTCCGGCTGGGATGCTTCAGCTTGCGCAGCGCCTTGGCCTCGATCTGGCGGATACGCTCGCGGGTGACGCTGAACTGCTGGCCCACTTCTTCCAGCGTGTGATCGGTGTTCATGCCGATGCCGAAGCGCATGCGCAGCACGCGCTCTTCACGCGGGGTGAGCGTGGCCAAGACGCGGGTGGTGGTTTCGCGCAAGTTCGCCTGGATGGCGGCATCGATCGGCAGCACCACATTGGGGTCCTGGATGAAGTCGCCCAGATGGCTGTCTTCCTCGTCGCCGATCGGCGTTTCGAGGCTGATCGGCTCCTTGGCGATCTTGAGGACCTTGCGCACCTTTTCCAGCGGCATGGCCAGGCGTTCGGCCAGCTCTTCCGGGGTCGGCTCGCGGCCGATCTCGTGCAGCATTTGGCGCGAGGTGCGCACCAGCTTGTTGATCGTCTCGATCATGTGCACCGGAATGCGGATGGTGCGGGCCTGGTCCGCGATGGAGCGGGTGATGGCCTGGCGGATCCACCAGGTGGCATAGGTCGAGAATTTGTAGCCGCGGCGGTATTCGAACTTATCGACCGCCTTCATCAGGCCGATATTGCCTTCCTGGATCAGGTCCAGGAACTGCAGACCGCGGTTGGTGTATTTCTTGGCGATGGAGATCACGAGGCGCAGGTTGGCCTCGATCATTTCCTTCTTGGCGACGCCGGATTCCCGCTCGCCCTTCTGCACCGTCTGCACATTGCGGCGGAATTCCGAAACCGACTGGCGGGTTTCCGAAGCCATCGACTGGATGTCGTCGCGCAGCGCCTTGATCTTGTCGCGCTCGTCGGTGACGAAATCGTGCCAGCCAAGACCGCTCAGGCGGCCGACGCGGCGGGCCCAGTTGGGGTCCAGCTCGTTTCCGAAATACTGCTTGAGGAATTCAGAGCGATCCACGCCATGGCTTTCGGCCAGGCGCAGCAGCTTTCCTTCCAAACCAACCAGGCGCTTGTTGATGCCGTACATCTGGTCGACGAGCGCTTCGATGCGGTTGTTGTTGAGCTTGAGCGACTTGACCAGATCCATGGTCTCGTTGCGCAGCTTCTTGAAGCGGCGTTCCTGACCGGTGGAAAGCTCATCGGACGCCAGCGCGGCTTCCACGGAGGCATCCTGCAGCTTGCCCAGCTTCTTGTAGAGCCCGGCAATGGAATCCAGAGTCGCCAGCACCTGCGGCTTGAGGGCCGCTTCCATCGCCGACAAGGGCAGATTGCCCTCGTCGTCGAAATCATCGTCCTGGGAATCGGCGGCGGCAGCGGCTTCGCCTTCATCGCCCTCACCTTCGCCATTGGTCTTGGCGGCGGCAGGCTGGGGCTTGGGGGGCGGCGGCGGGGGGGCCGGCTTCTTGATCTCGGGCGCCGCGCCATTGGTGGTAACGCCCGGCACGCCGGGCAGCGGCTTGCCGTCCGGACCGACCGGCGGAGGAATATTGGCAGGCTGGCCATCGGGACCGGCGCCATACATGGCTTCCAGGTCGATGATGTCGCGCAGCAGCACTTTGCCTTCGTTGAGTTCGTCGCGCCAGACGGTGAGCGCCTCGAAGGTCAGCGGGCTTTCGCACAAGGCGCCGATCATCAACTCGCGGCCAGCCTCGATACGCTTGGCGATGGCGATTTCGCCTTCGCGCGACAGAAGCTCGACCGAGCCCATCTCGCGCAGATACATGCGCACCGGATCGTCGGTGCGGTCATACTGCTCGCCGGCCTTCGGCGTGGTGGCCAGCGCCTTGCCGGTGCCTTCGGCAACCAGGGCGCCGCCTTCCTCGCCTTCCTCGGCTTCTTCGCTCTCGATGACGTTGATGCCCATCTCGTTGAGCATGGCCATCGTGTCTTCGATCTGCTCGGACGAAGTCTTGTCCGAGGGCAGAACCTTGTTCAGTTCGTCATAGGTGACATAGCCGCGGGCTTTCGCCTTGGCGATCATCTTGCGGACGCCAACATCCGACATATCCAGCAGCGGGGAATCCGCATCGCCTGGCGTCTCGCTCTCACCCGGCTTTTTGGGCAGCGGCTTGGCGCCGGGCTTGAGCGGCGGCACTACCGGCGCGGCGGCGGCTTTGGGATCGGTCTTGGCAGCCTGGGCTGCGGCTTTGGCCTTGAGTTTTTCTTCCTTGGCCTTCTGCGCTGCTTGCGCCTTGGTCAGCGGCTTTTCCGGCTTGGCATGCTTGGCCGGCGCCTTGGCGGCAGCCTTCACCGGCATGGATTTACCCTTCACCGGCTTGGCAATGGCCTTCACCGGCTTGGCCGGGGCCTTCTTGGCAGGCACCGACTTGGAAGCGGCGGCCTTGGCGGCTGGCTTCTTGGCGGGTTTTGCCGGTTTCTTGGAGGAGGCTTTGGTCACGCTTTGACTTACCTTAAATCTTTTGGCCCTTTGGCCTTTAGGTATTTACGGGCCTTTTGTTACGTACTTCCGGCACCGCGGTTCATGGCATCTGGCGGGCGCCCCGCCCGGGGTCCGGCCTGTTTGCGCAGTTGGAGGACCACGCGCTGAAACAGGGTTCGGGGATCTTCGTCCTCAACGGCAGGGCCAGCAAAACGCGCGAGCAGATCAGCCATACCCTTGCGCGTGAAATGGGTTTGAACCCCAGCTTTTTCAAGGCTGGAGCCAGAGGCGGCGAGGTTTAGAAGTTCATGGCGCAGCCTGTCAAGCGACGGGTCTTTGAGCTCCAGGCTCGCCAGGGATTCACCTTCTAAGAGCGCTATTTCCGGGCATTCCGCCAAAAGACGGCCAAGTTCCATTTCCCGGGCATGGCGCGCCTGGGTGAGCCCGGTCCGCACCAAAGCCGAGGCCTGCACGGCCGGAGAGATGGCGTCAGGGGTACCGGGGCGGGGCTTGAACGCCCCCCGGAAGCCCGCGGACGGCCGGCCGGAGAACGGGCCGGGCCCGCGCGGCGCTCTGTTTTCGGCCGGCGCGGAGCGGCGTTTGAAGCTTTCATGAACCCGTTCCCGGAAGTTGTCCCGATAATAGTCCGCCACCGTGCGATCGGTGATCCGTTCCACCATTTCCTTCAGGCGCTGCTCCACCCCGGCACGGCGCTCGGGGGTGGAGAGGTCTTTACCCTCCGTCTCGGCCTGCCACAACAACTGCGAGAGCGGGATCGCACCTTCCAGCAATGCGTGCATGGCACCCGCCCCTTCGGCCGCAATGAAACTGTCAGGGTCTTCGCCCGTCGGCAGGAAGGCAAAGCGCAGCGAATGATCCGGCTTCAAGTGCGGCAAGGCCAGATGCGCGGCCCGGTGCGCGGCCTTGAGGCCCGCGCCGTCGCCATCGAAAGCCAGGATCGGCTCGGGCGCGGTACGCCACAGAAGATGAAGCTGGTCTTCGGTCAACGCAGTGCCCAAGGGCGCCACGCTATGGGCGAACCCGGCCCGTACCAGCGCGATCACATCCATATAGCCTTCCGCCAGGACGATGGTGCCGGCTTTCAGGGCGGCGGCGCGGGCGGTGGCAAAATTGTAGAGCTGGGTGCCCTTGGAAAAGAGCGGCGTCTCGCCGGTGTTGATGTATTTGGGCTTGGCATCGGCTTCCAGCGCCCGCGCCCCGAAGGCGATCAGCCGGCCACGGCCGTCGCTGATGGGAAACATCACCCGGTTGAAAAAGAAATCCCGCATCGGCCGGCCATCTTCCGCAGCGCGGGCCAGACCCGCCGCAATGATGTCGTCCTGGGTGATGTTGTGGCCGGTAAGATGGGCGATCAGCGCGTTGTTGCCGCCCGGCGCATAGCCCAGGCGGAACTGCCTGGCGGCAACGCCATCCAGGCCCCGGCCTTTCAGATAATCACGCGCCTGTTTGCCGGCGGCCTCGAAAAGCTGCGCCTCATAGAATTTAGCAGCCAGTTCCACGACGTCGTAGAGCGACTTTTTCTTTTGCTCTCGTGCCTCGTCATCCGGCGACCATTTGGGCAGCTCCACCCCGGCTTCGCCCGCCAGCTTTTCCACCGACTCGCGGAAGGACAGGCCTTCGGTTTCCACCAGCCACTTGAAGCAGTCGCCGCCCTTGCCGCAGCCGAAGCATTTGTAGGTCCGCCGCTCATTGGAGACCTTGAAGCTGGCGGACTTTTCATTGTGGAAGGGACAGCAGCCCCACATCTCCCGGCCCTTGCGGACCAGCTTGACCCGCCGGCCCACCAGGGCGACCAGGTCGGTCCGGTTCCGTATTTCGTCCAGCAGGCCGTCGCCATAGCGCATGGAGCCATCCTAGCGAGAAATCACGGTATTTGGGGAGTTTCCCGCCCCGATAAAGACGGGGCTGTGCATGATTTATTCAGCCTGTCTGGCTAATCTGGGCGGAAAGAACGGAAGGTCCCATGGCGTTCGAACATTCCTTGGCGGTCCGCAATGCCCTGATCGCCCAGGCGGAGGAAAGGCTGGCCCTGGCAGACAACCAGGCCGCGGTGATCGAAACGGTGCGCGAGCATGCCCGCGGCATCTGCCAGAGCGATGGCATCACCTTTGTGCTGCGCGAGGGCGATATGTGCCATTACGTGGAAGAGGATGCCATCGGCCCGCTGTGGAAGGGCCAGAAATTCCCCATGACCGTCTGCATCTCCGGCTGGGCGATGCTGCATGGCGAAACCGCCGTGATCGAGGACGTGTTCGCCGATCCGCGCATTCCTTATGACGCCTATCTGCCGACCTTCGTCAAAAGCCTGATCATGACCCCGGTGGGCAAGCGCAATGTCGCGGCCATCGGCGCTTACTGGAAAACCAAGCGCCAGTTCAGCGACCTGGAGGTCATGACGGTGAAGACCTTCAGCGCGGTGGTCGGCGGAGCCCTGTCCGAACTGCTGGAACCCTAAAGTGTCTTGCCGAAATGGAAGCTGGTAATCGAAAGCCCCTGGCGAAAATAGAAATGATGCGCCCGGATCCGCTGCGTCCCTGAATCCAGGTGCAATTGGGCGCAGCCTTCGGCCCGTGCCTGCCCTTCCATCCATTCCATCAAAGCGTTCGCCGCACCCGTGCCGCGATGGCTTTCCGCGCAAATCAGGTCGTCCACGTAAAGCACCTTGCCCCAGGCCAAATGCTCCAGAATGCGGCAAGAGGCGGCGGCGACCGGAACACCGTTCTGCTCGACATAGGCAAGCCGCCAGCCCCGCTCGGTTCCGCGCTGGCGCTGCACCCGGGCAACGAGATCCTTTTCATCGGCGATGAGCGGGCGCAGCTCGCGCAGCACCGGGAAAAGACGCGCGACGTCCGCGTCGCTTTCCGCAAGCTTGACCGCGCTCATTTTCCGCTCAATGCATCCTTGGTGGCGGCGCTGGCCCTGGAAAAATCCATCTGGCCGGCATAGCGCTCTTTCAGCACCGCCATCACCTTGCCCATGTCCTTGATCGAGCCGGCACCCACGTCGGCAATCGTCTTCTGCACGGCAGCCTTCATCGCCGCCTCATCCATCTGGGCTGGCATGAAGGAGCGGATGATGGCGATTTCCTCCCGCTCGCCCGCCGCCAGTTCCGGCCGGTTGCCGGCGTCGTAAGCGGTGGCCGATTCCTCGCGCTGCTTGATCATCTTGGCCAGCAGGGTGAGGATTTCGTCGTCGCCCAAGAGCTCGCGGCTGGTTTCGCTGCGCGCCGCGATGTCGCGGTCCTTCAGCGCCGCCAGCACCAGGCGCACCGTGGCCAGGCGCTTGGCATCCTTGGCTTTCATCGCCTCTTTCATGGCGTCATTGAGCTGGGCGCGCAGGGACATGGGCAAAACTCCAAAATCGGGGCCGGAAGTTACATTCCCCTTATTCCAGAGGCCAGCCTCCCCCCGTGCGCGGCACGCGCTGGCGGGGGAGGTGGCTTCAACGTGCGAGGCACTTGCGGGGGCGGAACCGTGCGACGCCCTCGCGAAAGTTGAAGCCGGAGGGGGCGGCAAATACGTGGATAATTCCAACCACATGAAAACACACGATAAGTTCTGGTTGACCCGCGAGGGCAGCATACCTATTTTCGCGCAAATTCGAGGCCTCCCCATGACCGACGCATATTCTGCCCACTCCGCCACCGCGGAGGCCGTATTTTCGCGTGGGGGCCTGATGCTGGCGGACGGCACCTTCTTCGAAGGCGTCGGCTTCGGCGCGCCGGGCAGCGCCATCGGCGAAGTCTGCTTCAACACCGCCATGACCGGCTATCAGGAGATCCTGTCCGATCCCTCCTATGCCGGGCAGATTGTGGCCTTCACCTTTCCCCATATCGGCATTGTCGGCACCAATGGCGAGGACATCGAAACCACCACGCCGGTGGTACGTGGCATGGTGGTCAAGGCCGATGCCGAACACCCCTCCAACTACCGCGCCCTGCTGGCGCTGGATGCCTGGCTGAAGCGCCACAATATTCCGGCGGTGGCCGGCATCGACACCCGCGCGCTGACCTCGCTGATCCGCGAAAAGGGCATGCCGCATGGCGTGGTGGTCAATCTGGGCGGCAGCGAACTGGATCGCGAGGCGCTGATCGCGCAGGCCAAATCCTTCGCTGGGCTCGAAGGCCTGGACCTGGCCAAGGACGTGACCTCGCGCCAGAGCTACAAGTGGGACGAGACGCCCTGGGCCTGGAATGAGGGATACGGCAAGGAAGGCAAGGCCGCCTTCCGCGTCACGGTCATCGACTATGGCGTCAAGCGCAACATCCTGCGCCTGCTCGCCGGCATGGGCGCCGACATCACTGTAGTGCCCGCCAGCGCCACCACCGAAGAGGTGATGCGCTCAAAGCCGCATGGCGTGCTCTTGTCCAACGGCCCCGGCGATCCGGCGGCGACGGGCGAATACGCCATCCCCACCATCAAGGGCGTGATCGACACCGGCACCCCGGTGTTCGGCATCTGCCTGGGCCATCAGATGCTGGGCCTGGCACTGGGCGCCAAGACCAAGAAGATGGCGCAGGGCCATCACGGCGCCAATCATCCGGTGAAGGACCTGACCACCGGCAAGGTCGAGATCGTCTCGATGAACCATGGCTTCACCGTGGACCGCGACACCTTGCCCGAGGGCGTGACCGAGACCCATGTCTCGCTGTTCGACGGCACCAATTGCGGCATCGCGCTGAAGGACAAGGACGTGTTCAGCGTCCAGTACCATCCGGAAGCCTCACCGGGCCCGATGGACTCGCACTATCTGTTCGAGCGTTTCGCCGAGGCTGCTAAGCGGCGCGCGTAGCCCTTGTTGTCATGGCCCGCGAATGCGGGCCACCCAGGTGAAAGTGGCACTCTGGTCCGGCTGGGCCAGCGCTTTTTCTTGCAGTACCATGTCCCGTATCATCTGGATGGCCCACACTCCGGTGGGCCATGACAATTTAGCGTCTCGCGGAAGCGGCGAAAAAGCGGGCATAAATTTCGGGGAGCATTTCCCGCCTTGAACATTGCCACGCCGAGACTTCGCTTGCGTCTTTGGTGTGATTCCGACAGTCAAGCCTTTGCCGAAATGAATGCCGATCCGGATGTGATGCAGGATCTTGGCGGACCGATCAGCCGTGCGGAGAGCGACGCCAAAATGGATCGCTACCGGGCCAGTTGGGACAGGCATGGCATCGGACGCTGGCTGGCCGAAACTCTCGACGGCAGATTTGTCGGCTATGCGGGGATTCTGCCCGCCCATTCCGATCATCCCCTTGGAGGACATTATGAGGCGGCATGGCGCCTGGTGCGGTCCGCGTGGGGAAAGGGGTATGCGAGCGAAGCATCCCGCGCTGCATTGGACGATGCCTTCGCCCGTCTGACGCTGGCCGAAATACTGGCCTATACAGCGCCGGATAATTTCCGCTCTCAGGCCGTCATGAAAAGGCTCGAACTCACCAGAGATGAAGCGCGCGATTTCACGCTCTCAGGACCTCGCGGGACATGGAGAGGCCTGGTTTGGTTTGCGAGACCGCCTGTTCGCGCGTGAGCGATCCGATGCGCGTTAGCGCTTGAACTCGACGACATCCAAGAGCGACTCCTGCACCGCCGGAATCTCCAGCCGCAGGTGATTGTCGCCGATACCGGTGAGAAGACCGATCTGGTCGTCGGGCGTCACATTGGCACCGATCGGTGCCGAGGCGCCGGAATAGTTATGCCAGGGTTCGCCCCTGGCGCTGGAGGCGCCAAGATAAACCCAGGCACCATGTTCGGGATAGAGCCTGCCCATGAAGCGCTGGGTGCCGTTCATCTTCTGCAGCATGAGGCCGCCATTGTGCGGACGGATGCTGCAGCTGAACCAGGCGCTATAGACCATGTAGGATTCCATGCCGCCCAGCTTGAGCTGGCGGCAGCGCCAGGTGCCGGCCAGCGCATTCGCGGGAATGGCGCGGCCTTCCGGATTCATGACATGGCCGATCACACCGGCATCGCCTTCGCCGCGGCTATGGCGGGACTCTGCGAGGGCCGCGGTTCGAATTTGCGGAAGCTGCGCCAGGCGGGCGATATCGGCGCGGGAGGCCTGGTCCTGCCAGCCGGCGAAAGAAGGAGTTGCGGCCAGCGTCAGCGCTAGCGCAAGGATCGTTTTACGTGTCCCGCCCATCGGGATGCTCCTGGCTATGGCCATTTTCATGGCCATTCTCCAGCGGCGTCCACCCCTTCAGGTCCGCGGTCGGCGGCATGCCGACCACGTTGAAGCCGGCATCGACGAAATGCACTTCGCCGGTGACGCCACCTGCCAGGTCACTAAGCAAATAGAGTGCCGCCCCGCCGACATGGTTAAGCTC
>Ga0310811_10009901_pt1 | contig 12325 bp, 5 predicted proteins | sample YCmetagenome_FD_207642 | JGI IMG/M metagenome (GOLD analysis project Ga0310811, IMG submission 207642) | Soil microbial communities from experimental microcosm in Duke University, North Carolina, United States - YC | ecosystem: Engineered > Artificial ecosystem > Soil microcosm > Unclassified ... | reverse complement strand
TCCTGCCTCACCAACATATTCGGCAGCTTCTAATTGATAAATCATTTTATCAGGATCGGTGTCATTTAATTTCAGAATGCCACGCAATTCAATGGGTTTTTCAGAGTATGTGAGAGGTTCCTTCATGCTCACTTCAATAACAGTTTCTGGACCGCCTACACCACAAAAGAAACAGGCATTAATAGGGAGAGATGATAACATGAAGTGATTTCCTTTGATGCCGCTTTGGAAAGGAATCATATATCCTGGAAGTGTAATAGTTTTTCCATTTAGAGATCTGGTGCCTGCACTAAATAATGGTTTGTCATAATCACCAAGTTTGTCTTTAGCTTTTTCGAATTTTATATCATAAAGTTTGGGCCAGATTAATGATGGCATTCCTTTATAAACACTTTTTTGTGCCAGTGCATGAATTGAAATCAAAATAAAGAAGACGATAAAAAAGTGTTTCATTATTAAATTAAGAATTAAGTTCTGTCAGATTCTTCAGATCTATGGTAAAGACAGACCCTTCACCATAAACGGATTTCACGGTAATATAACTTTTTATTTTTGTGGCAGCTTCCTTGGCAATGTATAATCCTAAACCAGAGCCTTTCGATTTCTGCGTTCCGCGGAAAAACATAACAAATAATTTTTGTATTATTTCAGGTTTCATGCCCTCGCCATTATCTTCAACGTGCAAGAGTAATCCCGTAGTTTTGGGTGTTGAATATATTTTAATCTGTCCTTTATTGCCAGGCAAATGTTTTTGATATTTTATGGCATTGGTAAGAATGTTGTTGATGATCATTTTTAAACGTGTCTTATCTGTTTGCAAAAAATAGTCTTGAAGTAAGCTCATGTCAATAGTCACGTCTGATATTCCTTCTGTGTAACTTAAATTTTCTATTGTCTCAGTACACAATGCTTTTATGTTTACCGGCTCTATAACCAGCGCCTGTCTTTTATTTCTGGAGTAATCCAGTATCTCATGAATAAAAGAGTCGAGCTTCTTAACACTGAATTCTATTTTACTAAAATAGACCTGATGATCTTCCGGCGAGGTGTTTAATTTACTAATATTTACCAGACCTAAGATGGATTTAAGTGGAGCACTCAGATCATGTGAAACACTATAAGCAAAATGATCGAGTTCTTTGTTGGTAATCTCAAGCTCTTTATTCGTCACTTCAAGTTGATGCAATTGATTGACAACCCTTCGTTCAACAAGTTTTACATCAGAAATTACCCTGCCTGTAATAGCCGAAAAAACATAGAGTAAGCTTGTACCTAAATAGATATTGATAACATTATCTTCGAGTCTGTACGTGTAAGGACTATCAATCATTTTAAAGGAGATAAAAGGAATGATATAGGTTAAGAAGAATATATAAGTGTTGGTAAGTATGGCAAGTCCAAAACCATAACGTATAGCAGTGTAAAGAGAGAGCACCCCGTAGACAAACCAGAATTTGCTAAAAGGAATAGTGAGACTTAGTACTAGTATAGCAATGTAAACAATTATGATTTCAATTTTTTGCTTTGGTCTAACGCTCATCAACTCAGGTGTAATGATTTCTTTCCCCAGGAGCAAACCCTTCCTGGACATCATTGGTGTTACGTAATACAGTATTGGCAATGTAAGTCCGAAGTTGGAAATAAATTCGCCAAGAGAACTCCTGACAAAAGTATACAGGAATGCATCAGCCGAGCGCTCGCCGGTTGCGATGAAGACAGCTTCAAGCAAAAAGAGTTCAGAAATCAGAGGTAATGTAATTCCTAAAATCAGAAATGATGTTAGTGTATTGATGTTCGGTAGCCAGTACTTCCCTTTATTTTGTTTGGTAAAAAGTAGCCATGACAAATAGATGAGCAATGTTTCAGGGATGGAGAATATTGGCCATAAATACCAAGGGCCAACATCCCAGAGATGAGCACTGATTATTGCATTGATGTACATAGCAGGCACTATTCGCTTTGGGCCCCACCAGTTTATAAGAACAATGCCCATGCAAGTAGGCAGATAAACAAAAGCTCCACCTGGGGCATATTTAAAAAGTGCTGAAATTTCACTGCCAATGTGAATAACAAGGATAGGCACTACCCATGTCCACCAAGGGAGTTGATTTGCTTCTTTTGAATGTAAATGAAGATTATCCATTGACAAATAATGTTCAAGCGCAAAAGTGAAGCGTAATTCCTATTCGTGAAGTTCAGTCGTAAAGACTGATACTTTTCCATATTCTGAATGTACAGAAATGTTTTCATTATTTATTTCAGCAACGTCTTCAATATTAGCAGATAAGGATATTAACTTTTGGCTTTGGCTTATTATAAAATAAAAAAGCCATCCAGTGCATTGGATGGCTTTTTGTGAGATAGCTTTTGCTTTTTAAACAGAAACTTTATCCTCTTCTTTTAAAAATGCTTCCATTGGTAAACAGCTACAAACCAGATTACGATCGCCATAGGCATTATCAACCCGGCTAACAGCTGGCCAGAATTTAGACTCTTTTACAAATGCCAGCGGATAAGCTGCTTTTTGTCTGCTGTATGGCAGATTCCAGACATCGGCTGTTATAACGGCTGCTGTATGTGGTGCGTTCTTTAATACGTTAACAACTTTATCAGCTTTGCCTTCTTCTACTTCTCTGATTTCATTTCTGATTTCAATCAGTGCATCGCAGAAACGATCAAGCTCTTCTTTCGGCTCGCTTTCTGTCGGCTCAATCATGAGTGTACCCGCTACCGGGAAAGAAACAGTTGGCGCATGGAATCCATAATCCATCAATCGTTTTGCAATATCTTCCACTTCAACACCAGCCTTTTTAAAATCACGACAGTCAACAATCATCTCGTGTGCGCAACGACCATTGGTGCCCGTATATAAAATTTTATAGTGAGCACTTAAACGATCTTTAATATAGTTGGCATTTAGGATTGCCATCTTGGTAGCATTGGTTAAACCTTCACCACCCATCATAGCAATGTATGCGTATGATATAGGGAGTATGCTGGCGCTTCCCCATGGAGCAGCTGATACAGCATGAATTCCTTTTTCACCACCTGTTGATACAACAGCGTGACCAGGTAAGAAAGATTTAAGTTTATCGTTCACACAGATAGGGCCCATACCAGGACCACCACCACCGTGTGGTATACAAAATGTTTTATGAAGGTTAAGGTGACAAACATCGGCACCAATATTAGCAGGCGATGTTAATCCAACTTGCGCGTTCATGTTAGCGCCATCCATGTAAACAAGTCCGCCGTGGTTGTGAATGGTTTCACAAATTTCTGTGATTGATTCTTCAAACACACCGTGCGTAGATGGATACGTTACCATCAGGCAAGACAGGTTGTCTTTGTATTGTTGCGCCTTCGCTTTCAGATCAGCAACATCAATTTTACCGTCTTCATCTGATTTAACAACTACAACTTCCATTGCCGCCATAACAGCACTGGCAGGATTAGTGCCGTGTGCAGATGCTGGGATCAATGCAATATGACGATGTCCTTCATTGCGGCTCTGGTGATAAGCACGAATAACCATCAGACCAGCGTACTCACCCTGTGCACCACTATTTGGTTGAAGTGAAACACCTGTGAAGCCTGTTATTTCTTTTAACCAATTTTCAAGATTGGTGATGATTTCCTGATAACCTTTTGTCTGACTGGCAGGAGCAAACGGATGGAGTTGTCCTATTTCAGCCCATGTTACAGGAACCATTTCGGCTGTAGCATTAAGCTTCATGGTGCATGATCCTAACGAAATCATAGAATGCACCATCGATAAATCTTTATTCTCTAAACGCTTCATGTAACGAAGCATTTCATGTTCAGAGTGGTGTAAGTTAAATACCGGGTGAGTAAGGTAAGCTGACGTACGCACCAATGATGCTGGCCAGGTAATAGATTGTCCGTTGCTTGATGCAGCAATTGCTTTCTTATTTTCCGCTACAGCGAAAACTTCAACTATTTTATTGATGTCGTCAACAGAAGTTGTTTCGTCTATCGAGATGGCAACATGGTTATCGCTTAAATAACGGAAGTTCAATTCACGTTTTTCAGCTTCACGCCCAATTGCCTTTGCATCGGCAACAGCAACGTTAATAGTATCGAAGTAATGCTCATTAACTTGTTTAAAGCCCAGTGCTTTTAAATTACTTTCAAGGCTCTTCGCTAAGCTATGAATGCGTTTTGCAATTTTCTTTAATCCTTCTGGTCCATGATACACAGCATACATACCAGCGATAACAGATAACAATACCTGTGCAGTACAAATGTTTGATGTTGCTTTCTCGCGACGAATGTGTTGCTCGCGTGTTTGCAACGCCATACGATAGGCAGGATTACCACTGGCGTCAAGCGATGCTCCAATGATCCGTCCTGGCATCTGACGTTTGTATTCATCTTTAGTAGCGAAGAAGGCAGCATGTGGACCACCAAAGCCCATAGGCACACCAAAGCGTTGTGAAGATCCTACAACAACATCGGCACCCATCTCGCCTGGTGATTTTAGTAAGAGCAAGCTCATCAGGTCAGTGCCCATTACTACAGCTACTTCTTTTTCATGTGCCGAAGTAATGAATGCTGTATGATCAGCAATAGCGCCATTACTATTTGGATATTGAACATAGACACCAAATAATGAAGTGTCTGTGATGTCAAGTTTATGAATGTCGTCAATAACGATTTCAATGCCTAGAGGATTAGCTCGCGTTAACAACACATCGATAGTCTGAGCAAACGTATTGCGATCTACAAAAAAGCGTGATGCTTCTTTTTTGCTGCCTTTGCGTGAGGCATGCAATAAGTGCATGGCTTCAGCAGCAGCAGTTCCTTCATCCAGCAATGAAGCGTTGGCTATTTCCATACCGGTCAGGTCGATGACCATGGTCTGGAAATTAATCAATGCCTCTAAACGACCTTGTGCTATTTCAGCCTGGTAAGGTGTGTAAGCTGTATACCATCCTGGATTTTCAAGAATGTTCCGAAGAATAACTCCAGGGGTGATTGTGTTATAATATCCAGCGCCAATAAATGATTTATAGACTTTGTTTTTAGATGCCAGCTTTTTGAATTCATTCAGAAATTGAAATTCTGATTGTGCCGCTGGCAGGTTCAGGGCTTTCTTTAGCCTGATGGAGGCGGGTACGGTTTGCGCAATCAGCTCATCAACCGATGAGGCCTTTACCACTTTCAACATTTCTGCTACCTGCTGCGCATCAGGCCCAATATGACGTGTTTCGAATTTTTCGGTGTACAGTGAGTCTATATTCATCGATTTTGCTTGTTTTTACGCGATTAATGCCCGAAGGCCGAACAATTGTAAGGGTCCTTAAAATTGCCACAAATGTAATGTAGAAACCTTTACAATTAACAGGTAAAAGTGAATAACATTTTAGGGATAATTAAGATTCTGAAAGGCTTTGAATACAAGAAAAATCTTATAAAGATGATAGGTAAAAAGCCGTTTTATTGAATAGGAAACGTTACAATAAACTCACTGCCTTTTCCGAGCGACGATCTTAATTCGATACTTCCATTTAAACGATCAACAAGGGTTTTGACAATAGCCAGGCCCAGGCCGTTAGAACTTTCTCCGGCAGTAGGCTGTGCGCTAAGCTTCCTGAATTTTTGAAATAGATGCTGTTTATCATGATCTGAAAAGCCAGGGCCCTGATCCTTCACTGAAATCCAGATGTTGTTGTTAGTGGTCTTGCCTGCTACTATAAGTACAGTTGAACTTCGGCTAGAAAATTTAATAGCATTAGAAATAAGATTGTCAACAATTCGATTCAGATAACTCTCATCAATGTTTAGGGTTTCATTTTCAATTTGAGTGAGATCTGCGTGCAACTGAATACTTTTTAATTGTGCAACCTGGTGAAGTGATTCAATTCTTTTACGCAAGGCCAGATCTACACTAACGTTTGAGTATGTTGGAATAATATTCTCTTCAAGCATGTGCGCGTCAAGAACATCTTTTATAATGTCAAGCTCAGCCTGTGTTGCATCCTTGATAATCTGAATGTACATCCGCTGTGTTTCTGTTAGTGATGCTTCCATCTCCAATAATGATGAAACGCCTTTAATGCGATGCATCGGCGATTTAAGATCGTGTGCAACAAAGCTCATGAGCGTATCTTTTTCTTTGTTCAGGTCAAATAGTTCCTGGTTGCGTTGTGAAAGTTTTTCGTTTTGAGTACTGATTTCGTTACGCTGTAATTCAATAAAATTATTTTGTTTGGCGAGTTTACTATTTACCTTTTTTCGTGCGCGAAGATTTCGCCATTGGAAAAGACCAAGTGCTGTTGCGAATAGTATAATGATAATCAGGATAATATTCTGAAGCCTTTGCTGATGAATAGTAGCTTCGTTTATGGAACTGTTTGCTTTTAATAATTCATTCTCTCTTTCTTTCCTTTCAATTTCAATTTCAAATTGAATACGCTCTACCTGGCGGGTTAGATCAAGGTCTTTGATCGAGTCTTTAAGAATAAGATACTTGTTATAATTTTCAAGTACGGCTGTTTTGTTATTTCCTGTTTCTGATAATCTCCAGAGCCAGTAGTAGCTATCCATTTTAGAGGTCATGTCCCTCGTTCGTATGGCTACTTTAAGTGCTGCGTCAAAATATTTTTTAGCGCTAGCAAGATCTTTCATTTTAAATTTTATCTGCCCCATAGTCAGATAAGCCTGCGGCAGAATTAGCACATTGTTTTTTTTCAGAATAGCATTTAACCCCTCAGCACACATGATCTCGGCTTTATTTAAGAGACCCTTGTTTAAATAACTGGTGGCAAGATTTGTTTTTATTTCGGCCAGGTTGATCTCATCGTGAATGACACGACCTGCTGAGTCAGCTCGCAGTAAAAATTCAATCGCCTTATCTTCATCCTTTTTTGTTTGATACAATCGTCCGGTCATTACCAGGGCCGCCATGATATCGCGTGTGTTATGAAGTGCCAGACGCATTTCAAGAGCTTTGAGATAATGACTTTCAGCTTTTACGTAATCGTGTTGAATCTTAAAAAGATTGGCCAGGCTTTGATAAGTATAACACAGCCCTGATGAATCTTTCAGCGTTTCAAAAACGGGTAGGGCCTTCGTGTAATATTCGTAAGCGCGTGAAAGCAATCCTTGCTCGAAAAAAAGTCGGCCAAGATTAATGGTGGAGTAAGCATGTTGAACGGAATCATGTTGCTCTACTGCAATTCGAAGAGCTTCTGCATAAGACTGGAAAGCAAGCAATCTTTCACCTTTATGATTTTGAGCCACACCAATAAAGTTTATTGATTTGGCAAGGCCTTTCTTTAGGTTAAGTTTTTTTGCCAGTGTCTGCGCCTGTTTTGCAAAGTAGATGGTGCTGTCGGGGTATGATGCCCTATATTCCCATGCCAGGTCATTTAATAAATCAAATTGCTTACTTCCGGCTGAAGACTTTAATTGTGTTTTGATGCTGTCAATCAGGTGAAGGTTTTGGGCTAGGCCAGTTAGTGCGCTGCACAGAAAAACAATCAAGAATGGTAAGCCATGATGTAGTCTCAAAACCCAACGTATTTGAATGTGCAAATATGAATAAAAGAAAAGATTAGTGTAAACTAGTTTTAGACTTCTCATCAATAATGGTTACAGCACAAAAAGTTATTGCCGTTTATAGATCAGGCAATTTTATCACAACAGGATAAGTAATTTGTCATGCAAAATAGAGTTTTCAGGCTTTAGGCGCTTATGGCGTGCTTTGTACACTTAAATACCCCATCATTCACCTTGTAATTACTGAAAAACTCGTCCATATTTGAAAAATTAACCAACTGAGATATCGAATGAAAGTAAAACTACTAGCTCTTATTTGTGCGTTCGCAGGTATTTTCCGCCTCCAAGCGCAAGACCCAGCCATACAAAAGTATGGAAACCAAATTACCCCATCAGATCTGAAAGAGTACCTGTCTATCCTGGCTTCGGATGCCTTTGAAGGTAGAGAAACAGGTAAACGCGGACAGAAGATAGCTGCCGCTTTTGTAAGCGCTCATTTTCAGGAAATAGGTTTGGCAGCCCCCGTTAATGGCAGCTACTATCAGCCCGTCGAATTGTATACATCCGTTCCAGGCGATACTTATGTTATGGCTGGCAAAACACGTTTCAACAATTTTGGAGATATTGTTTACTATGGCACTGCCGATTCTGGTGGTGAGGTTAATGTACCTGCTGTATTTGTAGGCTTGGGCCGACCAGAAGATTTTGAACAGGTTGTAGTTCAGGATAAAGCTGTTCTTATTTTATTAAAATCAGAAGAAGATTTTCAGGCGCCAGTAACATTGGCAAAAGAAAAAGGTGCCCGAATGATATTTTTATTCAATCAGGATGTGAAAGGATTTGAAGAAATAGCCAGCCAGTTAAAAACATACATTTCAGGTGGCACGATGTCAACTAAAAGACCTGATGGTAACAGCAAAAGCAAAGGTGCGTTTTTCATTGCACCAACTGTAGCCGAAAAGATTCTGAACTTAACAATGGAGAAAATCAAGAAACTTGTTGATGAAGATCCGAAGAAGAAAGCATTGAAGAAACTCAAACCTTCTACTGTTCAGTTTAAAACAGGTATTGAAGTGAAAACACTTCGTACTGAAAATGTACTAGGTTACTTAGAAGGATCTGATAAGAAAGATGAACTTGTAATTGTTACAGCACATTACGACCACATTGGTAAGAAGAGTGGCACTGAAGGCGATCTTATTAACAATGGTGCTGATGATGATGGATCTGGCACTGTATCAGTAATGGAAATTGCCAAGACTTTTGCACAAGCAAAGAAAGATGGTAAAGGTCCACGCCGCAGTATGTTATTCATGACCGTTACTGGTGAAGAAAAAGGATTGTTAGGATCTGATTATTATACACAACATCCAGTGTTTCCTTTAGCCAACACTGTAGTTGACTTAAACATAGACATGGTTGGCCGTCGTGATGCTCAACATAAAGACAGTGCTCCTTATGTGTATGTTATCGGTTCTGATAAACTATCAACTGAACTTCATAACATCAACGAACAAAACAACAAGACATACACCAATCTTATTTTCGATTATACTTACAACGATCAGAACCACCCTGACAGATTGTACTATCGTTCTGATCATTGGAACTTCGCCAAGAATAATATTCCCATCATCTTCTATTTCGATGGTATCCATGAAGACTATCACTTACCAAGTGATGAAGTACAAAAGATAGAATTTGATTTATTAGCGAAGCGTGCACAGTGTGTTTTCTACACAGCGTGGGAGATTGCTAACCGCGATCAACGCATTGCAGTAGATAAGAAGTAAGAGTTGATAACCCTTTGTAAAAAGTGAGCTTATGGAGTTCCGTAAGCTCACTTTTTTATTTAATAGTGAGAAAGCACACATATTCTAATCTCAAGTAACCGGATTTTTATGTTGCTTAATACAGGACTTAAGCTTCCCCAACTTTTCATTCTTACATTGAGTAAACCTTAATTTTAGGTTAAAAGTCGCCTCTCAAGTTGGTCAGGATGCTTGCTTTCAAAGCTCTCCTAAAAAGATCCTACTCAAAATGTCCCTTTCTTCCTAAAACCCCTGTGTTTGTAAGGTTAATTTCCTAATTTTCGCCCCCGAAAAAGAAACCTGCTTTATGTGCCCTTTCGGGGATTTTGATTCAGGCATCTACATACATCAACATTTAAAATACTCAACAAAATGAGCGATCAGAAAATCAGTATTAGCGGAGGCAAATTGGTAGTGCCTGAGAACCCAACAATTCCTTTCATTGAAGGCGACGGAACCGGTGTAGATATTTGGCCGGCATCACAATATGTTTTTGATGCAGCCGTACAAAAGGCTTACAACGGTAAGCGTAAAATCACCTGGAAGGAAGTATTAGCCGGAGAAAAGGCATTTAACCAGACAGGTAACTGGATGCCCGATGAAACAATGGCCGCTTTCCGCGAATATTTAATCGGTATCAAAGGTCCGCTTACAACTCCTGTTGGTGGTGGTATCCGTTCTCTTAACGTAGCCCTGCGTCAGGATCTTGATCTTTATGCATGTGTTCGCCCGGTACAATGGTTCAAAGGTGTTCCTTCACCTGTAAAAGAGCCTCATAAAACTGACATGGTAATCTTCCGTGAAAACACTGAGGATATCTATGCAGGTATCGAATTCCAGGCTGGTACAGATGATGCCAAAAAGGTATTGAAATTTTTACAAGACACTTTCCCTAAGTCATATAAGAAAATCCGCTTCCCTGAAACTTCAGGTATTGGCATCAAGCCAGTATCGAAAGAAGGTACTGAGCGTTTGGTTCGTGCTGCTATTAAGTATGCTATCGATCATAAGAAACCAAGTGTTACACTTGTACACAAAGGTAACATCATGAAATTCACAGAAGGTGGTTTCCGTGATTGGGGATATGCTTTGGCAAAGAGTGAATTCGGTGCTGTTGATTTAGATGGCGGACCATGGCAGGTAATTGAAAAAGGTGGTCACAAGATCGTTATCAAAGATTCTATTGCTGATGCTTTCTTGCAACAGATCTTGTTGAGACCTGATGAGTATTCAGTAGTAGCAACACTTAACCTGAATGGTGATTATATTTCAGATGCACTTGCAGCTATTGTAGGTGGTATTGGTATCGCTCCAGGTGGTAACATCAACTATGTAACGGGTCATGCTATCTTTGAAGCTACACACGGTACTGCACCTAAGTATGCTGGTCAGGATAAAGTTAATCCTGGATCTGTTATCCTTTCTGGTGTGATGATGCTTGAGCACATGGGCTGGCAAGAAGCTGCTGACCTTATTCTTAAAGGTCTTAATGCCGCTATTGCTTCAAAACGTGTTACGTATGATTTCCACAGAATGATGGAAGGTGCTACTTTATTGAAGTGCTCTGAATTCGGTAAGGAGATTGTGAAGAACTTTTAATCATTTAGTGATATAACAAATATTGAAAATGCTGATGTACTTTATGTGCATCAGCATTTTTTTATGGGCAGATATTAACAATATTAATTCTACTCATACTTAAGTGTATCCACAGGATTTTTTAATGCTGCCCTTAATGTTTGAAAGCTGATCGTCGCCAGCGTTATAAATATGATAATTATTGCTGGCATGATAAACAGCCATGGTGTTAGTGTAATTCTAACAGCAAAAGCACTCAGCCAGATGTTCATAATATACCACGCACTTGGTGTAGCCACTAGCGCTGCCAACAACATAAGGGTGAAATATCCTTTACACAACATCAGTATTACTTTCAGTGTAGAAGCACCAAGAACTTTTCGAATACCAATCTCTTTGGTACGCTGTGATGCGGTGTATGTTGATAATCCCAGAAGCCCAAGTGCAGTTACGAGAATAAGCAGTGAAGAGAATAGGCCTACAATTTTTTCGAAGCGTACATCGGCCTGATATTGGTGGTTATAAAAATCATCGAGAAAAAAATAGTCAAAAGGTTGTCCAGAATAAATCTCACCAAATAATGATCGGATAGCTTCAACCTTTTCTTGTGCAATGGATGCTTTTACGGGAATCAAAAAGAAAAAACCTCCATCAGGATTGTAAGGATAGATCACCGGCAACAATGGATTTTTTGGAGACTCGTGATAGAAATTATTCACAACGCCAATTACACGTACTGTGTCATCTCTGAAAACTATTTCTTCATCAACAGCTTCTTCTGGTTTTGAAAAACCAAGTCTTGTAGATGCTAATTCATTAATAAGCACTACCTCTTTCTTTTTACTTTGATCTGTAAAGTTTCTGCCAGCGATAAGCTTCAACCCTTGTACTTCAATGAAGTGCTCGTCAACGCTAATGTATTTGTATTGGTTAACGTCAGTGTCAGGTGCCTTAAGACGCTTTACGCTGTTGGCATAACGATCAATAGATTGCCCGGGTAACGTCGCCACGTACGTCATCTTTTCAATACCCGGAATTCTTACAACTTCTTGTTTGAACGAGGATAACTTTTTTTCATAGAGAGAGTCATACACTTCAGAGTCTCGCACTACTAACTTTTGTTCTACATCAAAACCAAGCTCCTGATTTTTTAGAAATGAAATCTGTTTGAAAATAATATAGAGACAGCTGATCAGTAATATGGCTGTTACATATGGCACAAGTACCAGTACATTGCGCATAACTCTTCCTGAGGTTGATCCTGAAAATTTGCCTTTCAATACATACGCAGGATTGAAGGAAGACAAAACAAAAGCAGGATATATGCCTGACACAAAACTCCCCGCGACAATGATAACAACAATCCATTTCCAGAATGCCAGGTTTAAAAATTCAAGTTGGATAGCGCTGCC
>Ga0310811_10009900_pt1 | contig 12327 bp, 11 predicted proteins | sample YCmetagenome_FD_207642 | JGI IMG/M metagenome (GOLD analysis project Ga0310811, IMG submission 207642) | Soil microbial communities from experimental microcosm in Duke University, North Carolina, United States - YC | ecosystem: Engineered > Artificial ecosystem > Soil microcosm > Unclassified ... | reverse complement strand
ACCAACACGGCCGATCAATACGACCAGATCACAAATCTCCCCTCCGGCGACCCTGACAGGATTTACTTCAACAATTTTTACGCGTCCATAAAATACAATTTGAAAGCTGGATCAAAAGTGACGATCACACCGCGGCTTAACTATAAGACAGGCACTCCTTGGAAGACGGCATTGGAATCTCCCTTTGCTTACTCGGTGGATGCTTCTCGCATGGCCCCCGCTGTAAATATCAACTTTGTTCCCAATCAGGTGATAAACCTGTCTCTTGGTGTTGATTCCTATTTTGATAACGCGCGGTACACGGGCGCCGACAACGGCTATTTCTCGTCGCTGGGAAAAGACAATTCCGTTTCGTTTAGCAACGTGGGGGCATTTGCCCAGGGCGTATTCAAAACCAACTTTGCCAATTTCACCATTGGTGCACGTGCGGACCATCACAGTCAGTTTGGTTCAGCTTTTTCGCCCCGATTGGGAATCACGAAAGCGTGGCCAAATTTCCACATCAAAGCGCTGTACAGTAGATCATTCAAATCTCCTGCCATAGAAAACATAAACTACAACCCGGAAATCAAGCCCGAACGCACGGGAGTGGCGGAATTGGAACTCGGATACAAGTTGAACGAGCACATGTTTGTCACGGTAAACGGATTTGAAATTATCATTAGCGACCCCATCGTGTTTACAGTGGATGCTGCACATCCCGTGGGCACCTATGGCAATTTCGATTTCGCTGGCTCCGCTGGCTTTGAAATCGACTACAGAATTAAATACCATTGGGGTTATATCTCGACGAATTATGCATACTACTCGTCAAAGGGGATTAATAAGGTTGCTCTTTACGATGCCGTTTTATCTGACAAATCAGTGCTCGGCTTACCGAGTGGCCGGCTAAACTTATCTGCCAACTTCAAGCTGTCAGAAATTTTCTCGATTAATCCGTCGTTTAATGCTCTCTCCGGTAGATATGCCCTCACAGGACAAGACGCATCCGCCAATTATACCTACTCCAACATAAGTTCGCAATTCCTTGCCAACGTATTCGTCCGTGCCAAAACATCGCGGTGGGATGTGGGCGTGGGCGTTTATAATATCACTGACGAAAATCAACTGTACATCCAAGCTTACAGTGGTGGTCATGCTCCGTTGCCGGGAATGGGAAGGGAATTGGTAGCCAATTTGCGTTACTTAATTCCTCTTAAGTGATCCTTTGAGAAGGATAATGATTTGGCGTTGGGTCTATTTCCTTTAGCCTAAGAGGTCCGATTTTCTTGCCTACTTGATTGTGTGCATGTTATTCCCGACGCAACGTGATTACATCTTCTCAGGAACTTGAATGCCCAACAACTGCATCGACTTCTTCAATACGTCTGCTACGACTTGAGAAAACGCAATCCTGAACTGCAATTTTGTCTGATCGCTCTCGTTGAAAATGGGAATAGTCTGGTAGAATTGGTTATAACCCTTCGCCAGATCAAAAGCAAAGTTGGCGATCACAGCCGGTGAATAGTCTCTGGCAGCTTCGTTCAACTTGTTGACATAGTTATTGATCACAAAGACAACGTCGCGCTCGGCAGGTTCAAGAGAGGCTACTTTTGATATGTCCGATTCCGCGGGCTTCACTCCCATGGATTCGGCCTTGCGGATAATGGCGCGAATACGTGCATGCGTATATTGAATGAATGGTCCGGTATGTCCTTGAAGTTGAATAGACTCATTCGGATCGAATAACATGCGCTTCTTGGGATCGACTTTCAGCAAGAAAAATTTCAATGCGCCCAATCCGATCATTTCCGAAAGAGCTTTGATCTCGGTGTCCGTTGCGTCCTCTATTTTCCCGAGTTCGCGTGTTTGTTTCTCCGCTTCGTCAGCCATCTCTTGCATCAGGTCGTCGGCATCAACCACGGTTCCCTCACGCGATTTCATTTTGCCGGTCGGTAGGTCTACCATTCCATAAGAAAGATGGTAGCATTTGTCGGCCCATTGGTATCCGAGTTTTTTCAAAATCAAGAACAACACTTTGAAGTGATATTCTTGTTCATTGCCCACGGTGTAAACTTGCCCTTCGATTTTTGGGAAATCCCTGAAACGTAAAATCGCTGTTCCAATATCCTGTGTCATGTACACCGACGTGCCGTCCGCTCGCAACAACACTTTTTGATCGAGACCGTCAGAAGTTAAATCAACCCAAACAGATCCATCGTCTTTCTTGAAAAACACGCCCGATTCCACTCCACGCAACACTTCTTCTTTACCAAGCAAATAAGTATCCGATTCATAATACAACTTCTCAAAGTCAACACCCATGCGTTTGTACGTAGAACCGAAACCATCATAAACCCAGCCATTCATCGTTTTCCAGAGCTTCACAGTGTCAGCATCTTTTGCTTCCCACTTCTGCAACATCTCAATGGCCGACAACATAATTGGTGCTTTCTTCTCCGCTTCCGTCTCACCCATCCCCTTCTCCACCAACTCCTTCATCTGCGCTTTGTAGTTCTTGTCGAACTCCACATAATATTTCCCAACCAGATGATCACCTTTAATTCCAGCACTCTGGGGAGTCTCTCCGTTACCAAATAATTTCCACGCGGCCATACTTTTACAAATATGAATACCACGGTCGTTGATGATCTGTACTTTGTGCACCGTGTAACCCAGTGCTTTGTAAATCTCAGCAACGGAATAACCCAAGAAGTTATTTCTCAAATGCCCGAGGTGCAGCGGCTTGTTGGTATTCGGTGATGAATACTCCACCATAATCTCTTTGCCATTGTCGGGCAACACCCCAAAATTCTTGTCTGAAAATATCGAACGAAACGTCTCCACCCACACCTTGTCGGCAATCACGAGGTTCAAAAAACCTTTCACCACATTGAAGCGCGAAACAATTCCCGAATGGGCCACGAGATATTCTCCAATGGCATTCGCCGTCTGCTCTGGTCCTTTCTTTGAAATCTTTGCCAGGGGAAAACACACTAATGTGTGTGAACCTTCAAACTCTTGGTTGGTAGGTTGTATTTGCAGCTGCTCTATTTGTTGAGCGAAGAGCGATGAAACAGCTTGCTGTATAGCAGAACGAAGTTGAGAATCTAAACTCATTTGAGATAGTTGTCAGTTCTTAGTTGTTAGTTGTTAGAGAGTGTATTTTACTTACAACTAACAACCACCAACTAACAACCAATATTACATGTCAAGAATATAAGCAAACATCAACGGCGCCACAATCGTTGCATCGCTCTCTACAATAAACTTTGGAGTGTCGATGCTCAGCTTGCCCCACGTGATTTTTTCGTTGGGCACTGCGCCAGAGTATGAACCGTAGCTGGTCGTACTATCGCTGATCTGACAGAAGTAGCTCCAGAAAGGTACGTTGTCTCTTTCCAAATCCTGGTGCAACATCGGTACGACACATATCGGGAAATCTCCTGCAATGCCTCCACCAATTTGGAAGAAGCCGATGCCGTGCTCTCCCGCGTTGTTGGTGTACCAGTCGGCGAGCCACACCATGTATTCGATACCACTCTTCATCGTGCTCGCTTTCAATTCACCCGTCAGCACATACGAAGCAAAAATATTTCCCATGGTAGAGTCTTCCCAGCCCGGCACCACCATCGGCATGTTTTTTTTCGCGGCCGCGATCATCCAGCTGTTCTTGGGATCGATCTCAAAATGTTGTTTCAGCTCGCCGCTGTTCAACATGCGGAACATGAACTCATGTGGAAAAAGACGTTCCCCTTTGTTCTCCGCATCTTTCCATACTTTGAACAGGTGCGATTGCAGTTTGCGGAATGCTTCCTCCTCAGGAATACAGGTGTCGGTTACACGGTTCAGGTGGTTTTGCAGTAAGTCCCACTCCTGCTCAGGAGTGAGGTCTCTATAGTTGGGGATACGCTTGTAGTGTGAGTGCGCCACCAAGTTCATGATGTCTTCCTCGAGGTTGGCACCGGTACAAGAGATGATATGCACTTTGTTTTGACGGATCATTTCGGCAAAGCTGATGCCCAGCTCACCCGTGCTCATGGCACCCGCCAAGGTCACCATCATTTTTTTGCCATCGGCAATGTGTTTTTTATAGGCTTTGGCTGCATCTACCAGCGCGGCGGCATTGAAATGCAGATAGTTCTTTTCGATGAAAGCGGAAATCGGGCGATTGCTCATAGTGGTTGTAGGAAATTTGGTGCGAAAATAAGCAATTAGTTCAAAGTTTGACGTTCAAAAGTTGAAAGCGCGATCGAGGATGCAGAGCAATAAACCGCAAATCCTCGCTGCCCTACTGGGTTTATTTTTGGCTTTTGATCGGTGCTGTCGCCGATCAAGGCTTTACGTCAACCGATGGTAGAAAGTCCTTCGCCATCACCAACGTCCTTAACTCTCCCCTTCTCCGCGCCAACCGCCATATCCAGACCAATCCTTATCTTTAACCGAACCCAACTAATATGAAAAAACACATTGGCTTTATTCTATTGTTATGTACGCTAACGGTGAGCTTTGTGAGTGGACAATCTGACTACTTCGCCGAAATCAAAACATACTCCACCCAACTCTATGCATCGCTCGGCAAGCTTCAAAAGCAAGCTGGGTTGCTCAGCTTCAACGACACTTCGCGATTGAAATGGAACAACTTGCCTGTAGGTTTGCGTGCCCGTGCCGGAGTAGGCATTGGAAACATGACGAATGAGCAACGCATGCTTGTGCATCGGATCCTGTCAGCATCGCTGAGTTCACAAGGCTATTTGAAGTCGACCGCGATCATGCATCTGGATGAACTCATCAACGGTTTTTACGACAGTCTGTACGCAAAAAAAACAATTGACGAGAGGACCTATGGCTTCGTAAGGAAACTGAATTGGTCACCTAAGAATTATTACTTCGCTTTTTTCGGCTCGCCGTCCGATGTTCAATGGGGCTTTAAATTGGAAGGTCACCATCTCTCCATCAACTTCACGTTTGTAGGCGAGAGGATTTCCGTCACTCCATTCTTCATAGGTACGGACCCCGCCGAATATTTGGTCTACGATTATGCGGGATGGCGTGTACTCAACCAGGAAGAAGACCTGGGTTTGCGGTTAGTCAATTCCCTCACCGAAATGCAAAAGAAGAAGGCAATTCAAAGCACCGCTGTGCCGAGAGACATTATCACGTCGGCAGAAAGTGGTAAGCGCCTAATCGACAATTGGGGAATTCCGTCCGCCGACCTCAACAAAAACCAGAGAGCCATTTTGCAAAACATGATTCGCGAATTTGTCTTTAACATGGAATCTGAAAAAGCCATAGAAGAGTACAGCAAGATCGAAAAGGCGGGGTTGGATCATATTTATTTTGGATGGATCGGTGCGCTAGAGGAAAAGCAGGGTCATTACTATGTCATCAACGGCCCCACTTTTTTGATCGAGTTCGACAACTCCGGCGGGCCACGCAACGAAGCCAATCACATCCACTCCATCTGGAGAGAGAAAGGAAATGAATATGGCGAAGACGTGCTCAAAAAACATTATCAAATAGACAAGCATTAAGTTTGATTCTCAGTCGAATCAAAATCCTCCCTCGTGTAAAACCCCGTTGCTTACTGTCGCCAAGAGTTTATATTTGATTTTCAAAAGACATCTTTATTATGAAACTCTTATTGACTTTTCTATCAGCTATTGTTGTTAACGTGATCGTGGCGCAGAAGCCGGCACCTGATGTGATCGAAACATCGAAAGGCCCACTCACCATACAACCGCTGAATCACGCCACCCTTGTTTTTACATTCAACGGCAAAACCATTTATAACGACCCTCAAGGCGGTGCCAAATTATTTGATGGAATAGCTGCCCCTGATTTAGTTTTGATTTCCGATATCCATGGCGATCATTTCAACATGGAGACGCTCAAGGCGCTTGATCTTTCTCATGCGAAATTGATCGTACCTCAAGCGGTGGCCGATAAACTTCCCGAAGATCTAAAAACGAAAGCCGTCATAGTCAACAATGGTCAGTCGATTTCACAACTGGGCATCGACATCCTTGGCGTACCAATGTACAACCTGCCCGAATCAGCAGACGCCAAGCACACCAAAGGACGTGGCAATGGATATGTCCTTACGTTTGGCAACAAAAAAGTCTATACCTCGGGAGATACGGCGGGCGTTCCAGAAATGAAATCACTGAAAGACATAGATGTTGCTTTCATATGCATGAATCTCCCCTACACGATGGACATCAAAGAGGCCTCGGAGGCAGTGCTCGCCTTTCAACCCAAAATAGTTTATCCCTATCATTATCGTGGTCAAGGTGGATTGGCAGATACAGAGGCTTTTAAGAAACTAGTGACCTCTGCAAATCCGAAGATTGACGTGCGCTTGAGGAACTGGTACGCTCAGTGATGCAGTAGTTGATCGCTATTGCTGCCTCTCGAGATGGAGACCCGCGATAGGGCAGTTTTATTAGCCGCGCTCTATTTCAAACAATTTTTGATACAATTTCAAAGTCTGCCCCTCAAAGGCACGTAGAAGTGCAATTTTTCTGCGTCTGAATTCTGGCATATCTATCTCGCCTACCAAAAGCAAATTGTTCAGTTCCGTTACCTTCACGTCAACATCATAGCACTTCGCAATTTCTTCGGAGATTAAGAGCCTTTTGCCTTCAACTATATCCAATGGTGTCACCAAAGACTAAGTTAACGAATATTGGAGGCAGAAAGCAAGTGGGACGGCGACAACAAAATGGACCCCGAATCCCGTAGGTTGGTACTTTTCAGGACTCGGGTCCAGCTCCAAATGTTACTCGAGTCAATTTTCAGTACTCAGGTACACTCCGAGGCTACTCTGGTGATGCTTTTCAGTACTCGGGTACACTCCGAGGCTACTGGTGTTATAATTTTAAGTACTCAGGTCCAATCCTAGGCTACTCGAGTCATAATTTTCGGTACTCAGGTACACTCCGAGTCTACTCGAGTGATGTTTTTCAGTACTCTGGTACACTCCGAGGCTACTCGGGTGATGTTTTTCAGTACTCGGGTCAACTCCTATTGGACTCGGGTGAATTAAACTCACCCCTAAGGGATATCGTGGGTCTTAGCACTGAATTCTTGCAGTTTTAGGTGTCCACGCAATGTCGCACTCTCCAGCGGCTCAGATAAACAGTCAGTGTTTACTGACTAACGGCCTCCCGGAGGACATTCGTGTTATCTACTTTTATTGGAAGTCAAACCAAACCCGCCATGAAAAAAACTATTGTATTACTCTTATTGTATTTGTCGGCTAGCAGTTCCGTGCCAGCGCAAGGTGATAAATCAGATTTCGTGATTATCGGCCAACAAAACTGGGGCACCAAAAATCTTGCCGTCACCACCTTTGCCAACGGCGAGAAGATCGACGAAGCGAAAACCAACGACGAGTGGATCAATGCGGGGAAAGAAAAACGCGCTGCCTGGTGTTATTATGAAAACAAGTCTGAGAATGGCGCCACTTATGGGATCCTGTACAATTGGTTTGCCGTAACCGACCCGCGTGGCTTGGCGCCCAAAGGTTGGCACGTGCCCACAAAAAACGAGTGGAAGCAATTGATTTCTACAGTCGGAACTGACGGCGGAACGAAACTCAAGAACAATGGAAAGTGGGAAGCTGTCGGTGGGCAGGACCGCAATGGAACAAATGATTATGGGTTCGCCGCATTGCCCGGTGGTCTCCGGTCGGGGCCGGATGGGAAGTTTAATGCGCTCGGATCACGCGGCCAATTTTGGACTTCCACACAAAACGAATATCGTGATGGCTTTATCGTCTATTTAGGGATTAACGCGCCCGTATCTTCAGGTATCGCAAACAAGAGTTTTGGCTACTCGGTAAGGTGTATGAAGGATTAGGCTGTTAGCTATCTATACTTTGGCTTTTGGCGTCGAAAAAAAAACGGAGAGGTTTCCGAGCTGCTTCTAGCGGCGCAAGTCCGGTCGATCGCGTGACCATGGACGCCTGGACGCGTGCATTTTCACGGAATATGCGCAAGCACGCATACTGGGCTGATGCCACGGAGCGGCATCAGCAGGTCAACGTTCTGCAGCGGAGCTGCAGAACCATGAGCGCGGCCAGGCGGCCTCGCAAAACGTGCGCATCTTCCGACCGCGCTTTGGCACGAAATGTCAATGGGTTTAGGCCTTCTCTCAGAACTGACTGCCCACCGTAATCAGTTGAGTCAAAGCTTCCATGATACCCGTCCCTTTCTTCTGATTTCATTGAAAGCCATCATATTCCAAAGTCGAAACTAACCCAGCACATCCGAAAATTCTCTTGACACTAAAAGCCTAAGGGATTGCTAAGAGCTACAATAAAAACAGTGCGCTCACGTTCCATCAAGAAACTCGATGTAAAAATATGAGAGGGTTAGTTGTCGTTGTGGTAATGCTGGCGTTCAGTTCTTGCACCAATAATAATTTGATGCAAAAACCTTCGGTACTGGGGAAGTGGTCTGTGGTGAGCGATTCTTTGAATTTCGGGGGCGCCATCCGAAACTATTCGACGTCTTCCTCCGATTACTATGAATTCCTGTCAAACAATTCCTTGATCATCAGCGAAGGAAATCGGCTCGACACCGCCGACTACGCCATTTTGTATGACACCGCTATCACCATCACCTTTAAGCGCCCGCCGAGCGTAACGTTCTTAGTCATCCAAAACGGCTTGGTGGTAAAGGACAGTATCCAAAACCGGTTCAGTCAAAGATTTTCACTTAAACAATTTTCGCCTCACCAGCTGTTACTCTCAACCTCTTTTTCCTACCCACTTGCCCCCATGACCGAGTCGCCAACAAAAAACACGGTGTTAGTGACAGGCAAAATAAATTTGAAGAGGTGATTCTCAACATCTTCATGCGCAGGTACTGACAAGTATTCCTTGCTAAACAATTTACCTGTACTTGTTGGCAACTCCTCAACCCGCAGCGCATGCCTGGCTATTCATCTTTTGAAATAAAATATTGCGTAGCTTGGTATCATCAAACCCCTAATGCCGTATGCCCAATCCTCAAAAAATTGAAGCCGGAGATGTTGTCAAAATTTCCTCCGATCCTAAAGTGATGACCGTAAGCCATATTGCCGGCGACGAGGCGCTATGTATCTGGTTCAACAGAGAGGAAAAGATCGAGTCGCACAAACTTGATTTGGACACGCTGGTGCTCGTCACTAAAAAGCCTAAGAGTTAAGCTCCTGTCGTCTTCGTTTTCGCTCTCAAAGGCAAAATAGGTTTCGGCCGGTCGATTGTCTACATTGATCTATACCAAACCAAACAACCTATGACACATTTCAAAATACTGGTCGTTGCACTAGCTTTCCTGTCACTCACCTCTTGCAAGGAAAATTCCAAGGAGAAAAACATTTCGGGCTTCAACCTCGACTCCGCCAAGCAAAGTATAGAACATCAAAATGTTGCTTTCCAAACTGCTTTCGAAACCTCGGACTCCGTTGGGCTAGGTAATTTATTTACTTCCGATGCCAAAATGATGATGCCCGGAAGCCCTTCCATTGAAGGGCGCGCAGCCATCACGTCAATGGCGGCTATGTTCATGAAAATGAAAGTCAAACGCGTAGCCAAGACGATCGACGTATGGGGCAATGATGACCTACTCACCGAAGAGGGAACGGCAAGTTTGTTCGACCAAAAAGGTGTTGAGTTGGATCATGCAAAATACTTGGTGATCTGGAAGAAAGAAGATGGTCAATGGAAATTATTCCGAGACATGTGGAACTCTGATCTGACGCCCAAAAAGTAATTCTTTATCATCCCTCTCCAGCCACTCTCGGGTGTGTGGTGGTGAGGGCCTGTAATGGGCAGGCAATGCTAGTGGTCGGAGCTAAAAGCCAATGCGAAGAGTGTCATCCCCCAAACGATACCTGCAGGTCCCGTTGCTTTTTGCGCCGACCACTATTTTTCCACTAAACGCAAAAGATTTGGTTCCGTAGGCAGTGAGCAGATTCTTCGTCCTGTCAAGCAAAATACGGTCAGCCTCAATATCCAATTTATTTGGGACGCTAAGGACAACATGGTCGATTAGCACAATCTCAGTTCTATGGGAAGAGGTTTTCATTTTCCCCGCATTTATTATTTTGAATTTCTCGCCCTTGGTTCCTTGCGCGTAAGTCAACGTCAGCATTAGCATTGACGAGATGGTGAACATCGTCGTTTTCATGGCGAAGTAGTTAATGGCGTTTTAATCCTGCTCAAAAAGCAATCATTGTGCCGAAACTACATTTCGCTAGAACACATACCGTAACTCCTCATCCACTTCTCTCTGCGAGCGTCGATTGAGCGCCGACATAATCGAGAGAAGAATGCCCATAAACGGCACTAGGGTGAAGGACGCGAACTTGCAGGGAAGGGTATCTATTAATCACTGGATAGATGGACAAGATTTCTAACTCAGTTTTTTTCAATATCTTCAAATCACCCTTTAACCTGCTCTTCTATGGAATCGGACGTCAACGGCGAGAAGCCCTCTGTGTTAAAATCAATCCGAAGGTATTTTTTCAAATTTCTCATGATGTTCCTAGCGGTGGTAGCTGGTTTTTTTTCCGAAAACATACGCGAAGGGTATGCCGACAAAAGGAAAGGTGAAGAATACATTGTGTCGATCGTGGAGGATCTGCGATTTGACATCAAAGCGCTGGACAGCATCCTTTCCAAAAGGCGAAAGAAAGAAGAAATGCTCGACTCTCTTTTAGTGCTGCTCAACGGAGAAGATTTAAAAAAGCATGGCAATGAAATTTATTATTTCGCCCGTTGGGCCCCGCGCGTGCACCGTTTCTACAACCATGACCGTACGATTATCCAACTACGGAATTCGGGAGATTGGCATTTGATCCAGAAAAAAGAAGTTTCGGATGCATTGCAATTTTACGACGAACGCGTTCGTTCGCTAGACAATTACATTGCGCAACGCGAGGAGTCGCTGGTTCTGATCATGTATCAATCAACGAACAAATTGTTCGACAATCGTACTTTCAATAATATGTTGAATGGCTTGAGTTTCAAACGCCCCACCAACAACCCGCAGCTCCACTCGTATGATAAAGAGGCCATCAATGAGTTTGCCAACCAGGTTCATTTTCTACAAAACGCTAACCAATACTATATTGATGTTGCTACAACACTCCAGCAAAGCGCTAAGCAAACACTCGCATTGATAGAAAGGGAATACGCCAGCTCTGAGTTTGTTCAAAGCGAAATTAGATAACACCAAATATTCTTCACCAAACAAAGTTCACATGAAACAACTATTTAAAATAGCCATGGCATTTGTTACAGTGGCAACGGCGTCCACCAGTGCCCCTGCCCAAGCCGATCATAAAGAAAAAATCATCGCCGCCTGGGAAAGGGCAAAAGTCTATACTCAAGAATACCTCGATGCGGCGACACAAGAAGTGTACGATTTTAAGCCAACGCCAGAGATCAGGAGTTTTGCAGAGCAGATGCACCATTTGGCCGTCGATAATTACAAACTGGTGCGCGAGGCCTCTCTGCCTATAACGACCGTAGCCAACTACAAAGACCTGGAAAAAATTCAGCTTAAGACTAAAGCCGAAGTCACACAAGCCGTGCTGGAGAGTTATGATTTTGCTATTGCCACCATCAAAAACCTTGACAACTCCAAACTGAGCACTGCCGTGAAAATGTTCAACAAATGGGACACCACCGTGGAAGACGGTCTGGCGAAATCCTTTGAACATCAAACGCACCACCGCGGCCAATGCACGATTTATTTAAGACTGAAGGGAATCGCACCGCCGCGGGAGAAGTTGTTTTGAAGTAAAGTTTAACTTGCCCGACGAGTCATAGATCGCCGATGAGTTCAACGTTCTCTGCCCATTACATCTCCCTTACAGAAAATTCTGTCCGTTTTCTGCGAAATAGATTTCCCTATAAAGAGATCACATCAGCACAAATTCATCGAGTAGAATTAACAAAAGGAACAGATCTTAAACGGCCAGTATCTGCAATAGTCTTCGGCGTATGCTTTGTTCTATTGGGAGCTTATCTGATAGTTAATTTTTCAGTTTGGAGTTTGAACGATATTGAAAGGGCGCGCGACGCCAAAACCTTTGGCTATTTTTTGATTCTACAGTTATTCCTCGTTGCGTTTGGCAGTTACGCAATCTACGCAGCCGCACCTATTCATCCAGTCGCGCGTTTTACACTTGTTTCCGGTGGCTCAGAATCACTCTCCATCAACGACATCATCAAGGAAAAACGACTCCGTGATTTTTTAATATGCTTGAAGAAGGCAGCAGGTAGCAATAAGGTGTTCGTCAATCGGGGGGCTGATCTCGCTGTTTGAATCCTTTCGGCGCCTGGTCAAGAGT
>Ga0310811_10009898_pt1 | contig 12328 bp, 11 predicted proteins | sample YCmetagenome_FD_207642 | JGI IMG/M metagenome (GOLD analysis project Ga0310811, IMG submission 207642) | Soil microbial communities from experimental microcosm in Duke University, North Carolina, United States - YC | ecosystem: Engineered > Artificial ecosystem > Soil microcosm > Unclassified ... | reverse complement strand
TGCACTCGGCTGCCTGCCGCCGACCGTCGAGCCGCGCGCGACCGATTTCGTGCTGCCGCGTGCCGACGGCAAGGCCGATATGGTGTCGCTCATCAAGACTCTCATCGATCGCGGTCATGCCTATGAAGCGAACGGCGAGGTGCTGTTCGACACCGCTTCGATGCCGGATTACGGCAAGCTTTCCGGCCGCAGGCTCGACGAGCAGCAAGCGGGCGCGCGCATCGCGGTGGACGCACACAAGAAACATCCGGCCGACTTTGTGTTGTGGAAGCAATCCTCCGCCGACGAACCGGGCTGGGACAGCCCGTGGGGCCGGGGACGGCCCGGCTGGCACATCGAATGCTCGGCCATGAGCGCCGCCTATTTGGGCGACGTGTTCGACATTCATGGCGGCGGGCTCGACCTGATCTTCCCGCACCATGAAAACGAGATCGCTCAATCGCGCTGCGCCCACGGCACGCATGCGATGGCGAACTACTGGCTGCATAACGGCTTCCTGCAGGTCGAAGGCGAGAAGATGTCGAAGAGCCTCGGCAACTTCGTCACCATCAATGAACTCTTGAAGGACTGGCCGGGCGAGGTCGTGCGCCTCAACATGCTCAAGACCCATTATCGTTCGCCGATCGACTGGACGGTGAAGGGGCTGGAGGAAAGCGCGAAGGTTCTGGACGACTGGTACGCAACTGCGGGTGATATCAAGGGCAGCGCGCCTGCAGGCACAGTGCTCGATACGCTCGCGGACGATCTTAACACCGCGCAGACTGTCGCGGCGCTGCATGGCCTGCGCCATCAGGCGGAACGGGGCGGCGAGGCCGAGCGCAATGAATTCGCTTCATCGCTCCGGTTGCTGGGCTTTCTGGCAGAGACACGAGCGGATTGGGATGCCCGCAAGCAGGAGGCAAGCGGCGTCGATGCCGCGCAAGTGAGCGCCCTGATCGCGGATCGCACGGCCGCCCGCGCGCGCAAGGACTGGAAGGAATCCGACCGCATCCGCGACGAACTCGCGGCGATGGGCGTCGCCATCAAGGATTCCAAGGAAGGCACCACCTGGGAGATCGCGAGATGAAAGAGCCCGAGACGCCTTTTCCACGCCACTGGCGCTATTATATCGTGTTGAAGTGGTGCGTGATCGCTTTGGCGGTCGCGCTCGCATTCAAGTTTTTCGGATATTGGTGATGGCACAGGCGCTTCCCAAAATCGGGCTGCGGCCATTCCTGCCGGCCGACACCTCGATCCTCGCGGCGATCTTCATCGCCAGCATCGAGGAACTGACCGAGGATAGTTATTCCGAGGCGCAGCGCGAGGCATGGGCTTCACGCGCCGAGGATGAGGCTGCGTTCGGCAAAAAACTCGGCGCGCAACTGACACTGGTTGCGACGGTGCAGGGCTCGCCGGTCGGCTTTGCTTCGCTGAGAGGCGCCGACCATCTCGACATGTTGTTCGTGCATCCGGGAGCGGTCCGGCAGGGCGTGGCAAGCACGCTGTGCGATGCGCTTGAAAAACTCGCGGCGGCGCGCGGAGCGAAGCTTATGAGCGTCGATGCCAGCGATTCCGCGCAGGAGTTTTTCGCGGGCCGTGGCTATCTCGGCCAGCAGCGCAATTCGATTTCCATTGGCGACGAATGGCTCGCCAACACCACCATGACCAAAGCACTCGGCGACACGCCGCCTGAGGATAATCCAAGACTTCGACAATAAGGTTGGCATCATGAGCCGCGAACGACTCTATCTTTTCGACACCACGCTGCGCGACGGCGCGCAGACCAGCGGGGTCGATTTCACGCTGCACGACAAGCGCGTGATCGCGCAGATGCTTGACGATCTCGGCCTCGATTATGTCGAGGGCGGTTATCCGGGCGCGAACCCGGCGGACAGCGAATTCTTCAGCACCCATCCGAAATTTGCCCACGCGAAGTTCACCGCGTTCGGCATGGTGCGCCGCGCGGGCCGTTCGGCGTCGAACGACCCCGGATTCGTCGGCGTGCTGGAGGCGAAGGCCGATGCGTTCTGTCTCGTGGCGAAATCCTCCGCCTATCAGGTGCGGGTCGCGCTCGAGACGACGAAGGAGGAAAACCTCGCCTCAATCCGCGACAGCGTGAGCGCTGCCGCGAAGAAAAGCGGCGAGGCCATGCTCGACTGCGAGCATTTTTTCGACGGCTACAAGGAAGACCCGGAGTTCGCGCTGGCATGTGCCAAGGCCGCCTATGAGTCCGGCGCGCGCTGGGTGGTGCTGTGCGACACCAACGGCGGCACCATGCCGGATGAGGTTGAGGCGATCGTCGGCGAGGTGACGAAGCACATCCCCGGCACGCATCTCGGCATCCATGCGCATGACGATACCGGGCAGGCGGTTGCGAATTCGCTCGCGGCGGTGCGCGCGGGCGTGCGCCAGATCCAGGGTACGCTGAACGGCCTCGGCGAGCGTTGCGGCAACGCCAATCTGTGCTCGCTGATTCCGACGCTGAAACTGAAAAAGCCATTCGTCGATACGTTCGAGATCGGCGTGTCGGATGCGAAGCTCGCCACACTGACGCAGGTTTCGCGCGCGCTCGACGATATCCTGAACCGCGTGCCCGACAAGCATGCGCCGTATGTCGGCGAAAGCGCGTTCGTCACCAAGACCGGCATTCATGCGTCGGCGGTGCTGAAGGACCCGCACACCTACGAGCACATCGCGCCGGATGTCGTCGGCAACCGCCGCCAGGTTCTGGTGTCGGATCAGGCCGGGCGCTCGAACGTGCTGGCGGCGCTGGAGCGCGCGGGCATTGCCTTTGACAAGAACGATCCGAAGGTCACGCGCCTCGTCGAGGAGATGAAGGAGCGGGAAGCGGGTGGTTACGCCTACGAATCCGCCGATGCGTCGTTCGAGCTGCTGGCGCGGCGCACGCTCGGCCATGTACCGGATTACTTTCGCGTCGTGCAGTTCGACGTCAATGTCGAGCAGCGCTCCAACGGGAACGGTCCGCACACTGTTGCTCTCGCGGTGGTGAAGGTCGAGGTCGCGGGCGAGGTGCTGATCTCGGCGGCGGAAGGCAATGGCCCCGTCAACGCGCTCGACGTCGCGCTGCGCAAGGATCTCGGCAAGTATCAGAAATACATCGACGGCCTGAAACTGACCGATTACCGCGTGCGTATCCTCAATGGCGGCACCGAGGCGGTGACGCGCGTGCTGGTGGAGAGCGAAGACGAGAACGGCGCGCGCTGGACCACCATCGGCGTATCGTCCAACGTGATCGACGCTTCGTTCCAGGCGCTGATGGATTCGCTCACCTACAAGCTGGTGAAGTCAGGCGCGCCAGCCTGACGATTGCCAGCCGGGAGATATCTTCCGGGATTACATCTGCGCGGTGACGGCTTCCGCCGGTGCCGGAGCGGACTGCGAACTTGAGGCTGCGGCCTCCAGCTTCGGCACGATGTCCTCGACGCGATTGGCCGTGAGGAAGTTCACCGCCAGTCCCTGACGGATGAATTCTTTCTGGCGCATGTGCGCGAGCAGCGACAACAGCGGCTCCCAGAAATTGCCGATGTTGGCCAGCAGCACCGGCTTGGTGTGGCGACCGAGCTGTGCCCACGTCATTTGCTCGACCAGCTCTTCCAGCGTGCCGATTCCGCCGGGCAGGGCGACGAAGGCGTCGGAATGTTCGAACATGAGTTGCTTGCGCTCATGCATGTTGTTGGTGACGATCAATTCCTGCGCGCGATCCAGCATATGCTCGCGGGCAATCAGGAAGTCCGGGATGATGCCGGTCACCTTGCCGCCGTGGTCGAGAACGCCATTGGCGACCGCGCCCATCAGGCCGATAGAGCCGCCCCCATACACCAGGCCGATGCCGTTCTCGGCAAAGGCTTTGCCGAGGGCGCTCGCTGCTTCCATGAACTGGGGGTCTGTACCTGGGCCGGAACCGCAATAAACGCAGACAGTCTTAATAATATTGGTCTTGGTCATCAACTCGATGTGGCATCGCCGTGTGACCTCGTCAAGACGAGCCGGGACGTGGCGAGAAGCCGTCCTGTACGGCGCCGGGGCAGAAAAACGCCCCGGCCGGATGCGGAACCGCCTGTGGCATCCTATATGACAGGTCTATGTTGCCGAATCGAAGCCCGGCGCGGGGCGTTTCGCCCCGAAGCCGCAGGATTGTGAATGACCGCCTCTGATACGCCCGATCAAAATCGCCCCGCCCGAGCGGTGGCGAACGCCTCGCTGACCGCGACGCTGGTGCAGCTCTGGCCATATATCTGGCCGGGAGAGCGGGCCGACCTGAAAATGCGCGTGGTCTGGTCGATGGTGCTTCTGGTGATCGCCAAGGCGCTCACCATGATCGTGCCGTTCACCTTCAAATGGGCGATCGATGCGCTGAACGGGCAGGGCAGCGCGCCGGTCGCGCCGTCGAACTGGATGATGTGGCTGCTCGCCTCGCCGATCATTCTGACGGTGAGCTACGGCGCCACCCGCGTCCTGATGGCGGTGTTCACGCAGTGGCGCGACGGCATCTTCGCCAAGGTCGCGATGCATGCGGTGCGCAAACTCGCGTACCTCACCTTCGTGCACATGCACGAATTGTCGCTGCGTTTTCATCTCCAGCGCAAGACCGGCGGGCTGACGCGCGTTCTGGAGCGCGGCCGCACCGGGATCGAGACCATCGTGCGGCTCGCCGTGCAGCAACTGGCGCCGACCGTCGTCGAACTGACGATGATGATGGGCGTGCTGCTGTATCAGTTCGACTGGCGCTACGTGCTGATCACGGTCGGCACCGTGCTGGCCTATATGTGGTTCACCTATGTCGCGACCGAGTGGCGGATCGATATTCGCCGCCGCATGAACGAGTCCGACACCGAAGCCAACACCAAGGCCATCGACTCGCTGCTCAATTACGAGACGGTGAAGTATTTCGGCGCGGAGACGCGCGAGGCGCAGCGTTACGACGCCTCGATGGAGCGTTACGAACGCGCCAGCACCAAGACCTACACCTCGCTCGCCTGGCTCAACACCGGACAGGCGGTGATTTTCTCGTTCGGCATCACCGCGACGATGGTGCTGTGCGCCATCGGCATCCGCAACGGCACCCAGAGCGTCGGCGATTTCGTCATGATCAATGCCATGATGATCCAGCTCTATCAGCCGCTGAATTTCATGGGCTTCGTCTATCGCGAGATCAAGCAGGCGATCATCGACATCGAAATGATGTTCGGCGTGCTGATCCGCAATCCGGAAGTGAAGGATAGGCCCGGCGCGAAACCGCTGCAGGTGACGTCGGGCACGGTGCGTTTCGAGGACGTGCATTTCCATTACGACCCCGACCGTGAGATTCTCAAGGGCATCACGTTCGAGGTGCCCGCCGGCAAGACGGTCGCGATCGTCGGCCCGTCGGGCGCGGGCAAGTCGACAATCTCGCGGCTGCTGTTTCGCCTTTACGATCTGAGCAGCGGACGCATCACCATCGACGGGCAGGACATTCGCGACGTGCAGCAGACATCGCTGCGCGCGGCAATCGGTATGGTGCCGCAGGATACGGTGCTGTTCAACGACACCATCCGCTACAACATCCGCTATGGCCGCTGGGATGCGAGCGATACCGATGTCGAGGCTGCCGCGCAGATGGCGCAGATCGACGGCTTCATCCGCATGTCGCCGCAGGGCTACGAGACGGAAGTCGGCGAGCGCGGCCTGAAACTGTCGGGTGGCGAGAAGCAGCGCGTGGCCATCGCGCGCACCATCCTCAAGGGGCCGCCGATCCTCGTGCTGGACGAGGCGACCTCCGCGCTCGACAGCCATACCGAACGGGAAATTCAGGACGAACTGGAAAAGGTGTCGCGCAACCGCACCTCGCTGGTGATCGCGCATCGCCTGTCCACCATCGTCAGCGCCGACGAGATCATCGTGCTGGAGCGCGGGCGCATCGCCGAGCGTGGCACGCACATGCAGTTGCTTGCGATGGATGGCCTGTACGCCAGCATGTGGAACAGGCAGCGTGAGGCCGACGAGGCGCGCGAGAAGCTCGCCCAGTTCGGCGACGACGAACTGGCCGAGAAGGACGGACAGGCTGGGGATGTTTCGCCTGCACGGGATGCCGCGGAGTAGGCAGTACCAGCCCGAACGAACAGGCGCTTTTCCGAGACTTTTTGTGGCGCACGCCCTAGAATAGGCAAAGATTCCCGCTCTCTCGCCGAAACGAGAAAGCAGACGTTGCCGGACCACTCATTTTCATCGCTGTAAAGCGGATATCCTTCGGAGTCCCATGTCGATCGCCAATTCCATCCGCGCGCAAATCCCGCCGATCCATCAGGAGGGATACCCTTTCATCGGCGGCTTCGCTCTGGCGAGCCTGATCCTGTTCTGGCTGTGGGCGCCGCTCGGCTGGATCGGCGTCGTGCTGACGATCTGGTGCGCGCTGTTCTTCCGCGATCCCGTCCGCACCACGCCGGTGCGGGAAGGGCTTGTCGTGGCACCAGCGGATGGCCGGGTGTCGATGGTGCAGCCGGTGGTGCCGCCCGCCGAGCTTGGCCTCGGCGACAAGCCGTTGATGCGGATTTCCATCTTCATGAGCGTGTTCAACTGCCATGTGAACCGCAGCCCCGTGGCGGGCCGGATCGAACGCATCGCCTATCGCCCCGGCAAGTTCATCAATGCCGAACTCGACAAGGCGAGTGAGGACAACGAGCGCAATTCGCTGGTGATCGCGACGCCGGCGGGGCGCATCGGCGTTATCCAGATCGCGGGGCTCGTCGCGCGGCGCATCGTCTCCTTCGTGCGCGAGGGCGAAAGCCTTGCCGCAGGACAGCGCTTCGGTCTGATCCGGTTTGGCTCGCGGCTCGATGTTTTCCTCCCCGATGGCGCCAAACCGCTGGTGGCGGTGGGGCAGACGGCGGTGGCGGGGGAGACTGTGCTGGCCGATTTCCAGATGGGCGATGGCGGCCGCGTCTACCGCACGGATTAACCTTATCCGCCATGCGATTGCGGAAGATGAGCGGCTTGCCGCATGGCTTTAAGTCATGTTGGCGGAGCACGATAATCCCCATATAAAGAGTTCATGAGCACACACCCTCGTTCTGACAAGCCCGATATGCAACGCCGCCGGTTCGGCTCGATCCCGGTGCGGGTCTTGGTGCCCAATGTCATCACGCTTCTCGCGCTGTGCGCGGGCCTGTCCGCCATCCGAATGTCGATCGAGGGGCGCAACGAACTGGCGCTCGGCGCGATCGTGTTCGCGGCCATTCTCGACGGCATCGACGGCCGCGTGGCGCGGATGATCAAGGGGCAGTCGCGTTTCGGAGCCGAACTCGACAGCCTCGCCGATTTCGTGAACTTCGGCGTGACCCCGGCGCTGATCCTGTATTTCTGGCAGCTGCACGACTTCAACAATGTCGGCTGGATCGCCGCGATGATCTTCGCGATTTCAAGCTGCCTGCGGCTCGCGCGCTTCAATACGCAGATCGACCAGCCGAGTGATCTGCCGTTCGCGGCGAATTACTTCACCGGCGTGCCGGCGCCGCTGGGCGCGCTCTGCGTGCTGCTGCCGATGTACCTGGTGCTGATCGGGTTGCCGCAACTGCCGACGACGGTGATTTTGATTTTCACGTTGACCATGGCGTTCCTGATGGTGTCGCGCCTGCCTGTTTATTCCGGCAAGAAGCTCGGTGCCCGCGTATCGCCGGAAGCAGCGGTGCCGCTGGTCATCTTCGCGGTTCTGTTTATCGCCGTGCTCATCAGCTATCCGTGGTATGTGCTGAGCGTCGGGTCGATGATCTATCTCGCCGCGCTGCCGATTAGCTGGGCAGCCTTCCGCAAGCAGGAGCGGGCCTTCCGCGCGCAGCAGAGCGCTGGGCAGGGTGTCGCTTCCGCGACCGCGCCGGAGCCGGTGTTCACCCCGCCGTCGGATTCGGAAGCGTCCGATCGGCCGACGCGGCTGAACTGATTCCGCCAGATGACGGTCAGGCGGTGATATTCACGCCGCCGGCCGGGGCTGCACCACCGCCTTGCGACGGGGTTGCCGTCTGCTGGGAAGCCTGCTGGGCTTCGTCGACGGCTTCCTGATCGGCCTTGATCGTGGCTTCATCGGCCTTGGCGGCCTGGTCCGCGGCAAGCTTGGCCTGGGCCTGCGCCAGGGTGGCCTGTGAGGAAATGGAATTGCTGATCGCAGTCATTTCAGTTCTCGCCGGTTGATCTTTCAAAGGTTACGCCTGCGATCTTTTCAAAATATTAACCACGATGACGCGAGGCGCCGCGTAGGGCGGTTTCTCGCGCGCAGCGTGAGGCCTTTTGCTCCCGGCGTTTCATAAGCTTTACGCGAATTTAATTGCGCCGACGCTACGGTTTGGAATGCGGCTCAGAACGGCCGTTGTGCGCGTCGGAGTACTTCATGGATATTACCACTAGCATCGGCCTGGTCGCCGGCAGCATCGTCATTGTCGCGCTGGTGCTGACAGGTGGCGACCTGCACATGTTCATCAGCGAACATGCGATGATCATCATTTTCGGTGGTTCGATTTCCGCGACGCTGATCCGTTTCCCGCTGGTTTCGATTCTGCACGGTCTGCCGCTGGGCGCGAAATACGCCTTCACCATGAGCCGCACCACCGCACGTGGTTTGGTCGATGAACTCGCCGGCGTTGCCGAGATCGCCCGCAAGCAGGGCCCGGTCGGGCTTGAAAAGGTGGAAACGCCGGACCCGTTTCTGGCCAAGGGCATCCGCTACGTCGCCGACGGTTACGACATGGATTTCATCCGCGACAACCTCGAGCGCGACCGTGACAATTTCCTGATGCATCTCGATGAGGGCAGCAAGATCTACCGCGCGGTGGGCGATTGCGCGCCCGCGTTCGGCATGGTCGGCACATTGATCGGCATGGTGCAGATGTTTGCCAACATGACCGACCCCTCCAAGCTTGGCCCGTATATGGCGACCGCGCTGCTCGCGACGCTGTACGGCGCGGTGGTCGCGAACCTGTTCTGCTTGCCGATCGCCGACAAGCTGCACGGCAAGCTGCTCGATGAAGAAACCAACCGCACGATCATCATCGACGGAATTTTGATGATCCGCGACGCCAAGAGCCCGACGCTGGTGCGCGAAATGCTGCTCGCTTACCTGCCGGAAAAACATCGGCACGAAGCCGGCGAGCCGGTGCCCGCGTAAGCGGCGCCTGCGCGGGGCAGGGACAGCACCATGGCCAAGAAAAAACGCGGCGAGGCCCATGCGGGAGGACACGGCTGGTTCGTGACCTTCGCCGACCTGATGGGCCTGATGATGAGCTTTTTCGTCATGCTGGTCGCGTTTTCCAATCAGGACCAGACCAAGCTGAAGATCGTCGCGGGCTCGATGCGCGAGGCTTTCGGCGTGGCCAATGCGCGCTATTCGGGTGTGATCGAAACCGACGGCCTGCCGACGCGGCCGAAGCTGAAGAATGTCGACCATATTCCGCCGGAGGAGGCGTCCAACACGCCGTCGCCGGATGAAAAGGAGCAGGCCAAGCTTTACGGCGCCCGGATCAAGACCGATCGCGAGTTCGCGCTGGCCTCGGCCTCGCTACGGCAGGCCTTGCAGGACATGCCGGAGATGACGGAGCTGTCCAAGCACATCATGTTCGAGGAGACCAAGCAGGGTCTCAACCTCGAGATCGTCGATCAGGATGGCCGTTCGATGTTCGCGGAAGGCTCGCGCGAGCCTTATGAGCGCACGCGCATGCTGATCCGCAAGCTGGCGGCGCCGTTGCGGCAGTCGCCGCTGCGGGTGGCGATCGTCGGCCATACCTCGTCGGATTTCACCTCGCCGCGCCCCGGCTATGATGCCTTCGATCTCTCCGCCGACCGCGCCAATGCGGTGCGCCAGATTCTGGAGCGGGCAGGGCTGCCGAGCACCCATATCTTCTCGGTTTCCGGCAAGGCGGACAGTGAGCCGCTGTTTCCGGACGATCCCTCGCTGGCTGCCAACCGCCGCGTGACCATCACCCTGATGCGGGAAGATCCGCCACTGCCGCCGGATTTAAAACCCTAATGGCTTGATTAAACTAAAGTTTAATCAGCTACTATATTACCTTAATGTGAGTTCCCTGCTTCCTGCATTGGGCAGGAAGCCCGAGCGGTGTTATACGGTCGCCGCTGATCGCCCATCCAGGCCGCCCGCGGCGAATGATCATCAAGGCGTTTTTCTCACTTCATGGCTGCTACCGAACCGCCCACCGACCTCCCCACCGAGGCCGCTCCTGCTCACGGCTTTTGGAGCCTGACTGTAGGCAGCATCGGCGTGGTGTTTGGCGACATCGGCACCTCGCCGCTCTACGCGTTCCGCGAAGCCGCGCATAGCGCCGCCGGAGCAGGGGTCATCACCCGGCCCATCGTGCTGGGTGTGTTGTCGCTGGTTCTATGGGCGCTGTTCGTCGTGGTGACCGCGAAGTACGTGCTGCTGCTCCTGCGCGCCGATAACAACGGCGAGGGCGGCACGCTCTCCTTGATGGCGCTGGGCCAGCGTGCGCTTGGCCGCCGGGCGTGGGTATTGCTGGCGCTCGGCGTCGTCGGCGCGGCGATGTTCCTCGGCGACTCGATGATTACGCCGGCGATCTCGGTGCTGTCGGCGGTCGAAGGCCTCAAACTCGCCGCACCTGAATTCGAGCATTACGTGGTGCCGCTGACGGTGTTGATTCTCGTCATCCTGTTCGCGGTGCAAAGCAGCGGGACCACGCGGATCGCGGCGGCGTTCGGCCCGGTCATGATCCTGTGGTTCATCCTGCTGGCCGTGCTTGGCGCGTGGCACATCGCCGATGATCCGACCGTGCTCGCGGCGATCAATCCGTATTACGCGGTCTCGTTCATGCTGACGCATGGCGAGATCAGTCTTGTGACACTGGGCGCCGTCTTCCTGTGCGTCACCGGCGGCGAGGCGTTGTACGCCGATCTTGGCCATTTCGGACGCAAGCCGATCCAGGCTGCATGGCTTTATTTCGTGCTGCCGGCGCTGCTGATCAATTATTTCGGGCAGGGCGCGATGCTGCTGGCGCATCCCGACAAGATCGACAACACCTTCTATCATATGGTGCCAAGTTATCTGCTGGTGCCCGTCATCATTCTGGCGACGGCAGCGACCGTGATCGCGAGCCAGGCGGTCATCACCGGCGCGTATTCGCTGACGCGGCAGGCTATTCAGCTCGGCCTGCTGCCGCGATTTGAAGTCCGTTACACGTCGGAGGTTCACGCCGGGCAAATCTACCTGCCGCGTGTCAACACCCTGCTGCTGATCGGCGTGTTGCTGCTGGTCGGCCTGTTCCGTACGTCGAGCGGCCTTGCCTCGGCCTACGGCATCGCCGTGTCCACCACTATGGTCGCGGACGGCATCATGGGCTTCATCGTGGTGTGGAAGCTGTGGAACTGGCGCGCGGCCACGGCGGCGGCGCTGATCGCTCCGCTCGTCTTCGTGGACACCAGCTTCTTCATCGCCAATCTGTTGAAGCTGTTTGAAGGCGCGTGGGTGCCGCTGCTGTTCGGCCTCTGCCTCGTCGCGATGATCTGGACGTGGCGGCGCGGCACCGGAATTCTCTTGAACAAGACGCGTCGCACCGAAGTGCCGTTGCGCGATCTCATCAAGAGTCTGGAGAAGCGCCCGCCGCATGTCGTGAAGGGAACGGCCGTATTCCTCACCAGCGACCCGGAATTCGTGCCGACCGCGCTGCTGCATAATTTGAAGCACAACAAGGTGCTGCACGAGCACAATGTCATTCTCACCATTCGCACCGCGACGACGCCGCGCGTCGATCCGATCGACCGCGTGGAATACGAGGGGATCAGCGAGAAATTCTCCATCGTGCGGCTGAACTTCGGCTTCATGGAAACGCCGAATGTGCCAAAGGCGCTGGCGATCGCGCGCAAGCTCGGCTGGCAGTTCGACATCATGGCGACGTCGTTCTTCGTGTCGCGCCGCTCGCTGAAGCCCGCCGCGCAATCCAGCATGCCGCTGTGGCAGGATCATCTTTTCATCGCGATGAGCAAGTCGGCCAACGACGCGACCGACTATTTCCAGATTCCAACCGGTCGCGTGGTCGAGGTCGGAACGCAGGTCACCATATAATATTGTTTCAATATTGCCCTTTTTGACAGTCGGGACGACTTGATCTCTCTCCGCCCCCAGCGTATAGCGCTGGCCGTTTTCGCCGCTGCTCGGCGTTGAGGCACCTTTCCCCATGACAAGTGACATATCGGTCTCCGCCGCGGAAACGTCGGCGGCGGAAGAGCATGGGCAGGCGCATTCCACGGCGTCATATAAGGCGCTGATGCTGGGTTCCATCGGCGTCGTGTACGGCGACATCGGTACCTCACCGCTTTATGCCTTCCGCGAAGCGATCAA
>Ga0310811_10009897_pt1 | contig 12328 bp, 9 predicted proteins | sample YCmetagenome_FD_207642 | JGI IMG/M metagenome (GOLD analysis project Ga0310811, IMG submission 207642) | Soil microbial communities from experimental microcosm in Duke University, North Carolina, United States - YC | ecosystem: Engineered > Artificial ecosystem > Soil microcosm > Unclassified ... | reverse complement strand
TTCGCCAGGGCGATGGCCAGCTGGGCCGAAATGCCATTCAGCATCCTGTCAGGGATCTGGTAAGGCTGTATCCAGAGAATACCCATGTCTTCTTTGGCCACCCTGAGCCGGACACCCATAATATTCTCAGCCCCCGCTGACCGCCAGAAAGAGGCGCTCGGAAAGGAGTATTTTCCCTGCTCAACGATCTCGGCTATATTGAAGATCAGAGGTTCTTCCGACTGAAGAACAGCGCCGGTCAGCGAACCACGGATCGGCATCTCAGACCCTACAAGGATCTCAAATCCTGCATCTGTCGGGTCTTCCGTCGGCAGCTCATGAAGAAAATACCGGAATGTTCTATCGTCATAGTTTGGGATCGTGATCAGGTATTCCCTGATGAGCAAAAGGTCCCTGAAGTATAACTTGATGATGGCGGCAAGACCTTTCGCATCCCTCGCCGTGGCCAGGTCATTACTGAATGACAGGAGAACCGCCTTTTCTTTTTCCCTCTTTTCAATACCTTCGTTTGCTATGATATTTGAAACCGCGGTAGACACCTGCGCGGCAATCCCTTTCAGGAGACTGAGCTGATTGCTGTCAAAGCCGTTTTTCCCGTCGGCAAACAGGAGCAGAAAACCAATAGGCTGCCCCTTTACCCTTAACGCAACGACCACCATTTCTTTCATTCCCATGTCATGATTGACCGTTACATAACCCGGCACGCCGGCCGACCTTGATAACTCATCAAGGTCGAACACGATAGGTTCTTCCACGCTGATCGCTCTATCCACGATACCGTCATCGACGGGAAAATCGACTTTTCTGTATTGGTCGTATTCAGGATGCGCTTTGCTTTTTGACTGGGGGTCCAGGATGAAGGAGGAATAGGTATTCCGGCCCTGGTCGATGATACCGATCGCACTGTGGGTAAAAGAGAACAATTTTTTCAGCCGGCTGTTGATCACCTGGAGCAGATCATTCTTATCCCTTACATGAGAAATATCACTCCCCAGCGACAGCAGGATCGACTTTTCATGATCCTTTCTTTCGATCTCTTCATTGCTGGAAATGTTGGCTACAGCGGTGGACAAATGCGACGCGATCACTTCCAATAAAGTAAGATGATGTTTGGTAAATGTATTCTTTTTATCAGATGCCAGGTACAGCACGCCAAAATCTTTGTTGCCGTCCCGCAGGGCGATCCCCACGGATTCGATCAACCCGGTCTTGAAACCGAACTCAACATAGTCGGGAACCTGTTGCCTGCCGATGATCTCATCCCAGTCCCAGACGATGGGCCCCTGTGATTTTAGGGCTACATCAAAAATGCCATCATTGGGAGGGTATAACTGCGTGACTATATCGTCATAGTCCGGATGCGAGAATCTTGCCTCATCCACATCGGTCAGAAAAATTCTTTGAAACCCGGTCGGCTCATCGACAACCCCTATGGCGGCATCCGTGTAAGGAATGATGCTCCGCAAATGCCGGCGCAATGTCTGCAGGAGATCCTGTTTTTTCCGCACCTGGGCGATCTCCCTGCTGATCAGCAGGAACACCTCTTTTTCCTTATTCTGCACCATGATCTCCTCATTGGACAAAATGTTGATCAGGGCTATGGATACCAGGTCCGCCACCTGCCGGACGAGCTGGAGATGGTGTTTGCCAAACGTGTTCTCATGTGTGGAAGACAAGGACAACAAACCTATTATTTCCGACCCGGAAACCAGCACCACATTCAGGGATTGTTTGACGCCATTCGAGCGCATGAGCTTCACTCTTCCGACCTCCTGGTATTTCGCCGGCAGTTGATCGATGTTTACTAATAAGGCGCCCTGCTGACTCAACGCCCTGTCCGTCATTCCATCATCGATAGGCATTGACTGGTTGATCAGGCTGGTATAATTCGAATAGATATTATATCGCTCATTGACAGCGATAAGATAAGGAGCGACAGTCTCCTGCTCCCGGTCGAACAGGTAGACAAAAACCCCTTCGCTGCCAAACAGCGGCCCCAGCTTATCCAGCAGGATCTGCGTCAGCTGCATTTTGTCCCTTGAGGAGGCAATGTCCCTGTTCAGAGATAATAATACATCCCGCTCGATCAGGGATTCCTGCAGCGACATATTTTCCAAAAATGTATTTAGCGGAACGAGTAACCTGGCGGCGACCTTGTTATCCTGGATAACAGGTAGATCGAATTCACCGGTACGGTCGGTATGAAATTTGACCACGGCCCTGCGTCCATCAGACAGACCTAAAGGGATATATAAATGCTCCACATATCCGAAGTCCTTCAACCCGCCTCTATCAGGAAATCGATCCCGCCAGTACGCCGTGGATCTCACCTGAACGGTCTCATAAGTACAAATGATCCGTATCAGTTCGGGGGGATTTACCAGGCAGGATGTTATATAGTACCAGTCGCGTTCATCACCTGAAAATGTTATTTCGGTAACGGCCCAACGATCGTCATCCACAACATAAATTTCCCAATCCAGAAAATGAAAGTGGTTAGCTAACTCGTGAAAGAGGGCATGGAACAATGGAGCACTTGCCGATTCCATAGTGCGACCTATTGAGTGACTAATCAGAATTACGTGACCTTTACCCTTATAGTAATTTAACCAAATATGAGCACTAAATCAAACAATTATTCAAATATGAATAGAGTTTTTACACTAAGGATCAATTAGATATCTGATTTTCAATAATATATTTATTGGTATAAAAGTTGAAAATACAGGGTATGGCAAGCGTCACATGGGTCATCAATAAGGAAGAGTCTTCCATTCATTTCAGGATCCGACAATATGAGGTTAGTATGGTAAATGGAGTTTATTCGAAAATTGAAGGAATGTTGGAGGCAGATGGAAATTGGCAGATACAGGCCCTGGTCCTGAACGTGCAAGCAGATTCGATTGATACCTTCAGCAAGGAAAGAGACCGGTACATTCGATCAGAGCGGGTCTGCAATGTTGCAAAATTCCCCTTTATCACTTTTTACTCCACCGCTGTGAGGGCCATCGGAACCGGTGGAAAGTTTGAAGTAAAAGGGAATTTGTCAGTCAGGGATCTTACCCGGCCTGTTTATCTCGATGTACAGCTGAAAAACAGGGTCAGAGTGGACGATACGCTGGTGCGGATGGACCTGGAATGGTTTGGGTCCATCAGCCGAAAATCGTTCTGCCTGCCCGCGGACACAAGGACGACTGACGCTTGTGGGGCTCTGGAGGATGAAGTATCGTTACACGGAAGGATTTTCGTGGATCGTATGCTCGATGAGAAAGGAATAGTTCAATGGCCGACTCAGAGATCTGGTAGCATGGAATAAGATATAATCCCTGGAAAACAGAGCGTTGATCGCGGACGGGAAGCCACTTCCTGTTTCCCGGCCCCCATTTGGGAGGTATATTGCTCAGGCAGACTAAGGTATTGAAACCTATTGAAAAACCACCCGATGGATTGAAAGCCCGCCCGATGCATGGATCGGTCGGGCTTTATTTATTTCGCCACGCTCAAAATTCAGTAAATTACAGTAGGATCCGCCGCACGCATCGGGTCCCAGGAGGTATACCATGAGACAACGGATCATATTCTCCTCCCTATGCATTCTCCTTCCGCTGCTGCCACAGGCACAAACCGTAATTTCCCTGAGGATCAACGGCACCATCAACCCGGTCACGGCAGACTATATCCACCGGGGCATCGAAAAGGCACAGAACGCACACGCCGAATGCCTGCTGATCGAACTCAACACCCCGGGCGGACTGCTGAAATCCACCCGTGTCATCGTGGGCAATCTGCTGGAAAGCCCCGTACCCATCGTCGTTTTTGTCTCTCCTTCCGGCGCACAGGCCGGCTCAGCAGGCGTTTTCATCACGCTCTCCGCTAACATCGCCGCCATGGCCCCGGCAACCAACCTGGGAGCAGCTCACCCCGTCTCAGGCGGTCCGCAGGAACAGCCCGATACGGTCATGAATGAAAAGATCACCAATGACGCCGCGGCCTTCATCCGGTCCATCGCCGACAAACGACACCGTAACATCCAATGGGCCGAAAACGCCGTCCGCAAGAGCGTCTCCGTCTCCGAGAACGAGGCGCTGACAGGAAAGATCATCGATCTCATCGCCCGTGACAAAGACGACCTCCTTGAAAAAATAAATGGTCAAACCGTCGAAACAGTCGCCGGCTCCCGAACCCTCCGCACAAAAGGCGCACACATCGACCACATGGACATGGGCTTCGCGGAAAAGATCCTCAACATCATCAGCGATCCCACCATCGCCTATCTCCTGATGATGCTGGGCATGTACGGTCTCCTGTTCGAACTATACAGCCCCGGCGCGATCTTCCCGGGGATCGTAGGCGTCATCGCGCTGCTGCTTGCCCTATATTCCCTGCACATGATGCCGGTAAACTATGCCGGCCTCGCCCTGATCATCTTCGGCGTGATCCTCTTCCTCCTCGAAATAAAAATAGCAAGTCACGGTTTGCTGGCCATCGGCGGCGCCGTCTCACTCCTGTTGGGATCCCTGATGCTGATCCGGACAACCTCCACACTCGAATTCGTCCGCATATCCCGGACCGCGATATATACAACCGTCGCCCTTTCCATCCTGTTTTTCCTCGGCATCCTGGGACTCGGGCTGAAAGCCCAGCGCCTCAAACCAGTCACCGGGGCAGAAGGACTCATCGGTCAGACAGGCATATCGCTCGAACCTCTTGCCCCCGTGGGCACGGTACAGCTGCACAGTGAGATCTGGCGCGCCATAACCGTAGGCGGCGATATCGGGAAAGGTGAAAAAGTAGAGGTCGTTGGGCTGGACAACCTTACGTTACGCGTTAAATCAAAAGCGGGGTAACCCGAGATCTATATGGAAAAAGTTCCGGTGATAACCGTCCTCATCATCCTCTTTGCGCTGCTGATACTGGTCAACGCGATCCGCATCTTACGTGAATACGAGCGGGGCGTGGTCTTCCGGCTGGGACGCCTGATAGCCATCAAAGGCCCGGGGCTGATCCTCCTGATTCCCATCGTAGACAAAATGGTAAAGGTCAGTCTGCGCACACTGGTATTGGATGTGCCGCCCCAGGACGTGATCACCCAGGACAATGTCTCCATCAAGGTAAATGCCGTGGTCTATTTTCGCGTGATCCAGCCGCAAAAATCGATCGTGGAAGTAGAGAACTATCTCATGGCCACCTCCCAGCTCTCCCAGACAACCCTTCGCAGCGTCCTTGGCCAGTCCGATCTCGACGACCTGCTCTCCCAGCGCGATAAGATCAACCAGAAACTACAGCAGATCATCGATGCACATACCGAACCCTGGGGAATAAAAGTGTCCAACGTCGAAGTAAAACAGATCGACCTCCCCCAGGAAATGCAACGGGCCATGGCAAAACAGGCCGAAGCGGAACGCGAACGCCGTTCGAAGGTCATCGCCGCGGAAGGCGAATACCAGGCATCCCAACGCCTGGCCGATGCCGCAAAGATCCTCAACGAACAACCCAGCGCCATCACTCTCCGTTATCTCCAAACCCTCCGGGAGATCGCTACGGAAAAGAACTCGACTACAATTTTCCCCGTCCCGATCGACCTGTTAAAACCATTCCTCGAACCCCGGAAGGATCATTCACCACCGGCTAATCCCTAAGATATCCAAACTAATTATTTGGAGTGCGAATTAAGACTGGCAATAATATTTCCAGCGACGATCCTTCCCTGCTTCAATCCGGCATCTATTGAAGGCTGATAGTGAATTCCACCATAGAACCTCGAATCACCCGCATCCACGGCAATAGCCCGGAATGTCTTGAAAGTACGGGTCGGGAACCCAAGATAGTCCCAGGTATGATCTGTGAAAGATCCTGTATTTCCGTAAATGGACGTCAACGCTTCTGCAGCCGATGCTGAAACGACGGAATGCGCGGACGAATATTCCGGGTGTGCCGGTGTAGGAATATAAGACAGCCAGGCGGTATCTCCGATCACCTTCCTGATATATGTCACAGGCCTCACCAGGTTATACTTGTATTTGGTCGTTATCACACTGTTATTCGCATCGGCTAAACAAATACCCACCAGAGCAAAGGTCATTGCCGCTTTATCGAGATGGCTATGCGTTTGCCGGACCACCTGCTGGACAATGCTCATCCAGTGACCCGGTGTGGTCACGCCGGGCACATCCCTCCAGAATACCGCCCGGTTTTTCTGATCGGTGGTCAGGGTCTTTGATGCAGTGTACACATCATTGACCATATGATAAAAAGCAGAGTTGGGGTCTTCGGAATAGGCAAGGGGTGGAGGCGGTTGTGAATTATCTCCGCTGCCTTTGATAATAAGACGGTCATTCTTCCAAAAAGGGCCAACAGCAGCTGCAAAAGCAGGCGGAGTACGTTCCCAAAGTCCCGGACCGACGGGCGGGGTATAAGGAAGTACATTATTCTCATTATAACCATCGGCTTGCGACCATTGATAGACGGCATCTGCGATGGATTTACCAAAAGCAATGGATCGGTCAGCTACCTCGTTGGGCAGCGAACTGAACGTTGTTCTTATTGCGTTTTCGAGAGAATCGATCGCAGCAATATCAGCCGCACCCGAATTGACACTTGTAAAGAAGCTTCTGTTGAATTGAGCCAAAGAAGCATTTACGCTCAAAGGCCAGTAATAACTCTTATGCCACTCTGTTACCGGCAAATCCGAAAGCCCATTGTATTTATTCTTCCAGGAATCCTTCCCGGGGTCGATCGATTCATAGGCGCAAATCCCGGAATATGCGAACGGTCGCGCAAAGGCGCCGTTGGAAATGCCCTTCGCATTTGTAAATAACCTGATCTCCAGCGTAAACCATTTATCAATAACATCGGACGAAAAGAGGGAGGGACTTACACTATTCGGAAAACCATGCTCCGTTTTCCTGCAACCTGTAACGCAAACGATCATGATGCCAAGGCACATCAAACACTTTCTCATAAAATGACTTTTTTGAGTTGAATAAATAATGAGACCTGTAGCTTGGAGATAGCACCTTTGAACGGGTATACGCAGCGGAAAAAACCAGTAGTTGTCCAGAGCGGAAAAAGTAGTAGTGGTCCAGAACAGTAGTAGTTGTCCAGAACTTAGGGGAGTAAATGCGCAAGCGAATATCCCGATTATTCGCATATCAACCAAATATAATATGAACAGTGCCCGCAACCTTGATCCATACCCTGTCACACTGCATTCCCTTGCCTCCGCTAATCACTTTCCTTGCCTACCTTTGCTTTCATGGTGGCCTATGAGCAAAAAGTGATGCATGAATTACGGCGGTGGCAACAGAAGATGCTGCGCAAACCCGGCTACTTCAACAGGCTGTCAAAAGCCTTGCAGGACAAGCTCAACAGCTGGATCCCGGAAAAAGTGCATAGAGCAATTACAGAGACGATCAAACAAATGATCCGCGGTGTATTGTTCGGCGCCCGGTGGACGACTGGCAAAAAGGAAACCGCAAGCCTGGAAGAAACCGATCGGGCAGCGGAAGACAAAATAAAATTCTACCAGACCACGGCAGCAGCAGAAGGGGCCATAACAGGGGCGGGAGGCATACTCCTGGGCCTAGCCGACTTTCCACTGCTCAGCGGCCGATTACAAAGAACGTGTCTATCTATTGCACATTTTCCAATTGGCGTTCTCCAGCGCACAACACAGGAGAAAGGTATTTCTAAACATGCAGAACTGGAAAGATACCTCCACCAACCTCCCCGAAGATATTCACCAGTTTGACTGGCGCAGCCTTCAGCAGGAATACCGTGACTATATCGATCTTGCAAAATTAGCTCAGCTGATCCCTGTTATCGGGGCGCCCGTCGGTGCAGTTGTCAATTACAGGCTTATTAAAAAGCTGGGGCACACCGCCATCAAGTGCTACCACATGCGCTGGGCAGAGACGCATATTACCCCATAACCTGCCCAGCATTCCATTACCTGACCACCACCCTCACCTCACCCCCTGCCGCCACCGGCACCTCCACATAAGAGACCACATGCCCCCACTTGTCCCGCTCCTGCATCATCTTCATCCTCTTCTCTCCCACCCTTGCCAGCTCATGTTCACCCGCAAAACAGGCCCGCCACACGATCCCCCGGCTCCCGGTATTGGAAAGTACCGTCGTCCACGTCCCCTTATGCCGTACAGACAACACCGTCCCCAGCACCGGCAGCTCCGTCACCCATACTTCTCCGTTAGAGCGCGTCCGATGGAACGATGTCACCGTCCGCGTACCAGGCACTACATCAATGCCCATCAGCCCCATCACCACTCCCTGCACTACCCCGAAAGAAACCTCCGGATACTCCCTTCGCGAAGTGCCCGGGTTCGCCAGGTAAAGGATGGTATTACGCCCCAGATTCCAATAGCCCTCCCGGTAAAACAAATAAGACAGGTAAGATGTATTTTCAATATTCCAGGTTTTCGACGCCAGATGCTCTATCGTCCGCCGGACACGCGCCGTATCCTGCAGCGCATCGAACCACAACAGGAAGGTCTCTCCCTCCCCCATTCCGAAATGACCGTCATTGCTGTACCAGGTGTTGTAACGTCCCACCGTATCGTTCCACCAGTCTGCTTCGAGACGCAACCTATACCGCTCCGCCTGCCTTGTATATTCCTCAGCCGCAGCAGTCTGACCCCGGTGACGCAAAACAGCAGCATACGTCATCAGCCCCCGGTACAGGGCCGCCACCAGGTCCACCCCCATCTTGATATTAGGGATGCCCTCAGAATAAGAGGGCAAACCCCGGCATCGGTCAAAAGCATCATCGACATTGAAGGGTATCGGCGCATTCGGATGCTCCGGCCTCGTCAGCAAAGAATCCGCATCCAGCACCCAGCTCTCAATATAAGGCCCCACCGTCTTCTCCTGGAAGTTCCTGAATACCGCATCGCCAATATAACTGCTGTCACCGGTCCACGCCGCCAGCCGCCAGGTCGCCGAAAGAACATCGAAATTCGCATTCAGATTATACCAGAACTCCCTGTCACTGCGATAATCCTCCGGCGCCGGAACACCCATCCTGTTCATTTCCCAATACGAACACCAATTTTTGGACTCGGATATATTCCGCGCAAATAAGGTCAGCATATTCCTGTTCTCCGCATCCAGACCAAGGATAGCCCCTCCCACCGCCTGATGCGACACATCCCGCATACAAAAAGCATCTCTCGGCGGCAGCGCCGACTCATACCACGGCCCCACCGGGTCCTCCGGCCTTCCTTTGTAATGAAGCGCCTGCTCCTTCGCCCAGCCAAACGCCCGCACCAGCGCAGTATCCGATGAACCAAATCGTACGCCCTGCCCGGACGCTCCAACTGCCATCCCCAACACTCCACCCCCGTGCCGGGGCGCTCCACCACCTTGCCCGGACGCTCCAACCCCCACCGCCACGCACGCGGCAACCATTATCCATTTAAACATAATTGCTATATATATCACGAAATAAAAAGAGGCGACACCAGCGAGGACAAAAAGTAGAACTCTTTTTTTTAATCCACAAAATTTCATGGCGAAAAAATTTTCCCGCTCCCTCCTCCCCACGCATCTCCGCAGCCCGCTTCACCTCCGCCCCGCAGCTCTGCAACCCGCTTCGCAATAAATTTGTACCTTCCCCGCAACAGATAACAAATACCTTGACACCCATTCTCGCTTTAATAATAATAGCCCTCGCAGCCCTCAGTATCGCCTTCTACAAAAAGCCGCTGAAGAAGATCCAACTACCGGATGGCTATAAGGAGCTATTGACAAAACATGTCTCCTTCTATCGCTCGCTCGATGAAACTGGAAAAACCCGCTTCGAGACCAAGCTGAAAGAATTTTTGGGCTACGTCCGCATCACCGGCGTCGACACCCCCATAGATGACCTGGACCGGCTCCTGGTAGCATCCAGCGCCGTCATACCGATCTTCGGCTTTCCCGAATGGCGCTATTACAATCTGAGGGATGTATGGCTCTACTCCAATACTTTCAACGCCGATGACTATTCCACAAAAGGAAAGGGAAGGGACGTCCTGGGAATGGTGGGCGATGGCCCGATGCAAATGTTGATGACCTTATCAAAACCGGCACTGCACCAGGGTTTTGACGAAACTTCCGGCAAGGAGAACACCGGCATCCACGAATTCGTACACCTGCTGGATAAAGAAGATGGCGCCGTGGACGGACTGCCCGAAGCCCTGCTGAAAAAACAATACAGCCTCCCCTGGCTGAAACTCATGGCAGACAATATTGCCGCCATAAAGGCCGGCAGATCAGACATTGATATCTATGGCTCCAAAAACAAGGCGGAATTCCTGGCCGTTGCAGCCGAATACTTCTTCGAACAACCAGGACTGTTTAAGCAACGACACCCTGAACTATATGAGCTTATGACACAGATCTTTCATCAGCATCCTCCGGGAAATCTGCCCGTGAAGAAGTAATTTTCCGCAAAACCCAAAAGCGTCTTCCAAAAACCAACATTGATATTTGAATTTCCACCCACTCACCGGTATCCCGCCGCCTGCAGCTCGAACAATTCCGCATACCGCCCACCAGCCTCCAGTAATTCCTCATGGCTGCCTAATTCAGTCACATGCCCGTCTGCGACCACCGCAATCCGATCGGCAATGCGAACCGTCGAAAACCGATGAGAGATCACGATCCCGATACGCCCTTTCAAATTTTCCTTCAGCTCGGCAAAGATCGAAGCCTCGGCCTCGGGATCGAGAGAGGACGTGGGCTCGTCCAGTATCCAGATATCAGCATTCCTGTACATGATGCGCGCCAGGGCAAGACGCTGCCACTCGCCGCCCGAAAGATCATGCCCCCCTTCGAATAACCGGCCTACCTTCGAATCGAGACCATTCGGCAGTTTCTTTACCAGCCATTCGCTATGCGAATCTCTGAGAGCCTTGGCAACCTGTTCTTCCCTGGCTTCTTTATACGGCCAGCCCATCACGATATTTTCCCTCACCGAAAGCTCATAGGTCGCATAATCCTGGAACAGCACGCCGATCCGGCTTCGCAGCTGTTCAGGGTCCATCTCCTTTATATCGATGCCTCCGATGCGGATAGAACCTTTTTGCGGATCATAAAATCGCAGCAGCAATTTGACCAGCGTGCTTTTTCCCGCGCCGTTCTCACCGACAAGCGCAAGAAGCTCACCGCTCCGGATCTGAAGATTGAGATCCTCGACAGCAACTCCTGATCCCCCGGGGTAAGAGAAGCCAACCTGGTCGAATTCGATGCTGCCGATCTTGCCCGGAGGAATACTACGCGGATGCGGCGGTACCGACACCAGCGGACCGATCGACAGAAAAGAGAAATAATCCTCGAGAAAGGCCGTATGCTGATCGACCGCCACAAAAGTGCTGGTGATCTGCCCCAAGGTTCCGGAAACAGCAGTGAACGCACCGATCACCAGTACGACGCCACCCGGACTGATGGCGCCCGAAATACCGCGCAACGCCACGAAGACATAGGCAAGACCAAGGATGGTGCCCGCGACGATCCCGCTTAGCATGTAGATGCGTTTACTCGACGCGAAGATCTGCTCCCGCTGCCGGAAAAGGTCCTCGGATAGCTTGCGATATCTTCCAAGCAGATAGTCACCCAGAACAAAGGCCCTGATCTCTTTAATAGTGCGGGACTGTACGAACATGTCCCCGATATACTGCCGCTCTCTTTCTTCCGGCGTCTCTTTGTAATAGTATTTATATAATTTAGCCGTGACACGGCTTTCGATAGCCAGCGACAGGAAAGAGGCGGCCAAAGCCAGGACAACCAGCAACCAGTGAAGACTCGCAAGAAGCCCGGCCATCAGCACGATCGTTACAATATTACCGGACAGCCCCAGCACCGACCAGGTGAGATCACCCGGCCGCCAGGACACATCACGTTTGGCGCGGGCGAGGCGGTCGTACCAGTCGGAATTGTCGAAATGCCCCATGTCGATCGTCGCAGCCTTGGCCAGCAGCCGGCGTTCGGCCTCCAGTTCCACCCGACGCACATACAGGTTCCTGCTATAACCAATATAGGCGCCCAGCGCCCTTTGTATCACAATGGTCACCCACAGGCCAATGATGATCGGAAGGATTGCCTGAAATGTGGTCGAACGCTGGTGCGCTTCGGCGATCTTATTGACAAGCAGCGCGCTCAGATAGACCGATATCGGAGGCATAATGGCATTGAACATACCCAGCAGGGTGAAGCGGATCAATAGACGCGGAGAAGCAGCCCAGGCAAGCTCCATGCCTTGCTGCAGATTTTTTCTTACCCTGTGGATGCGATTACCCGGTTTCAAGAATTGATGCCGATTTATGGTCCC
>Ga0310811_10009895_pt1 | contig 12330 bp, 9 predicted proteins | sample YCmetagenome_FD_207642 | JGI IMG/M metagenome (GOLD analysis project Ga0310811, IMG submission 207642) | Soil microbial communities from experimental microcosm in Duke University, North Carolina, United States - YC | ecosystem: Engineered > Artificial ecosystem > Soil microcosm > Unclassified ... | reverse complement strand
CATAGGGCCAGAATCTATCGGGCGGCGCACCCTGAGTAATCATTATGACCAGCTGAGCTGCTTTAGGCGTGGTCGCAAGGCGGGGGCCGTTGTCGTAGGTTCGCTCCCGCTTTAGCGGTTCACCTTCGTCACCTTCGCATGACAATGCATGCGTCCTGGCAGGTCCAGTCGTTCTGCCGCTTGATGTTGCGACGAGAAGCAGCTGTCTTCAGATATCCATAAGTGGGAGCGGCTACCACCGAATTGCGAACTTCGGATAGCTGTCCTCGTGGTAAAATTCGCGTCGTGCAATCGGGCTTTAGAACCTGATCGGCCTAGGCTCTCGCGAGATGTCGGGAGGCGGCTTGCGGAGCCATTTAGAAGGCACGGGGAGCATGCACCACCCGTTGCATGACGCTCACCAGGCTTCGGGGTCTGGCCATTTGAGACAGAGGAGCAAACAGCATGACATGGTTCACCGTGCAGTGCGTCGTTTGTCGAGACGAAGAATTCGAAGTTACTAAAACGATCCGGGTAGAGGCCCAAAACGAGCGGCAAGCGGCGGCATTGGTTTGCGGGGGACCGCTCGTCCAAGGCGAGACGGGTGCCAGGCTTCGGGCCGTGGTGTGGCCAACTGCCTTGCCTGCCGCGATCACGACGTTTGCAGTTCCCTCCACGGAATGGCGTCGTCAAGCCGTTGGCCACTCCTAGGCGCTACTCGGAGAGCCCGGAGAAATCGCCACTTGCCATGAGCGATGGGAACCGAACGGCAGCGCCTCAATCGAGGTCAAATGGGTGAGTGACTCGACCAGCTGAGGCGCGACACCGGGCGCTACGGATTTAGCCCGCGGGCCTGACCGAAGCAGCGGTAGCGCCATTCCCTAGCGTCCGCGATCATGACATCCATTCTCGCTATGCCCCGCTCCGGGGGGTCTTTGCGCGAAGCATCTCGTCGCCCTTCGGGGTAATCCCCCAATGGCCAAATTTCATATTGGCGTCGGAATATTATGATGGCCGTCGCCTATCAGGTCTTTGGACCTGAACAGCCCCAGGCTATGCGAGCGCGCCCCCTGCGTCCCGTGTAGGCTGATGTCGCGGGGAGCGCCTGTCCCCCAAAGAGCCGGCGCTCTCCGCGACTTCCGGGCCAACTGCTGTGGCGATGCACGGGAGAGCGGGCCGATCTGATTTGCGACAAGGACAGGGGGTCACGGGGCGGTCGTTACCGCTTTCGTGCAGCTAACGGACAAACCGCCGCAGTCTTACCGTTACCGGCGGCGAACCCTGATAGGAGGTGCTGTCTGATGTTAGACCACAAGCCATCGGTCGAGGATGCAGCGGATAGCGAGGCACGCCGCGCCTTCCTCATTCGTTGCGGTCGCTTTGCTGTGGTCACCCCGCCGGTGATAACCACGCTCCTGACCGTTTCCAGCATCCCCAGCGAGGCGAACGCCTCGACCATCGGTCGTGGTCGTCCAACCCCCGTGCGGCCCATCGTCGGGATCATCGGGAAACTGACGGGATTACTAGGGTAAGACCGTCGCGAAGTGTTCTTGGCCGGGTCGGCACCGCGGTACTTCAACGCACTTCCATGGCCGCCGCACTGAGATTGGCGTTTGGGTTGATCTTGAGCGTATTGGCGTGGGCGACCCCGCTCCAAGCTCGTGCCGCCAGCATAGTCATCGATGCCAGGACCGGGATCGTGCTGGCCGGCAGCGAGCCGACGCGGGCCTGGCCTCCAGCCTCGCTGACCAAGCTGCTGACACTCTACATGACTTTTGCCTCTATCGAGGATGGTTCACTTGACCTCGACCAAGAGCTCGATGTTTCCATCCATGCGGCCGGGCAGCGCGGTTCCCGTCTTGGCCTTGCCGCTGGAGATAAGATCACCGTGCGGGAGGCTATCCTCGCGGTAATCACCCGATCCGGCAACGACGCGGCCATGGCACTGGCCGAGGCCGTGAGTGGCACCGGGACCGCATTTGTCACGGCGATGAATGAGCGAGCACGGGCGCTCGGCCTCGTGCAGAGCTATTTCGTCAATCCAACCGGGTTACCGGATCCCCGGCAAACCACGAGCGCACGCGACATGGCGCTGCTCGCTCGGGCGTTGTGGCATGACTATCCACAGCACTACCACTTCTTTGCTACCCGCCGAATACGGTTCGGCCGGTACGATTTGCCGACCATAAACGGCTTCCTGACGAGCTACCGGGGCGCCGACGGGCTGAAGACCGGGACGACCTGTGACGCCGGCTATAATCTCGTCGCCTCTGCCGAACGCGATGGGCTCCGGCTTATCGGCGTGGTCCTGGGGGCCAGCGACTCTGCCGCGCGCAGCGCAAGCATGACCAGCCTGCTCAACGAAGGTTTCCGGGGAGCGATTGCAGAACATGGAATTGATATTGCCACCCTGCGACCTTCTCCGAACGACCCAGCGCGACTTTCGACGGGTCCCAGCCCTTGTCGATCCGGCATATCGCCGCTTCCGGCAAGCCTATCGGCCCTGCCCGGTTGGGGCTTGGTCCTTGGCGCCTATGCGCAGGACTTTCGTGCCCGTCGCGGGATCGAGTTGGCAAAGGCCATCCTCGGTTTGCCGGCAGATATCGGCCAGCCAGCAATCGTTCTTCTCAAGGATGCAAAATACTACGGTGCGCTTCTGGTCGGGCTCAATGAGGAACAGGCAACATCCGCCTGCCTGGCGTTGCGCCGACGCGGCTCCCATTGCGTCCGACTCGCTCCAAGTGAACTCAACGATCCCGTCGCTGGCTGGCGTGAGTAGCCCCGACAGGGCGAAGCGCCCGCGATGGCCCCAGCTTCGCGCGGAGGAATGAATAAAAATGAGATGGGTTTGAATGACTGTCCTTATGCGGCGGCCAAAGAGGGGAGATTGGACGTCTCTAGCGCAATCGCGCGGCAGATTTCTACAGTGATCGCAGGCAATGACCCGGTACTCCGGCGTTGGAGAGTGAGGGTGGGTCGGACCGCCAAGGACTAATCGGCATATCCCCATTTCCCGCATCCATTCAACATTGGCGATCCAGGGAACTTGAGGCGAAGCTGCGGATCCGGCGATATTCCAAAAAAGACGTTTTAATATCTGCTTTTCGCCGCTTTGAATGAGATTAAGATAATGTTCACTTACAGGCGCTTCTCCTCCATCGCGGGCAAATGGGAAAATTCAATGACAGTCGATCGCGAGCCCTGCTTGCATTGCGACATTATCGAGGAAATCGGGCGCAGGCTCGAGGATGGCACATTCAGCGGGCAGCAGGCGCTGGATGATCTTGTACTGGTGATGGCCGATGTCCTGGCGACGGCGCCGGCCGATCAGGCTCGAGAATTGATGGCCGGTATTGTTCAAGCACTGCCCTTGGCCGAGGCGCGCGCCCGAGAACGTATGAAGCAGGAGCCAAGCCTGCAACGAAGGCACGGCTGACTCCGGCCTCACCGCGGGGTTATTGTCCGTTGCGATCGACGGCTCCTTAACCTCCTTCGACCGTACCCTCCCAGAGCAAGGTTGTATCGCGGATCGGCCAAGGCTGAAGGTCGTGCCCGGAATGATGGGAGCTGATACCGCGCCGAGAATCCCGGCCAGCCTCGCCTCAGTTACGACTATAGGAGTATCGATAGTTCATCGGACGGTTCTATGAGCGTGGCGGTAGGCGCCTATCTTCCTTCCCGACGATTGTTCTTGCTTCGACGGGAGACCGGCTCGGCCGCCAATGCAAATTCCATCCCTGCTCTTCCTGGCATCGAAGATTTTCTGGCGCATCGCCCAGCCGGGCAATTTGCTGATGCTGCTGCTGGGACTGGGGTTTGTCCTGCTCTTCACCCGCTGGAATCGCCTGGGGCTGGGCGCTATTGCCCTCTCTCTGTTGCTTGTCTCAGGCATTGCTGTGTTCCCCGTTGGGCGCTGGCTTCTGGCGCCGCTGGAGCGTCGATTCCCGCTTTTGACGGATATGCCGGCTCGCGTTGACGGCGTGATACTGCTGGGCGGCGTGGGTGCTCCGCGGTCTGCTCCCGGGCGACCCCATCGCGGTGGCGAGGATCGCAACCAGGATTTCATGGTGTTCACCGATCTGGCGAGACGCTATCCGGCGGCAAAATTGGTGTTCGCCGGGGGTGGGCCCTTGAGTCAGGACGGCGCATTTCGCGAGGCCGACGCAGCGCGCCAGGCGCTGAATTCAATGGGCCTGGATACAAGCCGGGTCACCTTCGAAAGGGAATCGCGGAACACGTTCGAAAACGTGGTCAATGCGCGGGCACTGGTTCATCCCGCACCAGGTGAAACCTGGATCCTCGTTACCTCGGCCTTCCATATGCCTCGCTCGGTCGGTCTATTCCGCGGGCAGGGCTGGGAGGTCGTTCCCTACCCGGTCGACTTCCAGACCGGCGCCGCTCCTGGCGACGACTCGCTCACCGTTGATTTCGCGAGGAATCTGGACCAGACGTCGGTTGCGCTTAAGGAATGGATCGGCATGCTCGCCAACCGCTGGCTCGGTCACAGCAGGAGTTACTTTCCCGCCCCCGATAGAGGGCGCTGAAGCCGGGCGTATCCCATGCGACGCGGGTTGAGGTCCTACGCCAATAGTAGATAGATCTTTTTCCGGGAGACGACGGCATGGTGGAGGCCAGGGTCGAGGCCTTGGGCGGAGCGCCGGATGCCGGTACTCGATGGGGCGGCGGAATGAACGAATTGATAGTGCGCTCGCCAAGCACTCGCAAGTGCTGTCGGCGAACCTTGCCGGGGCGCGAGAGCAGGTGGTGGCCGGCGCAGGCTTCATAGGCTCGCACGTCGTCGATCAGCTGGTTCGAGCAGGGTGCGGCGAGGATTGCCCGATCTGGTTTCGTGGGGGAGACGCGAATGCCGGAAAATCGCTACGCCCGCAGGCGCGCCTCAGGCGATAGCCCCTCTAAAGACAAGCCAAGTCTCGCAGCAATACTCGCCCCGCACCGCCATGAAGCCGGGCAGGCCTTTTCTTCGCCAGATATGCGTCGGTGACCATAATAAGCTATTTCTTCCGAATCCGACAGGAGGCTGGTCTTCGATGCGACGCGAGGATACCTTGCATCATTCTGGGGCAGCTCTCAGTGAGGGCAAACAAGGGGAAAGCCATGGACCCACGCCTCCGCCCGTGTGCTGGCCGCTGGTCTGCGCTGGCCGCCATCCTGATCTGCGCACCCCTCCTCATTTCTTGTTCGGCCCCTCCACCGCCGAGAACTCAGGTGGCCGACAGCGCCGCCGACGAAACGAGCGAATACGTCATTGGGCCCGGAGACGTGTTGAGGATATTTGTCTGGGAGAATCCGGATCTGACCGTCACTGTTCCCGTCAGGCCTGACGGAAGAATCTCGGTCCCGCTCCTGCAGGACGTCGTGGCCGCACAGAAGACGCCACCGCAATTGGCGCATGAGATCACGACGGGTCTTTCGGAGTTTATCAAGCAGCCGGAGGTCACCGTCATCGTCACGGAATTCACGGGGCCGTACTCCGAGCAAGTGCGTGTCGTCGGCGAAGCGGTGAAGCCTCAGGCAATTCCTTACCGGGCCCGGATGTCGTTGCTCGACGTCATGATAGCGGCCGGAGGGTTGACGCAGTTCGCCGCCGGAAACCGGGCGCTGATCGTGCGCAGAGTGGGCGATCACACGGAGCAATTGCCTGTCAGGCTCGACAGTCTGCTCAAGGACGGGGACATCTCAGCCAATGTCAGAATGAGACCGGGGGATATTCTGGTGATTCCTCAGAGCTGGTTCTGAATCGGGGAAGGCCTTTGCCGATGCATGCGGCCACTATCCGATTGAGCGGGCGCGCTCGATTCGGAGCGGAGGAGCAAGCGTCTCACAACCGGACGGCCCGGTCCGGCATCCGCAGGACCGGCGAGACCAGCGGGAGATTGCCTTGAGCCAGCGACGGGGCGGGCCGCCTCTTCTGGAATAGCAGTACCCATAGGGGGGCGTCGGTGCGCTATATCAGAGCCAACGGACGTCGCGGGAATTCCATCGCGGAGGGGTTTTTCCAGTCTTCGGGCCCCGACACCGGGCGGGGTGGCTGCGCCCCGCGGATCAGCACGAAGCTCCTGGTCGCCACCGCCCTGATCCTATGGGGCGCGCCGTGCCGGGGCGATGACTGGAAGATCACGCCAAGCGTTTCCCTGTATGAATCCTTCACATCGAATGCAAGCCTCAATCCCCTCGGCCAGGGCAATCCGGACTTCTTCACCACGCTGGTGCCGGCGGTCGATATCCGCGGCGACACCTCGCGTCTGAAGCTTGACTTGGACTATTCCCTGGCGGCTATCGCCTATATCGACAATCCGAATCTGAACCAGCTGCGCAACAATCTGAATTTCGTCAGCACGCTGACCCTCATTCCGGAACTTCTCTTTATCGATGGGGCGGCCTCCGTTCAGCAGGTCCCGACCAACGGTCAGCTGCCTGTTTCGAGTTCGCCGCTTGCGGCCTCGACGAACCTGGAAACCGTCGGAGTCTACAACATTAGCCCCTATATGAGGAACCACATCGGCGACTTCGCGGACTCGGAGTTTCGCTACACCTTCAATCAAGTGTTCACCGGCGGATCGTCGACCGGGTTTCCGGGGCAAACGAATCAACTGTCCAATGCCACATCCAATCGCCTGACCGAGACCTTGGTCAGTGGGAACCAGTTCAGCCGGCTGCTCTGGACTGTGGTAGCGGACGCCGACAACACCACCTTCAGCGGAAGCAATCCCGACACATTCAGCCGCCTCCTGGAAGCGAGCGGGGAATATCGCCTGGATCGCGAAGTGGGCTTGCTGGGGAGTGTCGGTTATGAGCGGATCTCCGATCCTACATTCGCGCCGGCGCCGGAACCGGATGGGCCGATCGGAAGCGTCGGCATCAAATACACGCCGGGGCCGCGCACCTCGATCATCCTGAATCTGAATCATCGCTACAATTCGAACTTCGTGACCGGCAGCGGAACCTATTTACTGGGCGCGCAAAGTCGGATCGAGGCGAGCTACACGGACCAAGTCTACACCTCGTCCCAATCGCTGTTTTCCAGCAATCTTTCCTTCCTGACGACCGACCAGTTCGGAAACTTCATCGATTCCCGGACGCAACAACTCTTCTCCTTGGCAAGCACCAATTTCGGCCTTCAGGCGAACGCCTTCCGCCAGAAGAATTTGAACCTCGGCTTTCATGTCGTCGACGGACGGAACATCTTCGATCTTGGCGGTTATTGGCAGCAGCGCGATGTCTTTCAGACTGCAGAAGCCGATACTGCCGTCGGCGGCGTCTTCAACTGGGGCCGTGCGCTGAGCCCGTCGGCGAACCTCAATCTGACCGTTCGCTACGCCAACGAGAACTTCGATATCCCATTCCAGGAGACGGACCACCTGCAGCTTGCCGGAGTCGGCGGCTCGCTGCTGTACCACCTAAACGATACGCTCGATGGCATACTGACCCTCAACTACACCCGTCAATTCTCGAATGTCCCGACAAATTCGGTCGAGGAGACGGTGGTATCCGTGGGACTGCAGAAGCGGTTTTGAGGGATCTGCGGGCGGAGATCGTTCGCTGCCCCGGGACGGCATTTCCCGCCTGGTAAGCACCACTGCGTGCCGTAGCGAATGCCAGAAAAATATCCGGCAGCTACGCATCCCAGAGTGAATATCCAAAGACTAGAAAAAATGGCGCTTCGGCAGGTATTGGATGGGTGATACGCAGGTTGGAGAGAGCCCGTCAAACGACCTGCCCATGCTTCCTCCCAAATCGTCGGCCGATAGGCGATCAATCCCCGGCTCGGGACGTCGGCCGTCAAACTGTTACGACTTAATTATTATGACGGCGGCTCCCCCCAAAAGGCCAAACTTTGCCACCGCCTTTCTTCAAAAGCAGGTTTAATCTCTTTAAGGCAGGGTTAATGCAAAAGGCGGAAGACCGATAAAATAAACCAATGCGCGCCTTTTGAGTCATAAAGAAGTCGTGGAGGTAACGCGCTGAGGCTCGTCAGCCAGCTGCTTGGCGAGCGAATGAGGCATACTAAAGTGTGCCGAGGTGTCGGCATGCAGAGGGGGTTATATGGACACGGCGATATCCGCATCAACGCGGTTGCCACGTTCAGGAGTCGGGGCCAAAACGAGCGTAACCGTCCAACTGGACCGCCAGCCACAAACTGAAGCGATCGTCTATATAGATAGCCAACGTCTTAGCCGTGACTGCGTAAGCGAGCAGCTAGCTTCTCGCCTTCCCGAGGTGCTAATCGAGGCCGTCACGAGCGCTTACGATCTTTCGAAGGAAGATGCTGAAACTCACCGTTTTGCGCTCGGCATTCTCAACAAACATTCGATGCACATTGGTGAAGCGGAGCTCGCGGATCAGCTGTCGTTTCTCGCTACGATTGCTCCGGATCTCCCCATGGCCCTCCTTTCAGACATCGACGAGGCGGACGAAATAGCTGAGGCCTTCGGTCTGGGAGTGCGAGGCTATATACCCACCAGCTTGCCTATCAAACAGGTGGCCGAAGCAATTCGTCTGGTCAGTGCGGGCGGAAGCTTTCTCCCGCCCAGCATCTTGACGTTATCGGCCCACGCGAGGCGGGCGCCGTCTTCGCTCCCTGTCGAGGAGGATTGCTGTGGCGCGAGTTTCACGCCGCGGCAATTGGAAGTCTTGCGGCGCCTATGGCAGGGGAAGCAAAACAAGCTGATCGCCTATGATCTCAACATGTGCGAGAGCACTGTCAAGGTGCACATACGGCACATAATGAAAAAGCTCAATGCGCGCAATCGCACACAGGTCGTATTGTTGACGCGCTCGATGAATATGAATGGTGCCGCTGTGACGAATGGCTAGGGAGGGGACAAAAAGGCAAAACCTGCGTCACCAAGCCTTCTGATCCAGATGCGGCATGAAGCTTGAGAGATCTGCGGCTTGGCGTGGTGGGATTGGAATTCTCAATGACTGATCATGAAAGCTATCGAGGGTCGGCGTGGGCCGATCGTCACTCTCCATCTCCGCAGGCGTCGAGTCTTCGCAAAGGCCTTCGGCTGCTTTGGCGCCATAAAGTCATTATCCTGGTCTCAATGGCGGCGGGACTTGGCATCGCAATCCTGGTGAGATCTCAAATAATCCCGCGCTACGAAGCCGAATCCCAGCTTGTTCTCGATGTTCGCAATACACCTCTTCTGAAATTCGATGCGGTCGTCTCCGGTCTGTTGCCGCAGCCGGAGGTCGTCCGCACGGAAATGGACGTCATGGCTTCGCGGGGGATGGCCGAACGCGTGCTGGACCACTTGTCGGCGGCGGACGCCAAGCAATTGGGCGACGATGGCGCCAAGACGACACCGATGTCGCGCTTCTTCGATCAGACCTGGCCAGGGATTCTGAGCCGTCTCGTCGAGTGGATGCCTTTGCTGAAGCGAGCAGCCGGCCCATTGCCATCGGGACAGCCGGTATCTGCAACCGATGATCTCGCTTCTTCTACCCCTCCGGCGCGTGACCATCTGGTCGACCTCATCTTGCAGGGTCTCAAGATCAGCAACGACGGCCGATCCTACACGATCCACATCGCCTTTGCGTCGCCGCACCCGCATATCGCCGCAGCGGTGGCCAACACTTATGCAAACCAATATGTGGCGAACACGCTCGATATGAAGGCCAGCGCCGCGTTGCGGGCAAATGACCTGTTAAGTCAGCGCCTTGTCGAATTGCTGCGCGAGCTGGAAGTATCCGAGACGGCCGTCGAAACCTATCGGCGGGCCGGCGGCATGCTGGGCGATAAGGCGGGTACGATTATCACACAGCAGCTTTCCCAGACGAATGCGGAGCTAGCCCTCGCGCGCAATCAGCGCATAGAGGCGGAATCCCATTTGCGCGCGGTTCAGTCGGAGGTGAGAAAAGGCGGCGATTTGCAAGCCCTGTCCGACGTGCTCTCCTCGCAAGTGGTGCAGTCGCTCCGCGCCAAGCAGACCGAGTTGCTGCGTCAACAGGCTCAGTTGAACGCCCACTACACCGCCAAATATCCCAATGCGAAAGCGCTCCAGACGGATATTGACACGCTGCAGAGGCAGATCGGCGACGAGATAGGGCGAGTCGTGAGCAGCCTGGCAAACGAAGTCGATATCGCTCGGAGCAAGGAACAGGGTTTGCTGGGGGATCTCGAGCGATTGGAACGGCAATTTGGCCAAGGCGGCGAGGCGGAAGTGAAACTGCTGCAACTGCAGCGAGAGGCCGACGCAAACAGGGGCGTCTACGAAGCCTATCTCAATCGTCTCAAGGAAATCACCGAGCAGCAACAGTTGCAGTCGCCGGATGCTCACGTCGTTACTCTTGCGACCCCGCCGACGGTTCCCACCTATCCTCGTTTTCGTCCACTCCTGGCACTTGGCCTGGTCATCGGCGGGGTGGTCGGAGTCGCCGTCGCGTTCTTGCGAGACATCTCCGATCAGCGCTTGCGCAGTATCGGGCAGGTCGAGGACATCACGGGAATACCAGTGGTGGCTCTCATGCCGTCATTGCCCTGGCACCTTGCGCGGCCGGAGAACTACGTCCTTCGCCGCGGTCGAAGGAACTCGCAGTTCAACGAGGCGCTGCGGTCGACCTGGGCAGCGGTGCAGCTTGCCCGGCCGCCGACAGAGGAGCCGACGGGGTCCGGCGTTGTCGTCGATGGATCCCAAAGGCACGGGCGACGGTCAATCTCGGCCGGAAAGGTGGTCCTGGTGACCTCCGCGGTACCCAACGAGGGAAAGACTGCGTTCTGTCTTTCGATGGCCCGGTCCCTCGCCGCCGACGGACATAAGGTATTGCTGATCGACGCGGATTTGCGCCGCCCTGGCGTTGCAAAGTGCTTCGGGGGATCGATCGCCGGCCGCATGGCCGAATTATTGGAAGGCAGGATCGAATTGGGGGATGCCGTCCAGATCGATCAGCGGTCCGGGGCCCATTACCTGGCGGCGGCGAGCGACAACACGCATCCCCAGGATGTTTTGAATTCCATGCAGATGGGAATGGTCCTGGACAAGGCGCGCGGCAGCTATGACATCGTCCTCATCGACACACCGCCAATCCTGGTCGCTGCGGACGCCGCGCTCGTCGCGGAATTCTCCGATCGTTGTCTATTCTTCATCCGCTGGGGCACCACGTCGCGAGATCTCGTCATGAGCGCGTTTCGCCGCCTCACGCTCTACAACGTAAAGGTCGGGGGCATCGTCCTGAGCCATGTTAACCTGCGCAAACATGCGCAGTTTGCGGCGGGCGAGGGATATTACCGCTCCTATGGTCAGCTGCCCGGCTACTCCAGATAGGCAATAGGCCGTCTTTGATTTTCGGACAGGCGAGAAGCGACGGCGCCGAACCGGCGCCGTTGCGCGGTCATGACGAGATTGGTCCCCCGGCAAGCGGGGCGCCGGCTCTGGGCCGCCGCCGGCCCCGGTTTGCGGTGCAAAGAGGAAGCCGGCGGCGGTGACGCCCGCCGTGGCGAGCTCCGCGGCCGGAGATCCAACCGCAGATGTTTTCAATAATAGAGCGCGAGGAAACTCACTTGTAGGTCATCGAAGGAAGTACTGCCGGCTAGCGGAATTGGCGTACTCTCAGGACGGTGACGGAGGCGATCATCGTGCGAGCGTGCTGGCGATGCACGCGGATATCATTGGCCGCCCGCGGCAGGCTGATCTGGGCCATCCAGCACGAGCACCCAATCGTCGTCGCCCGAACTGTTCCGGCCCGGCGGCATAAAATTCCGAACGCCGGAATTTGAAAAAGGCGAGCCGTCGATGATCCTATAAGTGCCGTTCGTGGGATCGTACCAGCGCCCGATGGCCGCGGTGGCCAGCCTGCTCATGTCAACAGACACCGTCCGCGCGAAGGGAATGTAGGCAATGACCAGGTTGCCGTCGGTGGTCCGAGCGGCCGCTGCATAGCTGTCCGTGGAGATGCTGCCGCCCGCCGAGAATTGGCCGTACCCGGCGATCAGCGTCCTGTGCTCCTGGTCCGGAATCAGCTCATACCATTTGCGGGTGATGAAGAGTTTTTTCATATAGCTCAGCTCGAGAATGCCCGGCGTATCCAAGTGCTCCCGCCAACCGGGGGGAAATTTCCATGAAAAGGCACTGCCGTAAAGCTGACCCGCAGCACCGCTCAACATCGCCCAGTACGCCTGCCGGCGCAGAATGACGGGAGACCCGCCATCGGTATGGGGGAGATGTTCGAATTCGTAATTCGCCTCGACCAGGAACGTCGGCAGGAAATGCCGCCGATTATACTCATGCAGTATCAGAGCATATGTGGGAGAGTAAGTATAAGCGGCATCGAGGTCGATCGAGAGTCTTCGGCTGGAGTCGTCCAGGGATGCGCTGACCGGAGGGTTGAGCT
>Ga0310811_10009894_pt1 | contig 12331 bp, 11 predicted proteins | sample YCmetagenome_FD_207642 | JGI IMG/M metagenome (GOLD analysis project Ga0310811, IMG submission 207642) | Soil microbial communities from experimental microcosm in Duke University, North Carolina, United States - YC | ecosystem: Engineered > Artificial ecosystem > Soil microcosm > Unclassified ... | reverse complement strand
GGTACTGCGTCATGGGGATCGGCTTCCTCTCGGCGCGGTACCTGCCCGACATCCCCGGGCTGCGGGACTTCGAGGGCGAGCTCCACCACACGGGTGCCTGGCCGCACACCGAGGTCGACTTCACGGGTAAACGGGTCGGGATCATCGGGGCCGGGGCCTCGGGCATCCAGGCCATCCCGATCATCGCCGACCAGGCGGAACACCTCTTCGTCTTCCAACGGTCACCGCACTGGGCGGTCCCGCTGCGCAACACCCCGATGCCGCCCGAGTACGAGCGGTGGGTCAAGCAGAACTACGCCGAGATCCGCCGGCGGGAGCGGGAGATGGACCTGGGCGGGTTCATGCTCTGCGACCTCACCTTCGGCGAGCAGAACACCAGGTCCGCGCTGGAGGTCACCGACGAGGAGCGGCGGGAGGAGTACGAGTTCCGGTGGCGGGTCGGCGGCCTGCACTACTACTTCAGCTTCGCCGACCTCGCCGTCGACGAGGCGGCGAACCGCACCCTCTGCGAGTTCGTCGAGGACAAGATCCGGTCCATCGTGAAGGACCCGGAGACCGCCGACGCCCTGGTCCCCCGGCACGCGATCATGACCAAGCGGCTGTGCGGTGAGAACGGCTACTACGAGGCGTTCAACCGGGAGAACGTGACCCTGGTCAACGCCCGCAGGTCCCCGATCAGCGAGTCCGGGCCCACGGGTCTGCGACTGGCGGACGGCCAGGAGTACCCGCTCGACATGATCGTGTGCGCCACCGGCTGGGACTCCGCGACCGGCCCGTTCGTCCGGATGGACATCCGGGGCCGCGAGGGGCGCTCACTGGCCGACCACTGGTCGCAGGGTTGCCGCACCCACCTGGGGATGATGAGCCACGGGTTCCCCAACATGTTCATCCTGGACGGGCCCCAGACCCCGTCTGCCTTCTACTCGCCCCCTCTGCTCATCGAGCAGCAGGTGCCGTGGATGGGTCAGGTCATCGGGCACCTCGCGACGAACGGTGACACCAGCATCGAGCCGGCGGCCGACGCGGAGGAGGCTTGGGTCGCGCAGGTGCAGGAGATCGCGAAGCAGTTGCTTATCGTCCAGACGGACAGCCAGTACATGGGCGCCAACATCCCCGGCAAACCCAGGGAGTGCCTCTACTACCTCGGCGGGTTCACCGAGTACCGGCGGCGCTGCCAGGCGGCGATCGACACCCGCCTCGACGAGTTCGTCGTCGGCTCGGCGCGAGGCTCGGCCGTCGAGTCCGTCTGAGCCCGCCCTGCCGACTCAGACGTTGAAGCGGAACTCCACGACGTCACCGTCGGCCATCACGTAGTCCTTGCCCTCCATACGGACCTTGCCCGCCGCCTTCGCCGCGGCCATCGAACCGGCCTCCATGAGATCGGCGTACGACACGATCTCGGCCTTGATGAAGCCCCGCTCGAAGTCGGTGTGGATCACCCCGGCGGCCTGCGGCGCGGTGGCGCCGACCTTGATCGTCCAGGCCCGCGACTCCTTCGGACCGGCCGTGAGGTAGGTCTGCAGCCCGAGGGTCTGGAACCCCACCCTGGCCAGGGCGTGCAGGCCCGGCTCGTCCTGACCGATCGACTCGAGCAGCTCACGTGCCGATTCCTCGTCCAGCTCGAGCAGCTCGGCCTCGACCTTGGCGTCGAGGAAGACCGCCTTGGCCGGAGCCACCAGCTCCTCCAGCTCCTTGCGGCGGGTCTGGTCGGACAGCACGGCCTCGTCGGCGTTGAAGACGTAGAGGAACGGTTTGGTCGTGAGCAGCCCCAGCTCGCGCAGCGGCTCCCGGTCCACACCGGCCGCGAACAGCGTGGTGCCACCGTCGAGGATCGTCTGGGCCGCCTCCGCCGCCTCCAGCACCGGCCGGCGGTCCTTCTGCATCCGGGCTTCCTTGCTGAGCCTCGGGACGGCCTTCTCCAACGTCTGCAGGTCGGCGAGGATCAGCTCGGTGGCGATGGTCTCGATGTCACCTGCCGGGTCCACCCGCCCGTCGACGTGGACCACGTCCGGGTCGTCGAAGACCCGCACGACCTGGCAGATCGCGTCCGACTCACGGATGTTGGCCAGGAACTTGTTGCCGAGCCCGGCCCCCTCGGACGCCCCCTTGACGATGCCGGCGATGTCGACGAACGACACCACGGCGGGGACGATCTTCGCCGATCCGAACATCTTCGCCAGCTCGTCCAGCCTGGAGTCGGGCAGCGCGACCACACCGACATTCGGCTCGATGGTGGCGAAGGGATAGTTCGCGGCCAGCACGTCGTTGCGCGTCAGGGCGTTGAACAGGGTGGACTTGCCGACGTTGGGCAGCCCGACGATTCCGAGGGTGAGACTCACGGACGTCCAGAGTAGTCGCCGCCCCGGCAGGCGAGGTCAGTGGCGTTGCTCGAGGCCGACCGCGTGGCGCAGCTTGTCCACCGCGTCCTCCAGGTCAGGGTCCTCGGTCGCCCTGGACGCCATCAGCTCGGCGAGCGCCTCGGCGAGCACGTTCAGCTTCTCCTGGGACGCCTCCTCGGCGCGCCGGCCCGCGTTCTCCAGCAGCGCGAGCAACAACAGGCTGAGCACCCCGGAGACCGTGTGGATGGCACTGCCCCAGGACTTGAGATCGGCCCACAGCGGGGCGCTGAGCAGCCACAGCAGCACCACCGCCAGGCAGGCGAAGAAGAACGAGGGGCGGGTGACCCAGCGGTGGGCCCCCTCCACGAAGCGTTCGAACGGTGAGCGGCCGTCGCCGGCCTCGTCGCGGTCGCTGGCGGCGGGGCGTTCGGTCTGCTCGGTCACGGGCTCAGCCTAAGGCGCCGGGACACCGTTTCCCACACCGCGAGAACGGACAACCGCCCGCCGCCCGGGGGACGCCGCTCGGCATTCGAACAGAAGGTCGATCGGCGTGCCCTCACGGAATTGTCGGCACCGGAGGGCAGGCTGGGCCCATGCGGATGTGTGACCTGCACCATGAGCCGGCGAGCCCGGGGCCGGTGCGAGCGTGAGCACGGTGGCCACCCTCAACACGCTGCTCATCGGGCTACTCAGCGGTGCGGCCTGCGCGGCGGTGCTCACGTGGGCGCTGCTCGCGGCCAAGCACCGGGTCGAGCTGGCCGAGGCCGCCCGCGAGGGTGCCGAGTCCTCGGCCGGCGCCCGCTCCGAGCTGGCGGGGCTCTACGTCGAGCGCGACTCGATGATGCGCCGCATCAACGAGCTGAGCGAGCAGGCGGCGGTGGCCGAGGGCCGGGCCCGCCGGGCCGAGACCGAGGCGGTCGGGGCGAACGCCGCGCTCGACGCCGAGCGGATGGCCGCCGTCGAGCGTGAGACGTTGCTGGCCCGCCGCGACGCGCAGCTGAAGGAGAGCTTCCAGGCACTGTCCGCCGATGTGCTGGCGCGCAACAACGAGACGTTCGTGGCGCTGGCCGAGGGCCGGATCAAGGAGGCCACCGCCGCGCTGACCGCGAAGGCCGAGGGCGACACCACCGCAAGGGCCCAGGCCATCAACGCCCTGCTCGACCCGATGACCGTCGCGCTGCGCCGGGTCGAGGGCCAGCTCCGCGAGGTCGAGAAGGAGCGCCAGAGCGCCTACGCGGGGCTGCGCGAGCAGGTCACCGCCATGCACCACAGCTCCGAGCAGCTGCAGACCGAGACCAAGCAGCTGGTCAACGCGCTGCGCGCCCCTCAGGTGAGGGGCCGCTGGGGCGAGCTCCAACTGGAGCGGATCGTGCAGCTCGCCGGCATGGTCGAGCACTGCGACTTCAACCAGCAGGTGCACCAGGGCGGCCCGGACGGGGCGGTCCGCCCCGACATGGTCGTGCACCTCGCGGGCGACAAGCAGATCGTCGTCGACGCCAAGGTCCCGTTCGCCGCCTACCTCGAGGCGGTGCAGAGCCAGGACCCCGACGTGCACACCGAGCGGATGTCCGCGCACGCCCGCCAGCTGCGCGCCCACGTCGACAATCTCTCGGCCAAGGAGTACTGGCAGGCGTTCCAGCCGACGCCGGAGTTCGTGGTGCTGTTCGTGCCGGGCGACCCGTTCCTCGAGGCCGCCTTGCGCTCGGATCCCAGCCTGCTGGAGCACGCGTTCGCCAGCAACGTCGTGATCGCCACCCCGAGCACCCTGATCGCACTGCTGCGCACGGTGGGGTTCACCTGGCGGCAGGAGTCGCTGGCCGCGAACGCCGCCCGGGTGCACGAGCTGGGCCGCGAGCTCTACTCCCGGCTGTCCACCATGGGCACCCATGTGGCGAAGCTCGGCCGCACCCTCGACAGTGCCGTGGACAGCTACAACAAGACCGTCAGCTCGCTGGAGTCCCGGGTGCTGGTCACCGCCCGTAAGCTCACCGACCTCAAGGTGAGTGACCTGGAGCTGCCGGCGCCCGACCAGGTGGAGAAGTCGACCCGCCGGCTGCAGGCTCCCGAGCTGGTCGCCTCGGCGGCCGACGCGCTCGTCGAGCTTCCCGGACCGGTGGGCGGGGACAGTGGGGACGCGGGCCTCGGACGGGCTACCGTTAACGGGTGACGACCAGACCTCCGACCACGGTGAGCGTCGGCTGGCCGTTGTGGGAGCGCTCGATCATCGCCAGCGTGCTCGGGCTGCCGGGCTACGCGGCGATCGGTATCGCTCTCGGCTTCACCGGGCTGGGCGTCTTCATCGACCTCGAGCGGATCAACGGGCTCGGCACGATCTTCAAGGGCTGCTACTTCACCGGTTGCCTGGTCAGCATCTGCTGGGTGAAGCGTCGCGCGCTGTTCGGCCCGATGGTCCAGCCGCCGCTGTTGCTGGCCGTGGCGGTGCCGGGGGTCGTCCTGGCCGCCGACGGTGGGGTGGCCAGCTCCGGGCTCGCCGCGCGGCTGCTGGCGATCGGGACCCCGCTGCTCAACGGGTTCCCCACGATGGCGGTGACCACGGCGTTCGTCGTCTCCGTCGGCATCGTGCGCTACCTGGTGCAGAAGCCCGACCCGGAGGCCGAACGCCTCCGCGCGGAGACGGTGGCCGCGATGGCGAGCCAGAGTTCCGCGGGCCGGTCCCGGCCCGCTGCGGAACCCCGCCGGTCTGATCAGCCCCGCCCGCCTGAGGCATCCCGCCCGCCTGAGGCATCCCGCCCGTCCGACGGTCCGCGACCGCCGGAACGGTCCCGACCGTCCGAGCCGTCACGGCCGCCGGAGCCACCACGGGGCCGGGATCCGCAACGACCACCCGAGCCGGTACGGACTCCGGATCGCGGCCGGCCACCGGAGCGCCGCCCACCAGGCGCGGACCCTTCGGAGGACCCGACGTCCATCCTGCCCACGTCAGGCCCCGGCGGACCGGGACCCGGCGGGCCAGGACCGGCCGGCCAGGGCTCCGGCGGCCCGGGCCAGCCCGACGGCCGGCCGCCCCACCCACCGCGCAAGTCCGATCTGCACCGGGCCCAGAGGTCCCAGAAGCCCCCGACCTGACCGCCTCACAGGCACGCCGGTCGGCAGGCACGCCGGTCGGCAGGGCGGCCGGCCAGGCGAGAGCCGCGACCTGCCTCTAGGTGCGCACGCGGCGGGTACGGAGCTCACGCGGCAGGGAGAAGGTCAACGTCTCCTCGGCGGTGTTGACCTCTTCGACATCGGTCCAGCCGCGACCGCCCAGGTACTCGACCACGCCCTGCACCAGCAGCTCCGGTACCGACGCGCCGCTGGTGACCCCGACGGTGCCCACACCCTCCAGCCAGGATTCGTCGATCTCCTTGGCGAAGTCGATCAGATGGCTGGCCCCGGCGCCGGCGGACAGCGCCACCTCGACCAGCCGCTTGGAGTTCGACGAGTTCTGCGAGCCGACGACCAGTACCAGGTCACAGAGCGGGGCCATCGCCTTCACCGCGACCTGCCGGTTCTGGGTGGCGTAGCAGATGTCGTCGCTGGGCGGGTCCTGCAGGCTGGGAAAGCGCTCACGCAGCATGCGGACGGTCTCCATCGTCTCGTCCACGCTGAGTGTGGTCTGGGACAGCCAGACGACCTTCTCCGGATCGCGGACCGTGACGGCCGCCACGTCCTCGGGGTGCTCCACCAGCTGCACGTGATCCGGGGCCTCACCGGCTGTGCCCTCGACCTCCTCGTGGCCGTGGTGGCCGACCAGCAGGATGTCGTAGTCCTCGGCGGCGAACCGCTTGGCCTCGTGGTGGACCTTGGTGACCAGCGGGCAGGTCGCGTCGATGGTGCGCAGGTTCCGCTCGGCGGCCTGCAGGTGCACGGTGGGCGCCACGCCGTGGGCGGAGAACACCACGAGCGCACCCTCGGGCACCTGGTCGGCCTCGTCGACGAAGATCGCGCCACGGTCCCGCAGCGTCTCCACGACGTGCTTGTTGTGCACGATCTCCTTGCGGACGTAGACCGGGGCGCCGTGGGTCTCCAACGCCTTCTCCACGGCCACCACCGCGCGGTCGACGCCGGCGCAGTAGCCGCGGGGCTTGGCCAGCAGGACACGTTTCACAGCCGAAGACATGACCGCAAGCCTACGTGCGCCCGTCCACCCGGCGCCCTGACTCGTGATCGGTCTGACCGCTCCGGTCCGTCGGACTCGCCCGGAGATGTGGCCCGAACCACCCATTCACGCCGATACCGGTAAGAATGCGGGGTATGAAACCGCTGCCCATGCCCCTGAGGCTCGCCGCCGGTCTGGTGGCCACGGCCATCGAGGAGGTTCAGGAGCTTCCCCGCAAGCTCGTCGAGCTGCCGGTCACCGCGGTCAGCCAGGTGCTGCAGGCCTCGATGCGGATGCAACAGCGGGTGACCGAGCTGGCGATCAAGGGCGACCAGGCCCTCGGTGGCCTTCGCCCGGTCCCCGAGACGCCGACCTGGGCGCGCTTCGACGAGGACGAGATGGACTCGCCGTACGGCGGAGGTGGAGGCCCCTTCGGCGGAGGTACGGATCATCCCTTCGGGAGTGTGGACCGTCCCTACGGCTCCAACGGGGTGGCCGGGGTGCCGTCGGACTCCGACTGGAACGTGCCGCCGCCCCGGTCCGCGCCGAGGACGGTGTCCCCGATCCGGATCGCGCGTGACCCCGAGCCCGACGACTTCGGCGATGACGAGTTCGACGACCTCGACTTCACCGAGGCCCGCGGCCCGGAGAACGGGACCGGGACCGGGACCGGGACCGGGACCGGGACCGGGACCGAACCGTCGTCCCCGCCGGAGTCGACGACCAGGGCCCCGGCCCGCCCCGCATCCACGAAGCCGCCGACCAAGCCGGCCTCGAAGCCACCCGCTTCCAAGCCGGCGGATTCCAAGCCCGCGTCCAAGGCGGCCGCGTCGAAATCGTCGGCCAAGTCGAAGCCGCCGGCCGCGCCCAAGGCAGCGTCCAAGCCTGCCGCGTCCAAGCCGCCGGCCAAGTCCGCCGCGGACAAGTCGGGTGCGGCCAAGTCCGCCGCGGACAAGTCGGGTGCGGCCAGGTCCGATGGCGGCAAGACGGCCGAGGGCTCGGCGGAACCCACCGCGGCCGAGGCGGCGAAGTCCAGTGCCGCGCCGAAGGCCGAGACCGGGCCCCGAGGCCATGAGGACTACCCCTCATGGACCCTGCCCCAGCTGCGTGGACGCTTCCGGTCGCTCGAGCTGAAGGACGTGCAGGCCCTGCTCGACTGGGAGACCAGCCACCTCGACCGCCCGCCCTACGTGACGATGCTCTCCAACCGGATCGCGAGCATCACCGGACGGTGAGCACGCCGGACCCACAGAGCACGAGCGCGGAGAATCCCTGGCCGGTCCGCACCGTCGCCCGCAAGGTCGCCGGCTGGATCGACCGCCTGGGCCCGGTGTGGGTCGAGGGGCAGCTCACCCAGGTCAATGCCCGACCGGGCACCGGCACCGCCTTCCTGGTGCTGCGTGACCCGGCGGCGGACGTCTCGCTCACCCTGACCTGCCCGATCGGGCTGGTCCGGGGAGCCGAGGTCCCCGTGGTGGAGGGCAGCCGGGTGATCGTGCACGGCAAGCCGACGTTCTTCCTCGGGCGGGGCACCTTCAGCCTGCGGGTCGACGAGATCCGGTCGGTCGGGATCGGTGAGCTGCTCGCCCGGATCGAGCGGCTGCGCAAGCTGCTGGGCGCCGAGGGGCTGTTCGACCGGGAGCGCAAGCGGCGGCTTCCCTTCCTGCCCCGGCGGATCGGTCTGATAACCGGGCGGGCCAGCGCCGCCGAACACGATGTGGTGATTAACGCACAGCGCCGCTGGCCGTCGGTCGAGTTCCGGATCTGCCACACGGCGACCCAGGGCGCGCTGGCCGTCGCCCAGTTGATCGACGCCCTCGAGTCGCTGGATCGCGACCCCGCCGTCGACGTCATCGTGATCGCCCGGGGCGGCGGTAGCGTCGAGGATCTGTTGCCGTTCTCCGACGAGGCACTGTGCCGGGCGGTCGCCGCCGCCCGCACCCCGGTGGTCTCCGCAATCGGCCACGAGCCGGATACCCCGCTGCTCGATCACGTCGCTGACCTGCGCTGTTCCACCCCGACAGCAGCCGGGCGCGCCATCGTGCCCGACCTCGCCGAGGAGACCTCACGGATCGCCGGGTTACGTGACCGGGCCCGGCGTGCCCTGTCCGGCTGGGTGGACCGGGAACGGCGGATCCTCGACGGGCTGCGGGCCCGCCCGGTCCTCGCCGACCCCCGCCGGGACCTCCAACGGCGTGCCGAGGAGGTCACGATGCTGCGCGAACGGGCCCGTCGGGACGTCGTACGGGGCCTGAACGATCGGGAAAGCGAGCTGAGACACCTCGGATCCCGCTTGACGAGCCTCGGACCGGCAGCCACGCTGGCCAGGGGTTATTCCGTTGTACAACGGGTAGGTGGGGAACACGGGTCGACGGTGTTGCGTTCGGTGGACGAGGTCGTACCGGGCGACCGGCTTCGCATCCGGGTCGCCGACGGATCCCTGCCGGCGGTGGTGACCGAGTGACCCCCGTGACGTCGAACTCAGCGAGCACACCGAGGAGTGGAGGAGGCCATGCGTACCAGCACCGCGGCGTTCCTTCCCCTCACCATGTCGGTGCTCGCCCACGTCCCGGTCCACCGGCCCGGGGCTTGTGCCCTCGACTCGGCCGCCCGGCGAGCTGAGCAGCTCGCATGTGACACCTGGCAGTCGCTGCTCGGCGGCTGCGAGCGCCCGCACCGGACGGAGTTCACCACCGGGTTGCGACGGCTGTCGCTCGCGGTCGGGGGCTTCATCGGCGACGACTGGTCCAACGGGCTGTGCGGCGGCCACCAGGAGCGGATCGCCAGGTACCACTGGTGGCTGGAGGAGGCGTTGGCCGACGGCAACGGCGCGGAGTTCGCCGAGGCGTTCGCCCGCTACGACGACGCTCTCGCCCGCACGGTGTCCAGCCGCGCCGAGCCCACCGCTTCCGAGACCGTGTCGCCCGCCTCCGACAGCGTGTCTCCCGCCTCCGACAGCGTGACTCCCGCCTCCCAGACCGTGTCTCCCGCCTCCGGCTTGCCGGGACCCCGCAACGTCCCGAGGCGGGCGGGCGCGGTGACCGTTCGCCGATCGGGCACGATGGCGGGATGGGCGAGGCAGGCGAGGGCAGCGACGACCCGGGCGGTGTCTCCGCTGCGATGGGCTACGAGCAGGCACGCGACGAGCTCGTCGAAGTGGTCAAGGCACTCGAGGTCGGCGGGCTGAGCCTGGACGAGTCGCTGCGGCTGTGGGAGCGCGGCGAGAAGCTGGCGAGGCTGTGTGAGCAGCGCCTCGCCGGGGCGCGTGAACGGGTCGAGGCCGTGCTGAGCAGTGACCCCGTCGACGCCCCGGAGCGGCCGTCCTGACACCCGCCCGGGTGGCATGACCCACAGCGCAATCTTTCGGAAACCGTGAAGCTGACCGCTCACACTAGGATCACCCGCATGGGCATATCGACCGAACGCCGCAGGGAAGCACCGGACCGGAACCTGGCGATGGAGCTGGTGCGGGTCACCGAGGCGGCCGCGATGGCCGCCGGCCGGTGGGTCGGCCGCGGTGACAAGAACGGCGGCGACGGCGCGGCCGTGGACGCCATGCGCAAGCTCATCGGCAGCGTCTCCATGCGCGGCGTCGTCGTCATCGGGGAGGGCGAGAAGGACGAGGCCCCGATGCTGTTCAACGGCGAGGAGGTCGGCAACGGCGACGGTCCGGACTGTGACGTCGCGGTCGACCCGATCGACGGCACCACCCTGATGGCCAAGGGCATGCCGAACGCGCTGGCCGTGCTGGCGGTGGCCGAGCGCGGCGCCATGTTCGACCCGTCCGCGGTGTTCTACATGGAGAAGATCGCGGTGGGCCCGGAGGCCGCCGACGCCATCGACATCACCGCCCCGGTCTCGGAGAACATCCGCCGGGTGGCCAAGGCCCGCTCGATCGACGTGGCCGACGTGATGGTCTGCATCCTCGACCGCCCCCGCCACAACGACCTGGTCCACTCCGTACGCGAGACCGGGGCCCGCATCCACTTCATCTCCGACGGCGACGTCGCCGGCGCGATCTCCGCCGCCCGCCTGGGCACCGGGGTGGACATGCTCATGGGGATCGGCGGCACCCCGGAGGGCATCATCGCCGCGGCGGCCCTGAAGTCCATGGGCGGCGCCATCCAGGCCCGGCTCTGGCCCACCGACGACGACGAGCGGGAGAAGGCCATCGCCGCCGGCCACGACCTCGACCGCGTGCTCACCACCGACGACCTGGTCTCCGGCGACAACGTCTTCTTCTGCGCCACCGGCGTGACCGACGGCGATCTGCTGCGCGGGGTGCACTACACCCCCGGCGGATGCACCACCCAGTCGATCGTGATGCGGTCCAAGTCCGGCACGGTCCGCATGATCGACGGGTACCACCGTCTGACCAAACTCCGCGAGTACTCCTCGGTGGACTACGACATCGAGTCCGACTCCGCCGACGCGGGCGGCGCCCCTCTGTTGCCGTAGCCGTCGCGGCGACGACGGAGCCCGGTGCCGCCGACCCGGTGGGCCGGCTCCCCTGATCGGGTCTGGATCTCACGGGGCCGCAACTTCCGGCGGGGTTGCACGTCTATACCCTTAGAGCTCCCTCAGTGGCCGGTGCGCGGCCAGAATCCGGAAGGGCCGAGATGATCCGCCGGGCAGCCCTGACTCCCCTCGTGGTCGGTATGTTGACGGCCAGCCTGATCAGCGCCGTGGTGCTGCAGCATCACGAGAACCAGATGTCGACGCTCAGCGCCGAGCCGGCCCCGGCGCAGGAGCCGATCCCCGAGCCGCCCATCACCACGCTCCCGACCCCGACGGTCGCGCCCCTTCCGCCGCCTCCTCCCCCACCTCCGGTGGCCCTGCCCAAACCGAAGCCCGTGGCCCCGAAGCCCCTGCTGGCCAAGAACGCGCCGTGCGTCGCGGTCGTCAGGGCCTGCGTGAAGCTGTCGACCAAGCAGGCGTGGCTGCTCGACGGTTCCGGGCGCGTCACCTACGGTCCGGTCCCGATCACCAGTGGCAAGAAGGGCGACAAGACACCCACCGGTATGCACGCGGTGCTGTGGAAGGACGCCGACCACAAGAGCGCCGAGTTCGACGACGCCCCGATGCCCTGGTCGGTCTTCTTCGCCGACGGTGGCATCGCCTTCCACACCGGCAGCCTGCGGGCGCAGTCCAGCGGCTGCATCCACCTCTCGGACACGGCCGCCCGGAAGTTCTTCAGCACGCTCGGCGTCGGCGACGCCGTCCAGGTCCTGAAGTAGGGGCGTCCTCCGATCGGAGGTCTCACCCTGTCCGACGCGGCCCCGGACAGCACACTGGAGCTCATGAGCGAGTTCCGCGTCGAGCACGACACCATGGGCGAGGTCCAGGTCCCGGTCGAAGCCCTGTGGCAGGCCCAGACCCAGCGGGCCCACGACAACTTCCCGATCTCCGGACGTGGCCTCGAACGGGCCCAGATCCGGGCGCTGGGGCTGGTCAAGGGCGCCTGCGCACGGGTGAACAAGCGGCTCGGGGTGCTGCCCGACGACGTCGCCGAGGCCATCGCGTCGGCCGCCGACGAGGTCGCGGCCGGCCGCCACGATGAGCACTTCCCGGTCGACGTGTTCCAGACCGGGTCCGGGACGTCGTCGAACATGAACGCCAACGAGGTCATCGCCACGCTCGCGTCCCGGGCCCTGAACGGGAGCCTGGACGCCGAGCCGCCCGCGAGGATCCACCCGAACGACCAGGTCAACGCCTCGCAGTCGTCGAACGACGTCTTCCCGACGACCATCCATCTGGCCGCGACCGAGGCGGTGGCGAACGAGGTCATCCCGGCCTGCGAGCACCTGGCGGCCACCCTGCGCCGCCGCGCCCAGGACTGGGCCGAAGCGGTGAAGGCCGGCCGCACCCACCTGATGGACGCCGTCCCGGTCAC
>Ga0310811_10009893_pt1 | contig 12332 bp, 12 predicted proteins | sample YCmetagenome_FD_207642 | JGI IMG/M metagenome (GOLD analysis project Ga0310811, IMG submission 207642) | Soil microbial communities from experimental microcosm in Duke University, North Carolina, United States - YC | ecosystem: Engineered > Artificial ecosystem > Soil microcosm > Unclassified ... | reverse complement strand
CGTTCCGGAAACAGGATCCAGGACTCCAGCGCCATGTCCGTCAGCGCGATCTGTTCCTGTTGCGCCAACGGGTGATCTTCGGGGACCGCGGCCACGAGATGATTTTGCGCCACGATTTCGGATTTCAGGTCCCTGGCGTCCTGCAGCGGCGGAATTACGAAGCCAAGGTCGGATCGCCCGGCCTGCAACAGTTCGATCTGATGCGCCGTCATCGCCTCCTGCAGCTCCAGCTTGACCTGCGGATGGTGCTCGCGAAAGCGCAGCAGGATCGAGGGAAGAATCTCGCGCGCCGCGCTGGCGACGAAAGATATTCGCAACAGTCCGGTCAATCCTTCGCCGGCCTGGCGCGCCGCCAGCATCGCGCGTTCGGCCTGTTCGACGGTCTTGCGGGCCTCTTTGAGGAAAATCTGGCCGGCTTCCGTCAGCCGCGTGATCCTGTTGGTCCGCTCGATCAGCGTGGTGCCGATTTCATCCTCGAGCCGCTGGATCGTGGCCGTCAGCGGCGGTTGCGCCATGTTCAGCCGTTCGGCGGCGCGGCGGAAGCTCAGTTCTTCCGCAACCGCAATGAACTGTCTGAACTGTCGAAGCTCGATCATTCACGCAAAAATCCCATGAGGGCCCATGATCTCAGCTTTCCGGCGGAAGTAGAACCGGGAAAGTTGATCAAGGGCAGGACAAACGGATTGCGGATCAGGCAATCGCTGCCTTTGCGAAAACTTGGTCCAATGCCTGATTTGGAGCGGGACCGGCTTGATCCAGGTGACCGCCTCCCTGTATGGTCCTCGCCGCCGGACACGCTGCTGGCTGTGGCATCGGTTTCTCAAAGCCGGCCAAGCTCGGTGACAAGGTACGGGAATAACAGCGGAATTCGCGGGTGTAGTTCAATGGTAGAACGGCAGCTTCCCAAGCTGCATACGAGGGTTCGATTCCCTTCGCCCGCTCCACCCTGGAGCCGTTGATAAGGTCGGCCTTTTCGCGATCTTTGGGCGGCCACTAATTCGTCCCGGACCAGAATTCGAGCAACACTTGCGCATTTCGCGCGCGATGGTCTGGCCGCCGTCACTCCAGCGCAGTTCTTACTTTTTTGGCCGCACTCCAAAACGTCTCCGCCGCTTTCGTGGAGCGTGCGCGCGAGCGAAACAGGCAGATGCTGATGGCGATTTCCCAGTCCTTGCCACCGGCAGGCACTAGGCGATTTGCGGCCAGATCGGCTCTCACCAGGCTGCGAGGCGCCCAGGTAACGCCACGTCCCTTGCGGGCCATATCGATCAATAGCATCACGGGGGCGGAAAAGCTGGGCGCGAGACAGGCCGGCTGCTCGCTCGCTTCGAGAAACGAGGCGACGATGCGACCGACCCCAGATCCCGGATGGTAGGCGAGATACGGCAAAGGCTTGTTCGGAGTGGCGGGAAGCGTATGGCACGGCTCAGCGGATCGCTGCCGCCGGCGGCTGCTGTTTGACGGCGCGCTCACGGGAATGAGGGTATCGGTCCCCAGTTCAATCCGTTGAAACTGGTCGCAGTCCAATCCGGTCATCAAGCCCGGATGATAATGCGCGAGAATAAACTGAACCTTCCCGTCGAGCAGCATCTGTTCGCAGCTGGCGAAGTTCACGGCGACAAGTTGTACCGCGGCTGTCGCGCTAGCGCTCTGAACCTGATGAATCCATTGCGGGAAGAACGTCTGCGACAAGGCGTGGGTTGCCGCGAAATAAATCGTTTCGGCCCTGAGGCGCGCGACCTCGAGCGCTTCCTGCCGCCCCATCAGGAGTCGCCGCAGCACATCTTCCGCAATCGGACGAAAGCTCTCGCCTGCTGGCGTCAACGCCAGTGTGTGGGTCGTGCGTTCAAACAGCGGCGTACCCAGCCATTCTTCGAGTGCACGAACGCGCCGGCTCAAGGCGGGTTGCGTCACGTGACGCCGTTTGGCAGCTTTCGAGAAGCTTTCCTCTTCGGCAACGGCAACCAGGTCTTCGAGCCAATTCAGGTCCATGATAACGGTTTGTCCTAAACTCATTCCAAAACGGCATTAGCCCGTCAGTCTTGACTGGTCCAATGTAAAGCTAAACCAAAAGTACAAAATCGCTATCGTTTCGCTCGGGAGGGAGCCGACTTGCAATTCGCAGCCACGTCAATTTCTTCGTCGGCCCCGCCTGCCGTTGCAGTGCGGCAGCGCAAGCCTTGGTGGCGCGAACAATATGTCCTGGTTGCGGTCGGCGCCGCGCTAGGCGCTCTGCTCGGCATCCTGTTTCCGACCATGGCAGCCGGAATGAAGCCTCTCGGCGATGTCTTCATTTCGCTGATCAAGGTGACTATCGCGCCATTGATTTTCGTGGTCGTCGTCAGTGGCATTGGGCAGGTTGGCGACATGCGGGCCGTCGGACGCATCGGTCTTAAGGCCCTCATTTATTTCGAAGCGGTAACGACGTTCTGCCTCTTGTTCAGCCTGGTCGTGGTCCAGTTCGTCCAGCCGGGCGTCGGCGTGGCACGCGCGAATCCTCAGCAGGCCGAGACCGTTGCCAAGTTCAGCCAGGCGCAGGTCGGCTCGCTGTCCAGCTATCTCCAGCACATGATACCCGACAGCTTCGTCGGCGCCTTTGCAGGCGGCAACGTCCTTCAGGTGCTTGTGCTGGCAGTGCTGTGCGGCATTGGCCTGCTTCTGCTCGGCGAACGAGGGACCGCGATCCGAAGCGGACTTGATCACGTGACGGAGCTCGTCTTCAGCGTCGTTCATGTTGTCGTGGCATTGGCTCCTATTGGGGCGTTCGGCGCCATGGCGTTCACCGTGGCCAAATTCGGCCCCCATACGCTCTATGCATTGGCGGAGCTGGTCGGCACCGCGTGGGCGATGATGGCCCTCTTCATCTTCGTCGTGCTTGGCGCGATCTGCCGGTTGGCCGGCATTCGGCTGCTGGCTCTCCTGCGAATGCTTCGAACCGAGCTGCTCGTCGTCCTCGGTACGTCCTCATCTGAAACGGCCATCCCGGGGATGATGGAGAAACTTCCCTCGGCCGGCGTCGCACGCGCGGTGGCGGGGCTGGTCATCCCGTCGGGTTATTCCTTCAATCTCGACGGAGTCGCGCTGACGCTTCCGTTAAGCGCGATTTTCGTAGCGCAGGTCTATGGAATCGAGCTGTCGTTCGCCCAACAGCTCAGCCTGTTCGTGGTGATGCTGTTTACCAGCAAGGGGGCGGCCGGCGTCACCGGCGGAGCGTTCGGAGCGCTGGCCGCCACCGTCGTTGCGGCCGGTCTGCCGCCAGAAGGCCTCGCGTTATTGCTCGGCGTCGACCGTTTCATGTCACTGGCGCGCGCGATCACCAACACCATCGGCAATGCGGTCGCGGCGATTGTCGTCGCGAAATGGAATGGCGAATTTGATCCCAACGCCTGGGCCTCGGCCGTTTCCGAACCACAAACCAAGATGAACTGGCATGAGCACACGTAGCGAAGAACTACCCATCATCGGCCTCGTTCCCGGCGATTGCACCGGAATCGGGCCGGAGCAGACCGCTCGGATTCTTTCCGAAGGCAAGCTCGCAGAAGTGGCGCGCCTGGTCGTGATCGGAGACGCCCGCGTGCTGGAGATGGGCATGTCGCAGGCGGGCGTCAGTTTGACGTTGGAACGTGTCGCGTCTCCGGCAAAGGCATCATGGAACGGCAAGACCCTTCCGCTGGTCGACCTCGGTAACATCGATCCGGCGCGCTTTCCGCTCGGCAAGTCGAATGCAGAATCCGGACGCCTGACCGGCGATACGCTGGCTCGCGCGATCGATTTCGCGAAGGCGGGCGAACTCGACGCCATCACCTTCGCCCCGCTCAACAAACGAGCGATGTTCGATGGCGGCTGGAAGTTTCCGGACGAGCACAAGATGTTCGCCCATCTGCTCGGCCACAGCGGCTATTTTTCCGAAATGAACGTGCTGGATGGCCAATGGATGTCGCGGGTGACGGGGCACCAGTCGCTGCGTGAGGCGCTCGACAACGTCAACCCTGCCAGTATCACGGACGCCATCAATCTTGCCGATCGCATGATGCGCAAGGCCGGCATTGTGCGTCCGCGCATCGCTGTCGCCGCGCTGAACCCCCATGCTGGCGAAGGCGGATTGTTCGGGCGTGAGGAAATCGAGATGATCAGGCCGACCATCGAGGCCGTCGCCCGGACAGGAGTCGACTGCACCGGCCCTTATCCTGCGGACACGATCTACATTCGCGCGTTTGCCGGCGAGTTCGATAGCGTGGTCGCCATGTATCACGACCAGGGGCAAATCGCGACGAAGATGCGCGGTTTCAACCGCGGCGTGACGGTCACCGCAGGCCTGGACACCATCTTCACGACGCCTTCCCACGGCACGGCCTTCGATATCGTCGGAAAGGGCATCGCCAAGACGGGCGCGATCGAAAGCGCGATCGGCCTCGCCGCACAATTGGCCACTGTCAAAACCGGGAACCTCGCCGAGACCTATCAGCGATCGTAGAACCCTGTTGAAAGACGACGCCGCGGCTCTTCCACTTACATTACGGGTGCAACCGCGCCTTAGTCTAGTTGCACCCAGTCCCACGCTTCCGGCGGCGAGCGGTCGAGAAGACTGGCGGCCAACGAGCCGCCAGTCTCATTTTGCCGGCAGTGAAGCCTACTTCGCCGCGACCACCATGATCTCGACATGGTTCTGAGGCCCTGCGAGCTTCGCTTCGACGGTGGCGCGCGCCGGCGTGTTGCCCGGCGACACCCAGCTGTCCCACACCGAATTCATCTCGGCGAAATTCTTCATGTCGGTAATGTAGATATTTGCCGACAGCAGTTTCGATTTGTCGGTACCCGCTTTGGCCAGATGACCATCGATGATCGAAAGGATCTCCTGGGTCTGCTTGGCGACGCTTTCACCGGCCGCTTTGTTGGCGACGACGCCGGCAAGATAGACCGTGTTGCCATGCACGACGACCTGGCTCATGCGCGGGCCGGTTTCAAAACGCTGGATGGACATGGACAGTTCTCCGCAATTGAAGGGGGACTTTTACCTAGCGTGTGGCGCGCTTGAGCGCCAGCGGCTTGCCGCGCCAACCGTTCCAGGTCATATCCGGCGGCAAATGTCCGTAGCCGGCGAGCGGCGGTGATTGTGCTGGCCTGCACTGCTGGTTTGGACATTGCGCCTTCTCGCAGCTTCGGATTATTCGAAAGCGCGGAAAGCGCGCCCGCTGTTGCGGACGCCTCGACAGATTTCCGGAGGATGCAGAAAATGGCGGCCGAGGACGTCGCGACAGATCGTTTGAACTTCCAGCCGCCGACCGGATTATGCGACACCCACATGCACATCTACGAAGCGGGCTATCCGACCGTTGCAGGGGCGATGCCGCCCACGCGCGGCACGCTGGCGAATTATCGCGCACTCAGGCAGGCACTCGGGATCGAGCGAACCGTGATTGTCCAGCCCACCGCTTATGGATTCGACAACCGCTGCACGATCGACAGCATGGCGCAACTCGGGCGTGATGCCGCGCGCGGCGTTGCCGTGGTTCGCGACGACATCAGCCTGCAGGAGCTGCGCGAGCTCACCGATGCCGGCATGCGCGGCTTGCGGCTTGCGATGATTCTCGGTGGCGCGATTGGATGGGATGACGCCGAGGCAACCGTGCGCAAGGTTCAGGCGGTCGGCTGGCACACGCAATTGCAACTTGACGGGCTGCACTTGCCGGCGCGCGAGGCGCAAATCCAGCGCTGGCCAGGAACGATCGTCATCGACCATATCGGGAAATTCTCCGGCGCGGTGACGCCGGATCATCCGGCGGTGCAATGCCTGTCACGCCTGCTTGGGAGCGGCCGGGTCTGGCTGAAGCTTTCGGCGCCCTATTGGGCATCGCGCTCAGGGCCGCCGGACTACAGCGACGTCGAGGCGCTGGTAAAGCATTTCGTCTCGATCGCGCCGGAGCGCATGGTGTGGGCCACCAACTGGCCGCATCCCTCGCTATCTGAGCCGCCGAATGACGCGCAACTCTTCAATTGCATCGCCAAATGGATTCCGGATCAGAGGCTGCGGCAACGCATTTTCGACGACAACCCGGCGCGGCTCTACGACTTTTGACAAGTCTGCCGGCCCGACGACACCATTGGATCAATCATGACTGACAAGGAAACTGGCGCGATGCGCGATGCGGCACAGGCGATGTTCGACGAAGCGCTCGCCGATCAAAGGCATGAATTCGGCTCGTTCTTTCTGTCGCGCTTCCTGGGAATGCGGATCGCTTACGAAAACGACAGCTGTATCGTGTCATTCGAGGTGAAGCCGCCGATCTACAATCCGCAAGGATCGCTGCACGGCGGCGTGCTGGCGACGGCGCTCGACATCTCGATGGGGCATCTGCTCAATCATCGGGTCGGAGCGGGTTCGACGCTGGAGATGAAAGTGCAATATTTCAGCCCCGCCCGCTCGGGTCTCGTGCGCTGTCAATCGGGCTTCCTGAAGCAAGGCCGTTCGATCTTCTTCCTGCAGTCTCATGCTTATGATGCTGCAGGCGAGACGCTTGCTCATGCAACCTCGACCTGGAAGCTCCTGAAGAAATAAACCGCACTCGCTTGTTGATGGTGTAACCCGCCTTGCGCGCGCGGGTTACACTTCGCTCCGTCGCTGACTGGCGTTCGCTGGCTCAGACGCCCTGCGGCACCTGGTCGAGGAAGCCGGTGATGCTGCGGATCAGGCCGTCCTTCAGCACGGCAAAATCCGTGCCCTTGATCGGGTTGTCGACGCCGTCAGGACCGAGCCCCCAGCAGAAGCGGACATGGTCTGCATAGCCGTCGGGTTCGCCGATCAATGTGAATTTGAAATCGGGAAAGCGCTGCTGGACGCCGGCAATCAGCGCGTCGACGCCATCATGGCCATCACCGCTCATCAGCGGGTCGACGTAACTTGCATCACTCGTCCAGTTCGCCTTGAAGAGTTCACGCCGGCGATTCGCCGCGCGCTCGTTCCACAGATTGATGTAGGCGGTGGCGACTGTCTTTGCGGTTGTCTCTGCAGCTATCCTGGGATCAGTCATGTCGCTCTCCTTCGATTGAAGCCGTTTTCGATCGAGCTTTTTCGCTCGAGGCACTTTCTTCACGCGAACCGGTGTCCACTTCGCTGAAAACGCTGCAAACAACTATCGAGGGTCGGCTGGATTAAATCGATTACCTCAGAGGTCATGATCTCAACTACGCCTTCCGCTCGCGGAGCTTCGCTCAAGCGACGATGGAAACACCGTCGTGGTACGGAAGCTCGGCGACCGTGCCGAGGGACGCGTCGATCTGCTCTGGTAGCATCGGGCGGGCGAACAGGAAGCCCTGCAGCAGATCGCAGCCGAGCTGCCGGAGCAGGAGGTGATGATCGGCGGTTTCCACGCCCTCGACGGCGACTCGAAGTCCGCAGCCCTGTGCGAGTGCAATCATGCCGCTCAGCAAAGCGCGCTGCTTGTCATGCTGCGCAAGGAAGCTGCGATCGATCTTGACGACATTGCAGGAAAGCCGGTGCAGGTAGCCGAGATTGGCGTAGCCTGCGCCGAAATCGTCCAGCCACAGCTCGACGCCGAGCTGCTTCAATCCGCGCAGGCTTTCCTGGATGCTGTCGGAATGTTCGAGCAGCACGCCTTCGGTCAATTCGAGCACGAGACGGCTGGCCGGCAGCCCCGTTTTGGTGAGGATGCGCTCGACCGACCGTACCAAAGATGCCTGCGAGAGGTTGAGCGGCGAGAGGTTGACGCTGACCTGGAGTGGCTCGCGCCAGCGAGCAGCCTCCCGGCAGGCCGTCAGCAGCACCCACTCGGTCAGGGGACCGATCATGCCGCTTTGCTCCGCGGCTGGAATGAACTCCGCCGGCGAGATATTGCCGCGGATCGGGTCGATCCAGCGTGCCAGCGCCTCGAACGCCATCGGCCGCCGCGTCAGCGAGTCGTAGATTGGCTGGTAGCAGAGATGGACATGACCGTCATGCAGTGCCGCGCGCAGATCATTGGCAAACTTGGCGGTCTCGCCGAGATCTTCAAGGACGAGCGGCGTGCTCCGTCCCTTGCGGCGGTTCGGCGTCCCCTGCGTTGAAGCGATCGCGGTGCCTTCAATCTCGGCGTCATAGAGCCGGGGCACGCCGAGCCTGCTATGCTTGGTGGCATAGAGCGCCTTGTCGGCAAGCAGCATCAGATCGTCGGCCTTGGCCGCATGTTCGGGCGCGCAGGCAATCCCGACGCTGACGCCGACCTGGGTCTCGCCGAAGACGCCCAGCGAATAGCGTCCACTGAGCGATGCCGTAATCCGCTCGGCGATCTCGACCGCTTCGGCTGCGGATGCATCTGGCAGGACGATCGCAAATTCGTCGCCGCCCAGCCGCGCCGCCGTATCGTCCTTGCGCACGCATTGCTTCAACCGCTCGGCGACTTCCTGCAGGAGTGCATCGCCCGCCGCGTGACCAAGCTGATCATTCACACCCTTGAAACCATCAAGATCAAGGCAGAGCAGCGCGCAAGCGAGCCCGTCATTTGCTCCCTTGAGCGCGGCTTCGAGGCGGGTGTTGAACAGGCGGCGGTTGGGCAGCCGGGTCAGGCCGTCATGATGGGCCAGAAATTCGACCTGGGCCTCGGCGCGTCTGCGTTCGGTGATATCTTCGTAAGTGCAGACCCAGCCGCCGTCATCGAGCGGCTGATGATGGATCGCGATCAATCGCCCGTCGCCCACTTCCTGAAGAAACGTTCCCTTTTCGCGCCTGTCGATGAATGCCTTGCGGGCGGAATAAATGTCGTCGACGTTGCGCCCGGGGTAGTTGCCGATCGCACAGCTGTCGGACAGGATCTCGTAAAGGCTCATGCCGATCCGAAGCCGCGTCATCGGCTGGTTGTAGATCTTGCAGAATTGTTCGTTGACGAGCTGGAGCCGGTCCTGCGTGTCGTAGAGGCAGATGCCTTGCGGCATCGTGGCGATGGCGTGTTCGAACCGCTGGTGGAGGGCGCCGGGGCGGGCGAACCGCCAGGACAGATCATATCTGACGGCAGCGAACATTTGCGCGAGCCGACGGCGGCTGGCAGGCGAAGCGGGCAGGCGCTCCACGATGCGACGCCACATGTTCACAACTCTACTCGCACTGGAATGCGCCACGACATGATCCCGTTTCCGAAGGGGCCGCGTTAGCTGAAAGTAAAAGCCGTCTTGGAGAGATCCTGCGCGGATGAACTAATTAAGTGAGTCCAACTGATTGGACCCGACAGTGGCGCGATTGGACCACGAGACCTTAAGAACAGTGTTAAGAAAATGGCTGCTGCCCGCGAAGCCGCGCGGTTTGATTAACACTTTGTCGCTGCGGGTCAGGATGCCGATGCCGTGGCGCGGCCAGATCTGGCTCCAGTTGCGGATGCCCTCGACGTAATGCCACATGCGGTCGCGATTGATCAGCCGCGCGCCGGCAGCCTTCGTGATGCCGATCATGCGTCCATCGACATGCTCGGGCACGCCGGAGATCATGTTCTTCGGCGCGAGGCCAAGCCGCTGCGGCCAGTTCCGGCGCACCAGGTCATGGTTGCCGCCGATGCCGCCGGAGGCAATGATCACGGCCTGTGCGCGCAAGCTGAAGTCGCCGACGACATGGCGCGACGAACTCTTGCCGCGCTCTACACTGGTCGGCTCGAGAATCGAACCGGTGATGCCATCGACAGTGCCGTTCGTGATCGACATTGCGTCGACGCGGTGACGGAAACGGAAGGTCAGCCGGCCGGATGCTGCCGAATCGCGGGCCCGCCGTTCGAAGGGCGCGACCACACCCGGGCCGGTTCCCCAGCTCACGTGAAACCGCGGCACTGAATTGCCGTGGCCCATCGCATCATAGCCGCCGCGTTCGGCCTAGCCGACCACAGGAAAAATACGGTGGCCCATCGCTCGCAGCCACTTACGTTTCTCGTCCGCCGCAAAAGCGACATAAGCTTCTGTCCAGCGTCTTGGCCAGAAATCTTCGTCGCGGTCGAAGGCCGCCGAGCCGATCCAGTCCTGCAACGCGAGGTCGTAACTGTCCTTGATGCCGAGCCGACGCTGTTCCGGTCTATCGACCAGAAAGAGGCTGCCGAGCGACCAGAACGCCTGGCCGCCCGGGCTTTGCTCGCCCTCCTGCTCGACGACGATGACGCGTTTGCCGGCATCGGCGACCTCGGTGGCGGCGACCAGCCCGGCGAGCCCGGCACCGACCACGATTACATCCGCATCATCCGCCGTGGTCGTGTCTCGTCCCTTTGGAATCCCGTCGCAGCATCTGAGCCGGACTCCAAATTTTTGTTCTGATGCATTTGCCAGGCGCCAACTGCGATTCTCGTCGCGCGAGAAAACACCGCCGTGAGGGAATTGAAGCGCGCAGCTGCACCTTCGGTCAACGCTAAATGGTTCCGAGCGTGGCGATCCTGCACCGGCGACGGCAATGGTTTGTTTCGATTTGGGACCGGTTCGGAAAAGTGCAGCGAGCGAGCAACACCTGATTTGAATTTAAGTTGAGCGAGCTCGGCTATCTGGACAAAAACGTCATCTGACAACACCCTCGCTCTCGCATCACGCAACACCATCAGATTCGCATTCAACAGGTTTGGATTGGGGCTGGGCATGAAGTTCATGACGGGGCTGCTCGCGGTGGTTCTCCTGCTGGCAGGAGTTTCGGCGAGTCAGGCGGTGGTTCGGATTGGGGAAGACCGAGGCGGTCGTATCGGCACTTACCTCGACAAATACGAAGCGATGCGTAGCTCGGGTCAGAACGTGATGATCGATGGCCTGTGCGCCTCCGCCTGCACGATCGTGCTGGGGCAGATCCCGCACGACAAGATCTGTGTCACGTCGCACGCGACGCTTGGGTTCCATGCGGCGTGGGACTTCGGCGCCAATGGTCGCGCGGTGACCAATCCCGAGGCGACCCACATGCTCTATTCGATGTATCCGACGGCCATCAAACGCTGGATCGCGGCGCGCGGCGGGCTGACCCCGCATATGCTGTTCCTGCGCGGCAGGGAGCTGCAGGCACTCTACCGCCCGTGTTACCTCGACGCTCAGGCGTCGGCTGCGAGAACGCTGGTCCACGCGCATTAGGCTTGTTACGTCGCGGATCGCTCTGCCTCCTCGTCTTGCCTCCCCTTGAAAAAGGGGGAGGCGCAAACCGGGAGAGGATCTTCGCTCCGCAAGTGCCTTGTGCATGCGGTCGCCTCCGCGCCGGTCTTCCCCCTCCTGAAGATCCCCCTCCTGGGGATGAAGAGGCCCTTTGACCAGGGCTTCTCCCTCAGCACGACGTGATCGGCTGTGCCCTTGCGGCGCTTGCCCGCGGAGGCGGCTGGGCCTATCTGGAAGACGGTAACCGGGAGGGCGGCCAATTTGCCGCCTTGCCTGGGGATTTTTCGTTCAGACGGTGGCCGATGGCCCAGCCCATTTCCACACAGCATCAGCCGTCTTCCGTGCTCCCGCCGGGCCGAAGGGCCGCTTCGGCGATCGTTGCAGGTCTCACGGGGATTGGCGCCGTCGCTTTGGTCGCGGCGCTGGCGCTCTGGTTCCATTATGGGACGGCGGTGTTTTTCGAAATGATCGCGGCCGGGGTCAGCGCCTGCTTCTGATCAGGCTTTTGAGGGGATTCAAGGATGGATCGCACTACCCGCCCGCTGGTCATTGTCGGCGCCTTTGCCGGAAGCCTCGTCATTGGTCTCGCCTTGATGCTATGGGCGCTTGGTGGACTGCGGACAGTGGCTGCTCCCTCGGCGATCGGCGGCCCGTTCCAGCTCACCGATCAGACCGGGCAGACGGTGACCGAGAAGAACCTGCTGGGCAAGCCGACCCTCATTTTATTCGGCTTCACCCATTGCCCCGACGTCTGCCCCACCGAGCTGTTCGAGATGTCCGAGGTCCTGCGCGCCATGGGCAAGGATGCCGACCGGGTTAACGCCTATTTCGTCTCGGTTGACCCCGAGCGGGACACTGCGGCGGCGATGAAGGATTATCTGTCGAGCTTCGACCCCCATCTGAGGGGATTGACCGGGGATTCCCAGGCGGTGGCAAAAATCATTGGGGAGTACCGGGTTTACGCCAAGAAAGTGCCGCTCAAGGGCGGCGATTACACCATGGATCACACCGCGTTGGTTTATTTGATGGACCGGGACGGCAAGTTCGTCGCACCGTTCAATCTGAAGCAGTCTCCCCAGCAGGCGGCCGCCGATCTCAAGCATTACCTCTAGGAACTGGATGGCGCCGTTAACGACGCCCGCGAACGCCCTCGCCTTATCGGGTGGATGGTCTATAAGGCGGTCCACCCATAAACCGTCGGCGATGCCATCAGAATCAATGACTTCATCCGGCAATGACAGGTTGCT
>Ga0310811_10009892_pt1 | contig 12332 bp, 11 predicted proteins | sample YCmetagenome_FD_207642 | JGI IMG/M metagenome (GOLD analysis project Ga0310811, IMG submission 207642) | Soil microbial communities from experimental microcosm in Duke University, North Carolina, United States - YC | ecosystem: Engineered > Artificial ecosystem > Soil microcosm > Unclassified ... | reverse complement strand
CACCGCGGTCATCTCGGGCCGCGAGGTCGATGTCCTCTTCGAGAACATGCGCCGCCTGCGCGCCGCGGGCGTGGCCATCGTCTACATCTCCCACCGGCTGGAGGAGATCTTCGAGATCGCCGATCGCGTCACCGTGCTGAAGGATGGAAAGCTGGTGGCGACGCGGGATTCCGGGAGCCTCGATCGCCACGAGCTGATCGGGCTGATGGTCGGCCGGCGGATCGATGCCATCTATCCGGCCAAGCCGGCCGGTCAGTTGCCGGGCCCCGTGGTGCTGGCGGTCGAGCATGCCGCCTCGGGCAGCCGCGTGCTGGACGCCAGCCTTGAATTGCATGCCGGCGAGATCCTGGGGGTGGCCGGCATGGTCGGTGCCGGCCGGACCGAGCTCGCCCATGCGATCTTCGGCAGCGCCGCGCTGGTGGGCGGCAGGATCACCGTCGCGGGCAAGCCTGTCGCGGGGTCGACCTCGCCGCTGGCCTCGATCCGCCGGGGCATGGGGTTCCTGACCGAAGACCGCAAACTGGAGGGGTTGTTCCTCCAGCTCTCCGTCGCCGCCAATATCATGGCGCCCTCGCTGCGCGAGATCGCCCGCTCCGGCTTCCTCGACCGCAAGCAGGAGGATGGGATCGGGTCGCAGGAGATCAAGAAATTCACCATCGCTGTGCCATCGCCGCGGACCCGCGTGGGGGCGCTCTCCGGCGGCAATCAGCAGAAGGTGCTGTTCAGCCGGTGGACGCGGATCGCCCATAAGGTGCTGCTCCTCGACGAGCCGACCCGGGGCGTCGATGTCGGGGCGAAGGTCGAGATCTACCGGATCATCCGCGAGCTCGCCGACCGGGGCCTGGGCATTCTCCTGATCAGCTCCGAGCTGCCGGAGATCATCGGCATGTCGGACCGGATCGTGGTGATGCGGGAGGGCCGGACGGCAGGCGAGCTTACCGGCGAGGAGATGACGGAGGAGAATGTTCTGCGCCTGGCCGTGCTGGAGAGCTGGACCACGCCGGCGAACGCCAGTCTCGAGGCCGCAGCGGAGCCGGATCAACCATTCCTATACCGTCGTCATCATCCTGATTCTGCTGCTGCTCGTCGCGGGCTCGCAGATCTCCGACCGCTTTTTGACCTGGCGGAACTTCTCCACGCTGTTCCAGCAGATGGTCGTCCTCAGCATCGCCAGCCTGGGGCAGACGGTGGTCATCCTCACCGGCGGCATCGATCTCGCTATCGGACAGCTCGTGGGAAGCTGCACCGTGCTGCTGGCCAATATGCTGGATTGGCGGCCCGACCTCCTCGTCCCCGCGATCCTGTTGCTCCTCGTCTTCGGCGCCGGCGTCGGCCTGCTGAACGGCGCGCTCATCGTGGGCTTGCGCCACAATCCGCTCATCGTGACCCTGGGCACCGCCTCCGCCCTGCTGGGCGCCACGCTGCTCTACAGCAAGGTGCCCAGCGGCTCGGTGCCGGATGAAATGCAGGATATGGCCTATGGCGATATCTTCGGCCTGCCGATCCCGGCCGTCGCGACCCTCGTGGTCTTCCTGCTCTGCGGGATATGGCTGCGCTACACCCGAAGCGGCCGCGCGATCTATTTCGTGGGCGGGAGCGCCGAATCCGCGCGTCTGAACGGCATCTCCGTCGGGCGGGTGCTGCTCTACGCCTATGCCTTCTCCGGGCTCTGCTCCGCCATCGCCGCCTTCTTCCTGACCGCCCGGACGGGCATCGGCGATCCCAGAATCGGTGCGGCGCTGACCCTCTCCTCCATCACGCCGGTGGTCGTGGGCGGCACCACCTTGACCGGCGGGCGCGGCGGGGTGATCGGCACCTTGCTCGGCGCCTTCCTGGTCTCGCTTCTGAACAATCTGCTCAACTACATGAACGTCTCTTCCTTCTATCAATGGGTCGTGCAGGGCCTGATCATCATCGCGGCGGTCGGGCTTCTCGGCAGGAGGAATCGCTAAGCCATGGCTGCTGCATCCAACTCGCCGCCCTCGGCAAGCGCGCCGCAGCGCGATACCGCGCGGCTCCTGCATCGCTACGGTCTTCTGGCCGTTCTCGCCATCCTGCTGGTGGTGGCCAGCATCGCCTCCCCCGCCTTCCTCCAGCCCCGCAACATCCAGGATATCCTGACCCAGGCCGCCCCTCTGGGCATGGTCGTCCTCGGCCAGACCTTCGTCATCCTGGTCCGCGGCCTCGACCTTTCCGTCGCTTCGCTGATGGCGACCGTCGCCGTCCTCGCCACTGCCTTTCGCGCGACCGCGGACTACATGATCCTGCCGATCTTCCTGGCCGCCATCCTCTTCGCCACGCTGGTCGGCCTGGTCAATGGCTGGCTGGTGGCGAAGCGGCATATTTCGCCGTTCCTCGCGACCCTTGCTGTCATGATCATCCTGCAGGGCGTGCGCTTCGCCTATACCGGCGGGCAGCCCATCAGCACCTTGCCGCCGGGGATCGCGGTGCTCGCCACCGGCACGATCCTGGGCGTGCCGATCAACCTCTGCGTCCTGCTGGTGCTCGCTGTCATCTTCGGCTTCCTGCTGCTGCGGACGCGCTTCGGCCGGCAGGTCTATATGGTCGGCGGCAATCCCAAAGCGGCCCGGCTCGTCGGCATCCCGGCCGACCGGATCACCATCGCTTGCTATGTGATCTGCTCCATCCTCAGCGGCATCGGCGGCCTGTTCCTCCTGGGTTATGTCGGCACGGTCTCGAACTGGGTCGGCCAGGGCTATGAGCTGGACAGCATCGTCGCCGCCGTCATCGGCGGCGTGGCGCTCAGCGGCGGGCGGGGCTCCATCGTCGGCGCGCTGCTGGGCGTCCTGGTCCTGCTGGTGGTCTCCAACCTCGTGCTCCTGCTAGGCCTGCCCATCGAGGCCCAGCTCATCGTCAAAGGCGTGATCGTCATTGGCGCCTCGGCTTTCTATGGGACTCAGACTCGCTAGCGCGGGAAGAACGACAGGGTACTGACATGACGACAGAGACTTCCGTGAAGACCTCGCCCCGCAGCAAGCGCGGCGAGGAGGTGGATGTGGCGATCATCGGCGCCGGACCCGCGGGGGCCGTCGCGGCCCTGCATCTCGCGCGCGCCGGCTTCTCCGTCGCGGTGCTCGAGCAGGGGGACTGGCCGGACTACAATGCCTATGCCGGAGCGCGGCCGGAATGGGAGCTGGTGAGCCAGAAATACTGGCATCCCAATCCCAATGTCCGGGACCGCCAGGGCGACTATCCCATCGACAATTCCGACACGGCCGTCAATCCGCTGATGTTTGCCGGCGTCGGCGGCAGCGCCACGCTCTATGGCGCGCAGTGGATGCATCTGCTGCCCTCCGATTTCCGCGTCCGGAGCCTCGACGGTGTCGCCGACGACTGGCCCTATACCTATGAGGATCTGCTGCCCTATCAGCTCCGCATCGAAAAGGAGGTCGGAATTTCCGGCCTCGCCGGGGATCCCGCCTATCCGCCGCGGCCCGCCTATCCGCTGCCGCCGACGCCCATCGGTTCCGTCGGCATGCGCGGCATCCAGGGGATGAACGAGCTGGGCTGGCATTGGTGGCCCGGCAGCAATGCGATCCCGCCGGAGAAATACGGCAATCTCAATCCCTGCGTGCGCCGCGGCACCTGCCTGACCGGCTGCCCGGAGGCCGCGAAATCCACGACCGACCGCTCGCATTGGCCGGAGGCCGTAAAGAACGGCGTCAATCTGATGACCAATACGCGAGCCAAGCGGATCGAGACCGACGAGCGGGGCCGCGCGACCGGCGTTCTCTATGTCGACCGGAACGGCCGCGAGCGCGTGCAGAAGGCCAAGACGGTCATCCTTTGCGCCAATGGGGTCGGCACGCCGCGGCTGCTCCTCTTGTCCGAATCGGGGCGTGCGCCGGGCGGTCTCGCCAATTCTTCCGGCCTCGTCGGCAAGCGGCTGATGATGCATCCCTTTGCCAGCGTGCTCGCCTCCTTCGAGGATCCGCTGGATTCCTGGCGCGGGCCCTTCGGTCAGCAGATCTATTCCCTGGAGTTCTACGAGACCGATGCCTCCCGCGGCTTCCTCAGGGGATCGAAATGGAACTGCATGCCCTCCGGCGGCCCGCTGGGGGTGTCCGGCGTGGTCGGCAGCAAGGTCTATGTCGCCGAGGAAGGCCGATTCCAGGATCTCTGGGGCGATGCCCTGCATCAGAATGTCCGCAAGCGCTTCGGCCATTCCCTCATCTGGGGGATCGTCTGCGAGGATCTGCCGGAGGAATCCAACTATGTCACCCTCTCGTCGGACCTTGTCGATTCCGACGGAATCCCCGCGCCCAAGATCGTCTACAAGGTCTCGGAGAATTCCCGCCGCCTGCTGGAGTTCAATATCGACCGCTGCGTGGAATCGGTGCGGGCGGCCGGTGCGATCGAATGGCTGCTGAGCTATCCGGTTCGGGAATCCGGCTGGCATCTCCTGGGCACCTGCGTCATGGGCGAGAAGGCCGAGAGCTCCGTCGTGGATCAATGGGGCCGCTGCCACGACGTCCCCAATCTCTACATCATGGACGGCAGCACCTTCCCGACCTCCGGCGCGGTCAATCCCACGGCGACGGTCATGGCCGTGGCCCTGCGGAATACCGAGCGGCTGATCCAGGAGCGCCGCAGTCAGGAGACGCCGCTATGAGCGAGCCGCGCATCCCCCTGGAGCTGAGCGAAGCCGCGATGGCCACGTTCCTTGCGCTCGCGGATTTCCTGATTCCCGCCTCCCCGCCCATGCCGGTCTTCAGCGCGGTCGGCCGGCGCGAGGCGGTGGAGCAGAACCTCCTCTTCCGGCCCGATATCCGCGAAGCCTTCTTCCGGGGCCTGGCGAAGGCAAGCGGCAAGCCGCCAGAACCCGCCCTGGAGGAGCTGTCGACGGGAGATGGCGAGGCCTTTTCGGCCATCGGCCTGATCGCGGTCGCCACCTATTACATGACCCCCTCGATCCGCGCGCTGATCGGCTATCCCGGGCAGGAGAGCGTCACCTACGACGCCGATGCCATCCCACCCTATCTCCTGAACGGCATGCTGGAGCCCGTTATGGCCCGCGGCAAGCGATACCGGTCGACGCCGCGATGAAGGTGGATCATGTCTGACAAGCAGGTCGGTTTCATCGGCACGGGCAAGATGGGCGCGCCCATGGTCCGCCGCCTCCTGGCCGCGGGATATGGCGTCGCGGTCTTCGATCTGGATCCCTCGGCGACGGCTTCCCTCCAGGCGGATGGTGCGATCGTCATGGCGAGCCCGCAAGCAGTCGCCTCGGCCGCCAAGATCGTCTGTGCCAGCCTGCCCTCGCCCCAGGCGCTGAAGCAGACGGTCCTCGGCGAGGAGGGTCTTCTGAGGGGGAGCGCGATCAAGACGCTCATCGATTTCTCGACGACCGGCCCACGGGTCGCCGCAGAGATCGCAGGCCTGCTCGCCCGGCAGGACATCGTCACCCTTGACGCGCCGGTCAGCGGCGGCATCGCCGGCGCGACCCAGGGCAAGCTCGCGGTGATGATCTCGGGGCCTCGGGCTGCCTATGACTCGCTGAAGCCCTTCCTGGAGAACTTCGGCCGGCTCTTCTTCATCGGCGAGACTCCGGGCCAGGCGCAGACCATGAAACTGGTCAACAATCTGCTCAATGTTGCCGCCATGGCGGCCTCGGCAGAGGCCGTGGTCATGGGGGTCAAGGCCGGCCTCGCGCCGGGCACGATGATCGATGTCATCAATGTCAGCAGCGGGCGCAACAGTGCCATTCAGGACAAATTTCCACGCGCCGTGCTTTCCCGCAGCTTCGACTTCGGGTTCTCGACGGGGCTCTCCTTCAAGGATGTGGCCCTCTGCCTCGAGGAGGCAACGTCCCTGGGCGTCCCGATGATCGTCGGCAGCGCGGTGCGCCAGCTTCTTTCCATCACCAACGCCCAATTCGGTCCCGCCTCCGACTTCACCTCCATGGTCCGGACGGTCGAGGGCTGGGCCGGCGTGGAGGTTCGGGGCTGATGAGCACTCTCGCAGCGGAGGCCGCGGCGACCTATGAGGTCATCGATCGGCGCTTCAAAGGTTATGTCGATCCCATCGCCTGGCTCGACCGACTCCATACCGGCAATCGCTGGGCGGAGGGGCCGGTCTATTTCGCCGATCTCAGATGCCTGATCTGGAGTGATATTCCCAACCGCCGCATGCTGCGGATGGACGAGGAATCCGGGCATATCAGCCTGTTTCGGGGCGGCACGGGCCATGCCAATGGCAATACCCGCGACCTCCAGGGGCGGCTCCTCACCTGCGAACAGGGTGCGCGGCGGGTCATCCGCACGGAATGGGACGGCAGCATCACCACCATCGCCGACCGCTACCAGGGCAAGCGTCTCAACGCCCCGAACGATGTCGTGGTGAAATCCGACGGCACCATATGGTTCAGCGATCCGACCTACGGAATCATCTCCGACTATGTCGGCGACAAGGCGGCGCAGGAGATCGACAGCTGCAATGTCTATCGCTTCGATCCGCGGGACGGCAGCCTTCGCGTCGTGGTCGACGATTTCAGCATGCCCAACGGCCTCGCCTTCGCGCCGGACGAGTCAATTCTCTATATCGCCGATTCCGGTTTCTTGACGGATGAGACTGCCCCGCATCACGTCCGGTCCTTCCGGGTCCTCGACGACGGCAGGCTGGGGGATTCGGGCGTGCTGGCCGACATAAATCCGGGAATCCCGGACGGGCTGCGGGTCGACAGCTCGGGCACGTTGTGGATCAGCGCCGGGGATGGGGTGCAATGCTTTTCCCCGGCTGGCGAGCTGCTCGGCAAGATCCGGGTACCCGAGGCGGTGGCCAATCTGACCTTCGGCGGCCCGAAGCGAAATCGCCTCTTCATCACGGCGACGTCATCCGTCTATTCGGTCTATCTGAACGTCTGCGGGGCGCAGAGGCCCTGATCCCTAAAGGGCGAGTCCTGCCGCATCCACGCCCTGGATCGGGCCCTTGGGCTTGAAGACATGCAGCCGGATCGTCACCGTCTTCTCGGCGCCCGGCTGCAATGTCATGAGCCGGCCGCCGCGTCGGTCGGCATCGGCGAGGCCAGTCGCGGGCCAGGTGGTGTTGGGCTCCATCCCGATCAGCCGGGTCTTGCCGTCCCAGGGTGGATCCTGATTTCCGCCGAGTTCGTACCAGAGCCAGGCATAGGGAAAGACCGTGGACTCCCAGGACAAGGCCGCCGCGATGGAATCGTCGAGGCGGCGGATAGCCATCCAGGGACTGGCGAAATCCTGCAGATAGACCAAAGCGGCGACGCACCCATCGGGCCGGCTGAGATCATAAGGGCCGGCCTTGCCGGGGACGATGGGCCAGGTCCCGCCGGCGCCGGGATGCAGGGGATTGAGAGGGGGGTCATAGCCATCGTCGACTATTGCCTGGCGGGCGCCGGACTGGATCTCGAAGTCGCCGGCGAGAAGGTCGGAGCCGAAGGTCGGGTGCTGTCCCCACATCACCTTGATCGGCCGCTTCCCCAGCATGCGCAACCGTTCTCGGACGGTGACCAGCTCGCCGGCGACCGTCATCTCCCGATGCATCTCCACGGGCACCGAGACGAAGCGGCGGTGCAGCCGCAAGACGGCACCTTTCCCCTCTGCCTGCCAGGGTGCCAGCGAGGCTTCGCCGTGGAAGCCATGGAAGACGCCGTCGAATTCGCAGGCATCACCGCCATTGGGAAACAGCAACGGCCAGCCGCCGCCGTAGCGAGTCAGCCAGACGCTCTCGTCCGGTGCCGCGAAGGAGTCCGGGGTCGTGATCTCCGGCTCCCAGGGCGTGGTGCCGAGCACCGAAGCGCCGAGGCCCTTGTGCACGACGGCGGTGATGGTCCCGCCGACCTGGGGATTGACCGTGACCCGGAGCGCCTCGCTCTCGAGCACGACAAGGCCGCTCCTCATTTGATCGCTCCCGCCATCAGGCCCCGGATGAAATATTTCTGGAAGGCGATGTAGAGGATGACCATGGGGGCGCTGGCGATCACCATGCCTGCCATGGTCAGCGGGATCTGCGCCTCATAGCGGCCCTGGAACACGCTGATGCCCGCCATCAGGGTGCGCTTGGCATCGTCCTGCAGGAAGATGATGGCGATGATCAGATCGTTCCAGACATAGAGCGCATTGACCACCACCAGGGTCAGCAAGGCCGGCAGCGACAGCGGCAGCACGATCTTCCACAGGATGAAGAGCTCGCCCGCGCCGTCGATGCGCGCGGATTCGAAGATCTCCTTCGGCAAGGTGCGGAAGAAGGTGGTGAGCAGATAGACGGAGAAGGGCGTGATCAACCCGGCATAGATCACGATCGTGCCGCGGAAGGTGCTGATCAGATCCAGCTGCGTATAGAGCACGAAGAGGGGGACGATCATCACCACCGGGGGCACGGCCATGAGGGCGGTGCTGACCGAGAACAGCAGGCTCCGTCCCTTGAAGCGCATCATGGCGATGGCATAGGCGCCGAGGCAGGAGACTACCGTGCTGAGCAGCACGGCGCCCCCAGCGAGAATGGCGCTGTTACCCATCCAGGCGAACAGGGGGCTGTCGAACAGAATGCTCTTGAAATGATCGAGCACCAAGGCATGGGGCAGCCCGACCTTGTTGAAGGTGTATTCGTCCTGGCTCTTGAGCGAGGTCAGGATCATGAAGATCGACGGCACCAAGGCCAGGAAGGTCGCCAGAAGCAGAATCCCATGCTTCAGCGCATTGTCCGGTCTCGCCTTGGAGCGGCTCATGAGCCCAGCTCCTGCTCATTGGCCCGGCGCCTGACCGCGAAGAGGGGAATGATCAGAAGCAGGGAGACGAGGAAGAGAAGCACGGAGACGGCCGAGGCGATGCCCGGCAGGCTCGTGCGCACGAGGGCGTTGAAGATGTAGAACTCCACCACCATGGTCGAGGTCCCGGGGCCGCCGCGCCCGCTGCCCATCATGTAGACATAGGCGAAGACCGAGGACAGCATGGTGATCACGCTGACCACCACATAGAACTCGATCACCACCTTCATCTGCGGCACGAGCACGTACCAGACCCGCTGCCACCAGGAGGCGCCCTCGAGTTTCGCCGCCTCGATCAGCGATTCATCGAGGCTGAGCAACCGGGCCAGGAACAGGATGATACCGAGGGCTGATTCCCGCCAGATGATGAGAAGCATCACCGTCCAGAGGGCGACGTCCGAGGAGCCGATCCAGTCCAGGGCCAGGAAATCCAGATGCAGCCCGTTCAGGACCTCGTTCACCGGTCCGCTCAGCTGGAACATCTTCTTCATCACGACGGCGATGATGGGAATCGCCAGGATATAGGGAAAGAACAGGACGATCCGATAGAGCTTCCAGCCGTTGATGCGCTCGTAGAGCACGACGGAAATCAGCAGCGACCAGATCACCATGGCCGGCACGGCCAACAGCAGGAACAGGTTGTGGCGGACGGAATCCCAGAAGAGATCCTGTCCCAGGATCAGCTGGTAGTTGCGGAATCCGATCCAAGGACCGTCGATGCCGCGAACCAGCTTGAAGCTGAACTCGAAGATGCGGACGAGCGGGTAGCCGAAGACGAAGGCGAGCAGAAGAACGAGCGGCAGCACATATAGATACGGCGTGAACCTGGAATATTGCCGCATTGCCTCTTCGTCTCTTCGATGTGGTCAGGCCGGGAGAAGCGGGCGCCGCGGAATCGGCAGGCGGCCCGGGCGCATTGCTGCGCCCGGGCCCGGAACGCCGGCCGGATCTAGGCGAGATCCTTCGCCCACTTCTTGTAGTTGTCCACCATGTCGGGATTGAAATCCCGCCATTCCTTGGCGACCTTGTAGGCCAGCTCGCCGGCCTGCTCGCCGGTGATCTTCCCCTGCACGACCTGCTGCGCCGCCGGCAGGAGGGCCTGGTCGTAGAACTGGCCCGGCACCAGATTGGCGAGATAGGGAATATTGTCGCCCTCGCCCCAGGCCTTCCACATCGACTTCACCGCCCCGTCCTTGATGACCGAGGTATCGAATTTGGTGCTGGAGGGGATCCAGCCGGTCTTCTCCCAGAAGACCTGCAGCCGTTCCGGCGATTCCAGATATTCCAGGAAGGCGGCTGCGGCCTTGGGATCCTTGCAGTCCGTGGAGATGCCGAGTCCCTGGCTGTCGAGGATCGGCCGGCCGCCCATCTTCCCCTTGCCATAGACCGGCATCACCATGCAGCCGATCCCGTCATTCGTCGCCTTGCTGTCGGCGGGATAGCGCCCGCCGATGGACTCGCCCATGGCCAGCTTGCCGGCGACGATCAAATCGATGCCCGGGTAGAGCTCGAGGGAGGACATGTCCGCATTGAGGAAGCCATGCTTCTTCAACTCCTCCAGACGGACCCAATGCTCGTGGTATTTCGGATCGCGGAAATCCTTCTCGCCGGTGAAGAGGCCGATGACCTCGCCCGTGCTGTCGACATTCTGGGCGATGGCATGGCCGAAATACCATTCGCCCCAGTAGCCGTCCTGGATGCCGCCGCCGATGGGCGCGATGCCCTTGGCCTTCAGCTTATCGCAGGCGGCCAGGAGATCGTCCCAGGTCTTGGGCGGCGTCTCCGGATCGAGCCCCGCCTGATCGAAGAGCTTCTTGTTGTAGTACCAGATCATCGGCAGGGGGTACCAGCCGAGCCGGTAGATATGGCCGTCGAAATGGCTGAGCAAGGTGGCGCGCGAGGCATCGAGCACATCGGCGCTTACCAGCCCGTCGAGGGGGCGCAGATACCCCAGCCACACGCTTTCCATGTGATAGATGCCGTTCCAGAGATACTGGATGTCGGGCCCCTTATGGGCCGCGGCGGCGGTCTGGAACTGCGAGATGACGACGGCGGTGTCCTGCAGCATCGTCTTGACGGTCGCATTCTTGTAGTTCTTGACCGAATCCTCGACGAAGGCCTGGAGGCCGGGCAGCTCCTGCTCGCCCCACCACCACATGTTCAGGGTCTGGTCGGCGGCCCGGGCCGGCATCGCCGGCAGCAGGCCGCTCAGCGCCGCGCCGGCGCCGAGGCCGGCGGTGGTCTTCAGAAGGTTCCGGCGCGAGAGGCCGGCCGCTTGGGTCCTGTACCTTGTCATTTGAAGCCTTCCTGTTGGCTGCGGTTATTAGGTTGTTGAAGCCGACCGCCTTAGAACGTACTCATCAGCCCGCCATCGACCACGAGCAGCTGGCCGGTCATGTATCTGCAGTACGTCGAGGCGAGAAAGATCACCGTGCCCGAGACATCCTCCGGATAGCCGGTCCGGCGAAGCGGGACCTTGCCCTTGTTCACATACCACTCGATGAAGTCGGGGGTCTCGGTCTCGTTGACGCCGTTGATGATGGACATCGGCGTCGACATGAATCCCGGCGCCACGGCGTTCACGAGAATATTGTAGGGTCCGAGCTCAACCGCCATCGATTTGGTGAGCGCCAGTATGCCACCCTTGGCCGCGTTGTAGGAGCCCACCTCGCCGCTCGAGGCAAAGCCCTGGATCGAGGCGATATGGATGATCCGGCCGTCCCGGCGCTCCACCATATGCGGCGCCACGAGCTTCGAACCCATATAGACGGCTTCGAGATTGATCGCGATGGTCCGGCGCCAGTTCTCCAGCGTGTCCTGGAGGATCGTCAGCGAGGGCGGATTGATGGCCGCGTTGTTGACGAGGGTGTCGATCTTGCCGAACTTGCCGATCACCTCCGCGACGGCCTTGCCATAGGCGTCGTAATCCGTGATGTCGAGAACATGGGCCTCGGCCGTCCCACCTTTGGCGGCGATCTCGGCGGCCACCTGACGGAGGGTTTCAGGATTCCTGTCGAGGAGCGCGAGCCTGGCGCCCTCGCCCGCCATCTCCAGGGAGATGGCGCGGCCCAGTCCTTGGCCGGCGCCGGTGACCATGCAGACCTGATCCGCCAGCAGACTCATATGCCTCCCCTTCAAGCACCAACACAGCGTCGAGCATCCGCCCGCCGCGAGCTTATCGCTCGAGACAGACGAACCATCCTAAGATCCCCCGAGCCGGCCGGCGAATCCAGTATTCTGGACTTTGCTCTAAGATGCCGGAAAAATACTATAATTCGGTCTCGCGGCCCGTCAAGGGCGCGGGGCGGCGATCATCACGGGCACAGGAATCGGGGAACGTAAGATGGCGGCAAGCGATGAGAACAAGCTCAGCCTCAACAATTTAGGCCATGTGCTGGATCATCCCGAGGCCGTCGCCTGGGGACCCGACCAGCGCGTCTATGCCGGGGGGGAAGAGGGCCAGCTCTATCGCTTCGGCTTGGCGGATCGCAGCAGCGGCCAGTTCGCCAAGGTCGAGGGCGGCTTCATTCTGGGCATGGCTCATGACGCCGATTGCAACCTCTATGCCTGCGTC
>Ga0310811_10009890_pt1 | contig 12333 bp, 11 predicted proteins | sample YCmetagenome_FD_207642 | JGI IMG/M metagenome (GOLD analysis project Ga0310811, IMG submission 207642) | Soil microbial communities from experimental microcosm in Duke University, North Carolina, United States - YC | ecosystem: Engineered > Artificial ecosystem > Soil microcosm > Unclassified ... | reverse complement strand
CCGTGCTTTTCGGAGAACCCCGCGTCGCGGTGACTTGGCGGTACCGGATACATGGCCGGCTTCCCACGCAGCAACCGCGCGACGCGCTGATCGCTGCCGAGTGATGGGATGGGCTGCAATGTCGCGGCGTTCAAATGACACCGCGCACAGCTTTCTCTGGTGTGACATGCCGCGCAGGTCGACGTATGTGCAGTCGCCAACGCGCCATGTGTCTCCAGAAAACGTGGATCATCGTGCCAGGCCGGACGCGGCACGCCGGCAAGGGCGCTGTCGCCGAGCGAGCGAGCTCGCGCCAGCGGAGCGTGACAGGTCGCGCACGGGGACGTAATCGCAAAGTGCGACGGCGCCGGATGCGCGTGACAGCCGATGCATGTCTCCGGACGGGGTCGCACGATCGCGGTCATCTGGATCGATGTCGTCCCGGAGCCATGACAGGTCGCGCACTCGATGCGCGTCCCCGATGAATCGTTCGCGCGCAGATGACGCGTGTGATCGAATCGCAGATTCGTCGTGTACGGACGCCACGCCGCCCACGACACTTGCTTCTCGTCGCGTCCATTGTGGCAATCGGCGCACTGGGCCGCGGCCGGGAACATCGCCGACGAATCACCCGTCGTGATCCCTGCGTGGCACGACGCGCACCCCGTCGGGAAGAGCTTGTCGTGCTTGGCGTGCGGGAACGCGACGTCGTCGGGGCGCGCGTTGGCGCGTCCAAGCGAAAAGGCAGCCGACATCAGCACACCGAGCGTCGCCGCGAGGACCGAGCGACTGAAGATCGATCCGCCGGTCATCGCCCGCCTCCACCATACGACGTCGGCGTCGATCGCATGCCGGGATCGCCGCCGCCCCACCACTCGAGCCGCAGCAGGGCGCGCCGCTGCGTCCAGTTCACCGTTGTGGACGGCGTGCTCGACGCGGTTTGCCGATAGGCGCCCGCCTGGGCGACCAGGTGCAGCGTGGAGGTCAGCGGAATCCCGGCGTCCAACATCGCGCCAAGCAAAAAGCCATCGGCGAGACGGAACTCGAAGATGTTCTGCGTCGCGCTGCCGGTGACGCCGAACCACCGATCGTCGGACCGCGTCCACCGAACGCCAACGCTGCCATCGGACTTCGCCGCGCCCGGGCCGATATCACGGCGGTAGCTGCCGTTGACGTCGAACGTCCTGCCGGCGCGCCAACCGCCGGTCGCGAGCAGCGTCCAGCCGTTGTCACGCAGCGGTAAAAATCCGACGCCGGTGTGCGTGTCTTGATACTGGCGGTAGCCGCCGCCGAGTGTCGTCCACCACTTCCCGTCGGCCGACTGCCAGCGTCCGTCGCCGCGAGCCTCGTTGAAGCCGACCGGAGCGAAGACACCCCAGATCGTCCAGAGTGGGAAGAACGGAGTCGAATGGCGGTATTCGACGCTGCCGCCGATGCGCGATGAGAATGGGCGGGAGGCGCGCAGCACGAATTCGTTGATCGCGGTCGTCGCGAGATCAGCCTGACTGTTCAGGGTCAGGACGGTACCGGCGACCGCGTACACGCCGTCAACGGACACGCGATCGGAGTAAAAGCCGGCCCTGTCGGCGCGAATGACTCGCTGGTATTCAGCGTTCACCGCCGCGGTCGCCGACGCGCGCCAACTGCCCGTGACGCCGAAGATGAGGCCACCGTCGTCCGGCGGGATGTTGTCCGCCGCGGCGAGCTCGCCACTCGTGTAGGGTTGGCTCAGGCCCTGGACGAGCGCGCGGCCCCCGTACGCCTCCAGCATGACACCACGCGCCGGCCGGATGCCGAGCGACGCGCCGTCGAAGTTATTGACGCCGAGCTGCGACGTGAGCCACTGTCGTCCGGCGCGCGCGATCCATTTTTCCTTATTCAGCTCGATGTATGCGGCGAGGGTCGCGAAATGATCTTCTTCGCCCGTCCATAGCTGCGTCAATCCGCCGAGATTCGTCGCGGCGCGGACGTGGGCATAGACGCTCACGCCCTGACCGAGCCCCCACGCCGTTCCGCTGACATCCTGCGTGAACGGAACGGTGTGGATCCGGTCGAGCGAGCGATAGAAGTAGCATTGATCGTGTCCGGCGGGACAACTCACGAGCCCGAGTGGGCTCTGGCGAACTAGACCCGTGCCGGTCGCAAGGCTGTCCGCGATCGAGTCGGCGGCCACAGGGCGCAACTCGACGTAGTTGGCGACCGACGTGGCCGTCCACCGAACGCCCTGCGCGTCGAGCCGTGATGAGAGCGCGACGACGAACGCCAGCCCGAGTGGCAGAGATCTCACGCCGTGTTACCTGGGCTTCGCATCGGCGCGACGCTCACCGACCACTGCACGCGGTGACACGTTCCGCATTCTCGACCGGGCTTGTGGTTCGCCTGATCCACGTGACAGGAAAGACAAACGTTGCGCCTCGCGCCCAGCGCGAGCACGGAAGGATCGCTGTGGCAGCCCGAACCGCCGCAGCCCGCGTGCACTTGCTTCGTCCGGTGCGCGTCGTACGCGCTGTGGCAGGTCGTGCAGGTGCGCGCTTCGTCGTGATGCGACTGGTGGCAGCTTGCACACTTCGATTCGGGCGCCAGCGTCACCGGCGTCGTGTGACACTCGGTGCAGGCCACCCCGGAGTGCGTCGTGTGGGCGAATGGAAGTCGGCGCGTCGTCGGCGCGGCCAACGTCGACGTCATGACGCTCACCGTCTGCGGGTGCGACGGCAGCCCGTTCGCGTGGTGACAGTGCAGGCAGGCGTCCGTCCCGCCGCCGAGATCTTGCAGCGTGCGCCCATGGTGGCAGGTCAGGCAATCGCGGGCGGACCTCAGCGTGACCGACCCGTGCGATGGGCCCGTCGTGCTATGACAGCTCGTGCAGCGAAGCCCGCGATGCGTCGCGTGTGAGAAGAGCAGCGTATCGCGCGCCATCGCGATGCGCCTCGTCTCAGGCGGCGCCTGCGCCGTGACTTCTTGTGCGAGCAACTCGACGACGATTTCCGCCGCGTTGCCTGACGTGGCAAGCCGTCCGACGAGTCGCGGCGTACCAGCCGAGCTTCGGCGTGACGACGGGAACGGGATCCTCGGTGCGCGCTTGTAAATGTCGCCGTGACAATCGAGGCAGCCGCTGCCCTGCACCTTCCAACTGTGCTCCTGATGGCACGCGCCGCAGCGAGCGAGCGCCGCTTGGTGCGTTCCGCGATGGAACGGCGTCAGTGTGTCGGCGCGCGCGTGGCAGCCGCTGTTCTCACACGTCTTGTAGGCCGCGGCCGGCGTCGTCTGCGTGTGTGGGTTGTGGCAGTCGCCGCACCGGCCCTTGTGCGGATCGTTCGCCGGCACGAAGCGTTCGATCACGCGCTGCATCGCGTGACAGCTGAGGCAGTTCTGGTCGCGCGGCACCAGCTCGGCGAGCGCCACATGCCGATCGTTCGCGTCGCCCACCGGGACCGTGAATCGGTGGCAGGTCGTGCAGTGAAGGCTTGTTTGATCGGCCATCTTGCCGAGTCGAATGCCCATCGGCTTGTGGCAGCCGGACTGCTCGCACGTCGCCTTGACCGGGACGAAACGATGCGCGGTGACGCCGTGGCAGGTGAGACACTCGACGCCGAGTTTCTTCGCGGTATCGGTCTGGAGGTGCACGGAATGACCCGCGGTGGCGATGATGCGTTGCCATGTGCTATCGGGCTTGCTCTTGATGTGGCAACTCGCGCAGACGTTGCGCGGGACCGGGGCGTGCGGACCGACTTGCTCCGGTCGCAGCAGCATCCATTTCACGACCTGGTTGACTTCAGCGACGAGCGGCTCGTCGTGGCAATCGTGGCAGCGGAGATTGGCGATGCGATGATGCTTGGATTGTTGAAAGCGCTGATAGACCTCGTCGTGCAGCGTGTGGCAGGAGATGCAGAACTGGTTGTTGTTCTGCGAGTAGACGAAGAAGGTCGTGCCGCCGGCGGCCATGCCGGTGAGCACGCCGATGGCGATGAGGCCGATGACGACCTTCCAGGCAATCGACGTCTCGGCGTGACGGGTGCGAAACCAGGCGCGAACCGCCCGCGCGTTTCGCCAAACGAGCACGATCGCGACAATGGCGACGATCATCGCGAGCACGGCGCCGGTCAGCTGGACCCAGCGCGGCACGCTGAAGAAGGCCCGGAGCGCGCGTTCCACCACCGTGATGTCGCGGGGTGGACTGAATACCGTCATCGTGTCGCCAGGGGCGCGCACGTCGACGTGCAGCCGCTGTCCGGGAAGCGCCTGCAGCATCACCCATCCTACGGAAAACTGCTGAGTGCAGCAATCGACGCGCCCTCGCGACAAGACTGTTGGGCTCGATTGGCGATGGCCTTGTCAGGGAAACGACGACGACCGAACGTCCATTGCCGACGCTTGCTTATAGGAAGCACAATTTGACCACCCCGTCTCGGAGAACCGACGTGTCGACGCGTTTGCGAAGCGGTCTCAGACGGTTGGCGGCATTGGCGAACGTTCATGCTACGGCCGTGATAGGCGCGCTCGCCGTCGGCGTGTGTGCTTTCGCGGCCGGCTGCACGAGCGAGCGTATCGTCTTCCGAAACGGGGCGAATTTCCCCACCCCGGCCGCAACAGCGGGCGGCTTCCTCGGTTACTTCGACACGCCGAACAAGCAAACCGTCTGCGGCTCCTGTCACATCGACGCGCAGACACGCTGGTCGGGGACAAAACACCACGGCGCCTGGAACACTCTGCAAACGAGCGGACACGCCACGGGATCCTGCGAGAAGTGCCATTCTGTCGACAACCTCGGCAACGCCGTCACCGACACGGCCGTCGGCTACCGCTCGACGAAGGACGCGCGCTATCAGGACGTGCAGTGCGAGAGCTGTCACGGTCCCGGCCTGACGCACGCGAGCAGCCCGACGGCGACGAATCGGCCACTCGCATCCATCAAGGTCGACACGAACATCACCAATGGCTGCGGTGAATGCCACACCGGCGTCCATTCGCCGTTCGTCGACGAGTGGAGGCTTACGAACGCGACCGGGTTGTCGCACAGCATCGTGCAGTCCGGCACCGTGGGCAACACCGATCCGACGTGTGTCGGCTGCCATACGGCGCAGGGCTTCCTGAATCAATTCGATCCGACGGCGAACTACGTCGAGAAGGTCGCGACGACCGCACAGATCACGAGCGCCAACGCGCTGCCGCTCGTCTGCGCGACCTGCCATGATCCGCACGGATCGGACAACGACCATCAGCTCCGTTTCGCGCTTGGCGCGCCGAACATCGACAACAACCTGTGCATCAAGTGTCACCAGCGTCGGGCCGACCCGTCGCAGGTCACGACACGCAACACCGTGCACTCACCCGAAGGGCCGACGCTGCTCGGCCTCGCCGGCTGGTTCCCGCCGGGAATGAGCGCCGGAGATTCGATCATCGGCACGCACGGAACGCCGTCGCGGAACCCGACGCTGTGCGCTGGATGTCACGTCTCGCGGTACACCGCGACGGACAAGGCAACCGGCGCGTTCGTCTTCCAAGCCACGGGCCACCGCTTCATCGCGTCGCCCTGCGTCGACGCAAACGGCCAGCCGACGACGAGTCAGAACTGCGCGATCACGGCACGGACGTTCCGATCCTGCGTGTCGGGCTCGTGCCACGCCAGCGAGACCGTCGCTCGCACGCTGTACGTCACCGACTCGGCGCGCATTTTGTCGCTGACCGCGTCGGCGAATTCGGCGATCGCCAAGGTCAAGCAACTCAAGCCCGCCGACTGCGTCCTCGGTGGCCCGAAGTACACCAGCTGCCTCGGGACGCAGTTCAACGTCTCACTCGCACTGTCGCCGGGGAATTTCGTGCACAACCCGTTCTTGCTCGAGCAGTTGCTGACGGCCTCGATCGCCCAACTCCAGAAGGACTACGGGGTCACACCGAACATCGCCGTCTCGCTCGAGCGAAAAATCGTTCTGCCGGGGCGTGTCGCACGTTAGACTTCCGCGCATGCCAGACGTCAAACAGACAGCCGAGATAAAGTGCCCACGATGCGGCGAGACGAACACCGGACGCTTCTGCGCCGGATGCGGCTCGGCGCTGCGCGATGTCGCCTGCGTCAATTGCGAGCGACCGCTCGGAGCGGGCGACCGCTTCTGTAGCAACTGCGGAACACCTGTCTCGGCGGCTGGGGAAGCGGCTCCGGATCGGCCGCTGAGCGGCAGTGCGATGACCAAGTTCGTGGTGGCGACGGCGATCCTGATGCTGGTCGCGTACGTCGCCGGCCAGGCCCTCGGCCGACGAGGCGACAGCGGCGACGCCGGTGCGACCCAGGCCGGAACCGCCGCGGGCCCGTCGACGCGGGCGCCGGACATCTCGAACATGTCCCCGGAGGAGCGCGCGACGCGGCTGTTCGACCGGGTCATGGCCTACAGCGAGCAGGGAAAGATCGACAGTGCTCGCTTCTTTGCGCCAATGGCGATCCAGGCCTATCAAATGATTGGCCCGCTCGACGCCCATGCCCGCTACGACATCGGAACGATCTCCGCGGCGGTCGGCGAAACCGCCATCGCTCGGCAGGAGGCGGACTCTATTCTCGCCAGCCAACCGAACAACCTGCTCGGCCTGACGCTGGCGATTCGGACGGCGACGATGGCCGGCGACGCCAACGCCGCTGCCAAGTTTCGCCAGCGCCTCGTTGCGGCCGCCCCGGCGGAGCAGGCAAAGAACCTCAAGGAATACACCGAGCACTCCAGGGACATCGACCGCGCCCTCGGCAAGCCCTAAGCCCCCAAACGCGGGGGCAAGTCCGACACGGCAGATTGCGGCAAGTCGTGCAATGGTCGAACTTTAAGGTCTCATGTCTCCCTCTCCAATCGCCCTCGCCATCGACGCTTCGGGAATCGCCCGGCGGTTTGGCGTTACGTGGGTACTGCGAGGGATCGACCTCCGGGTCGCGGGGGGCGAAGTCGTCGGACTGCTTGGCGCCAACGGGACCGGCAAGAGCACATTTCTCCGCATCGTCGGCACACTGCTCCGGCCGCACGCGGGGACCGTTCGCGTTTGCGGTCACGACGTCGTCAAAGATGCCGATTCCGTTCGAGAGCTCGTGGCCTACATGGCGCACGCGCCCGGGTTGTACGACAACCTGACCGCCCGCGAGAATCTTCGTTTCGCGGCGGCGATGCTCGATCGTCGCGACAAAGAAGTCGATGCCGTGCTCGAGCGCGTCGGGCTGATCGACGTCGGTAACGAAACGGTTCGTGCCTTTTCGTCGGGCATGCAGCGACGTTTGGCGATCGGTCGGCTGTTGCTCGCCCGTCCACGCCTGCTGCTCCTCGACGAGCCATACAGCAATCTGGATCAATCGGGCATCGAGCTCATGAACGCGGTGATCTCCGACCACGCCGACGCGGGCGGGGCGGCCGTTGTCGTCGTGCACGAGATCGCGCCTGCGGCCGAAGTCCTCGATCGTACGGTGACGATCACGGAAGGGCGGATTGCCGGTCAAGCGGACGACGATCACGAGAGAACACTCATCCCCGTCGCGGCATCGGACCGATGAGCTTGCAGCGTGATTGGCGGCGCGCCCGCGCCATCGCCTGGAAGGATCTCACCGCCGAGCGACGCTCGAAGGCGGGGTTCAACGCGGTAACGTCGTTGGCGATCACGATCCTCGTGCTGTTCGGCTTTGCGCTCGGCCCCGACACGCGGGCCGTGCGCGACGCGGCCCCCGGTGTGATCTGGCTCGCCGCGCTCTTCGCCGGCGTGCTCGCCTTCAACCGATCCTATCAGTCGGAGCTCGACGGCGGCGCGTTGGAGCAGCTCGTGTTGTATCCCGGCTCCCGCAAGGCGATCTACGCCGGGAAGCTGCTGGCGAACTTCGTGTTCGTCGCGCTGATGTTGGCGGTCGTCATCGTCGCCGGTATCATCTTGTTCCAGGTCGTGATTCCGAGTGAATGGCCGTCCCTTCTCGCCATCATTCTCTTCGGGACAATCGGGCTCGTCACGCTCGGCACCTTCTACGCGGCGATGTCGAGCCGCAGCCGCGCGCGCGAGGTGTTGCTTCCGCTCCTGCTTTTCCCCATGCTGGTTCCCGTCCTCCTCGCCGCCATGGAGGCAACGAAGTCGCTGCTCGGCGGTAACATGATGGGCGACGCCGGAGCGTGGGCTCGGTTGCTGATCGTGTTCGACGTGGTTTTTCTCGCCGCGACGTTTCTCGCGTTCGAGGCCGTGATCGAGGTATGACATCCATGACAACGAGCGCACCGCCAATCGCTGGAGCCATCGTCGCGCCGCGCACGAGTCGCTGGCCGATCTTTGGGTGGTTCGCGTTTCTCTTTCTCATCGCGTCGCAGGTCACGGCCATCCTGATCTCTCCGCCCGATCGCGACATGGGCCACTTGGAGAAGATCCTTTACGTGCACGTCCCGGCGGCGTGGATGACGATGCTCGCGCCGCTCACGGTGCTGTTCTTCGGCTTGCGCTATCTGTGGCAGCGTCGCGAACAGGATGACCTGCTCGCCGCCGCCGCCGCCGAAGTCGCAGCGGCATTCGCCGGACTGACGGTGATACTCGGCATGATCTGGGCGCGGCCAACCTGGGGTGTCTGGTGGACGTGGGACGCGCGAACCACATCCACGCTCGTGCTCTTTTTTATTCTCGCCGGCTACCTGGCCCTGCGCGCGCTGATCGACGATCCCGACCGACGCGCTCAGTGGAGTGCGGTCGTCGGGATCCTCGGCGCGATCAACGTGCCGATCGTGTATATGTCCGTCCGCTGGTGGCGCACCATCCACCAGATTCAATCGAGCCCGTCGACGGTCGACCCGGCGTACGTCATCGGACTGCGTCTCAACGCGTTCGCGTTCCTGTTTCTCATGATCTACTTCATTCGCCGTCGCTACGAGGCCGCGTTGATGGAGCGTGCCGCCGAGCATGCCGCGCGCGCTTTGGCGCTCGGAGTCTCAGGGGTAGCAAATAGATGAGCAATGCCGCGTTCATCGTTGCCGCGTTCACCGTCACATGGGCGGTGATCATCGGCTACGCGTTGCATCTCCGCCGATCGATCCAACGTTCGCGCGAGATGCTCGATCGCTCGACTCGAGGTAGCCGATGAACCGCAAGAAGGGAATCATCATCGGCGGCGCCGCGATCATCGTCGCCGCGTTCGCCTATCTGCTGTATGGCGGGTTGGACAAGAACGTCGTGTACTTCCTCACGCCGCACGAGCTGCTCGCCAAGGGCACGAAGGCGGTGGACGTGCCGGTGCGGCTCGGCGGTCAGGTGAAGCCCGGGTCGGTCAAGTGGAACGACACGACGCTCGATCTGCACTTCACGATCACCGATGGGACAAGCGAAGTTTCGGTCGCGTCGAAGGGTGCGCCGCCGCAGATGTTCCGCGACGGCATGGGTGTCGTCGTCGAAGGCCGGTATCGGGCCGACGGCACGTTCAACTGCACGAATCTCATGGTGAAGCACTCGAACGAGTACCGCCCACCGAAGCCGGGTGAGTCGCCGCAAGAGATGCAAAAGACACTCATCAAAGGCGCGACGTAATGCAATCGGTGAACGGCCTCGTCGGCCACGGCGCGCTGCTTCTCGCCCTTCCCTTCATTGCGCTCGGTATCATCGCGGTGCCGGTCGCGGTGAATCGTGGTCGCCGGGATTGGTTGGAGATCGGCTACGGCGCGGTCTACGCCAATTTCGCATTGATGACCGCCGCGGCGCTGGCGATGATCTCGGCGCTCGTGACGCACGATTTCTCCGTGTCGTACGTGGCGCAGGTGGGCAGTCGGGAGACGCCTCTGTTCTATACGATCATCTCGCTGTGGGGCGCCCTCGAGGGGTCGATTCTATTTTGGGCGTGGGTGCTCTCGTTCTACGGGATGACCGTCGTCGCCCTCAACAAGTCGCGAGTGGGGAATCTCGTTCCCTACGCGGCGATGACGCTGCTCTGCATTTCGCTCTTCTTCGCCATCCTGCTGGTCGGTCCAGCGAATCCGTTTGGGATTGTTTCGCCGGTTCCACAAAACGGCCCGGGGCCGAATCCGCTGCTGCAGAATCACATCCTGATGGCGGTGCATCCCCCGCTCCTCTACCTCGGTTACGTCGGGATGTCGGTGCCGTTCGCTTTCGCGGTCGGCGCTGTTCTTTCCGGAGAGGCTGAGCACAACGACTGGATCAAGGTCACGCGTACGTGGACGATGGCGTCGTGGGGTTTTCTCTCCGCGGCGATCATCGCCGGCATGTGGTGGTCGTACGAAGTGCTCGGCTGGGGCGGCTACTGGGCGTGGGACCCGGTCGAGAATGCCTCGTTCCTTCCCTGGTTGACCGCGACGGCGTTCCTCCATTCGGCGATGGTGCAGGAACGGCGCGGCATGCTCCGCGTCTGGAACCTGAATCTGGTCGTCGGGACGTTCGTCCTGACGATCCTCGGCACTTTCCTCACGCGCTCCGGGATCATCTCGTCGGTGCACGCGTTCACGACGGGAACGATCGGCTACTACTTCCTCGCGTTCATCACGATCGTCCTGATCGCCGGCGGCGTGATCGTCGCGGGGAGCTCGGACAAGTTGCGCTCGAGGGGCCGCCTCGACTCGGCGGCGTCGCGTGAGACGGTGTTCCTGTTGAACAACCTGTTCCTCACCGGTTTCATGTTGACGGTGCTGGTCGGCACGCTCTTCCCGCTTGTCGCCGAGGCGATTCGTGGCGTGAAGGTGAGCGTCGGCGGACCGTTCTACAATCGGATGACGCTCCCGATGATCGCCGCCCTGCTCTTTCTGATGGGTGTCGGACCGGCGTTGCCATGGAAGATCGCATCGACGGCGGAGCTGAAGCGGAAGCTCATCCCGCCGGCCGCGGGCGCCGTGCTACTCGCGGCGGTGGCGCTCGTCGCCGGCATTCACGATCCCTACGGCGTGCTCGTCTTCGCGTTCGTCGGCTACGCGGCGACGGCCAACTTTAGAGAATTCTCCATAGGCGCGGGCGCGCGGCGCGCGGCACATGACGAGTCCTGGCCGACGGCGTTCGTACGGCTCGTCGAGGGGAATCGCCGGCGCTACGGCGGCTACATCGCGCATTTTGGCGTTTTCTTCGTCGCGCTCGGCGTCGCGATGTCGTCAACGCTCCGCACCGAGCGCGAAGCCACGCTCCAACGCGGCATGACGATGCAGATCGCGGGGCGCACGCTTCGCCTCCAGGACATCTGGGGCCGTGAAGAGCCGCAGCGGCAGGTCGTCGGCGCGACGCTCGAGATCTTGAACGGCAATCGCGTGATCGGAACGCTCGAGCCGCGGATGAACTTCTATCGCACGCAGCAGGAGCCGGTGCCGACGCCCGATGTACGGAGCGGCGTCCTCGGCGACCTGTATCTCAACCTCATGGCGTTCCGCCCCGACGGCAGCAGCGCGACGATCCGCGCGATCTATCAGCCGCTCGTGCCATGGATCTGGTTCGGCGGCGGGGTCGTTGTGTTCGGCGCCATCGTCGGGGGGTGGCCGACGGCCCGTCGTCGTCGCGCTCCGGCAAGAGTGCCGGTTCCCACGCCGCCGTCGCCGCCGCCGGCACGCGAGCCGGAGTACGCCGCATGAATTGGCGGCGCGCGGGAATCGCCGCGGTACTCGTCATTCCGGTGGTCTTTGTTTTCAGCCGCGGAATGAAGACGGACCCGCGCGAGATTCCCTCGCCGCTTCCAGGGAACCCCGCGCCGGGCTTCGCGCTCGCCGTCTTCGCGCCGGGGCAGCCGCCGCTCGAGCGTCCGATCGGCGACACGGTGCGCCTCGCCGATCTCAAAGGCCGAGTCGTCGTGCTCAATTTCTGGGCGTCGTGGTGCCTGGCCTGTCGCGACGAGCATCAGGGCCTTTCGGCGGTCGCCCGTGACTATACCGGTAAGCCGGTACAGTTCGTAGGTTCGCTCTATCAGGACACGCCCGGCAACGGCACGGCGTGGATCGCCGAGATGGGCGGGCAGTCGTATCCGTCGGTGAATGATCCCAAGGCGCTCACGGCGATCGACTACGGTCTGTACGGCGTGCCCGAGACGTTCTTCATCGCGCAGGACGGCAAGATCGCGCGCAAGATCACGGGGCCGGCGCCGCCGGCCGTCTTGAAACACATCATCGATTCACTTCTCACGACCGCGTCGCCGTGAGCCGTTCGGCGCGCGTGATCGTCGGATTGCTTGCGCTCACTCTCGTGCGTACACCGGCGAGAGGACAGACGCCGGGAGCCGACACCGCGATTCGCCTGCGCACGCCGGCCGATTCGGCGCTCGAGGCGCGCACGTCGGCGGTCGCGTCACAGCTGCGGTGTCCCGTCTGTCAGGGCCTCTCTATTCAGGACTCGCCCTCGGAGCTCGCGCAGTCCATGCGCTCGCTCGTGCGCGATCAACTCGCCGAAGGC